>Ga0326727_10009048_pt1 | contig 24836 bp, 20 predicted proteins | sample MB2enrmetagenome_FD_207643 | JGI IMG/M metagenome (GOLD analysis project Ga0326727, IMG submission 207643) | Lab enriched peat soil microbial communities from McLean, Ithaca, NY, United States - MB29MY | ecosystem: Environmental > Terrestrial > Soil > Wetlands > Peat | place: USA: New York... | reverse complement strand
GGGCTCGCAGTCAGGCGCCGAACGGCTGGAATCGCTCTCCGATTGACCGGCGCTTTTAGGCGCGGCAGGATGCTCGGAGGCGTACAGGCCGGTAGTCACAAGGAAAAGTCCTGCCAACACTGTTGCGTAGTGGAAGAAAGTAGCCCTGACCAAATACTTTTTCACCTTGACTCCTCTGCCCTAACATTCTGATTTGTCAATACTGAAAACGCAAGAATAGACGTACACTTTTGAATCTTCTTATCCAGAAAGTGTATGCGGATTGCTACTATGAGCTATAGGAAGAATACCGTCCCAATAGCGGAACAACCGCAGGTTAATTGTGAGGGATGTCTCCTGCTGGTATAGTGCGCACTTCTTTTCTCAATGCTGTATGCCCTCACCGCGCAGCACCTTAACTACCGTCATGCCAATTATCTTGATGTCAAACATAAACGATCGTCGCTGTAGATACTCATAATCGAATTGCACTTTGATTGGGATTGGCAATTCGTCACGGCCGTTGACCTGTGCCCATCCGGTCAGTCCAGGGACCAGAACATGAATGCCTCGCTCGGTTCGAAGTGCGACCAGATCATCCTGATTAAATAATGCCGGGCGCGGCCCGACAAAACTTAGGTCGCCTACGAGTATACTGAATAACTGAGGCAATTCATCAAGGCTTGTTCGACGTAGGAAAGTGCCGATGGGAGTTAAATAAACCGCTGGATCCAATAGAAGGTGGGTAGGAAGCTGAGGGGTGTCGATCCGCATACTGCGAAACTTCGGCATCTTGAAAATGCAATTACACTGGCCCACTCGGTCCGACCAATACAGTACTGGCCCCTTGGATGTGAGCTTTATCGCCAGCGCGATCAAAGCCATCGGGATCGCTAACAGGAGCAACAATAGGCAGCTCGATATAATGTCACTCACTCGCCTCATAAGAATCAACAGTGACCAGATGACTACACGAAGCACCCTAATTGCGCATTGAGCAGAGATATTGGTCGACCATCTGCTGGATCACCGCTCCAACGTTTCCGTCCCACTCGAAACGTATTTGTGCTAGGCGGCTAGTGCTGAGCGTAAAGTCTGAAGTCAACTTTGTGATAGCCTCACGCGAAATAGGAAGATGCACTCCCAGCTTCTGGATCACTGAACCAGCCGCGCCGGCTGTACATAACACCGCAGACGGTATAGCGCGCGGTCTGCGTCGCTTCATTCGATCCGCTAGTTCGTTTCCAAAGTCTATAAGCGAATAAGGACTTGCGTCGGCGAGATTGTAGGTGCCTGCGGGAACGTCTCTGCCTGTCAAATGCGCCATTGCGCGTACCGCATTCTCCACTGACATGAAACTACGCATTGGATTCCTGCCCGAAATGTGAAAGTAATATCCGTGATCAATTCCTCGCATCATTCGGTCAAGATTAAAACGCACTCCTGGGCCGTAGATTAGGCACGGACGGGCAATCACTACATCCATCCCCCGTTCAGCTGCCTCGCGTACTAGCCCTTCCGCCTCAATCTTAGTAAAAGAGTAATAGCTAGACGCGGCCACCGGCGCGGATTCGTCGATATCCAGCCCCGATTGCGCTGCGTAAACATGGGCCGTCGAGACAAACACGAACCGCTGAACACCATGCCTCAACGCTGCATTCAAAACTGTCCTTGTGCCGTCGACATTTACCTGGTAGGAACGCCGCTTTTCCGCCTCGGTCCGCAGCGATGAATGCGCAATTCCAGCCAGGTGGATGATCGACGTGCAGCCCTGAGCAAATCTATCCGTAACCTCAGGCGAAGTAACCTCACCAACGATATACGACGCATCATTCACGGGAGCCGCTCCCATTCCCATCGCCAGTACGCGAACCGGCGAATCTTGTGCCAGTCGAGCAACCAGTCGCTGACCGACAAACCCTGTTCCGCCGGTGACTCCAATCACTTTCGATTCCTCTCTATTGCGTCACTGTTGCAGACATGGCTTCGGCGTGATCCGAGCCTCTCAAGAATAAGGCTGTGATACTCGCTCGCCAGCGCAGCCAGTACCTTTCCCCGTGGAAACTCGCGGGTCACCCATTCCTGTCCCCTCCGTCCCATTTCCTTGCGCATTGCAGCATCACCAAGGAGACTCCCGATCGCACGAGCCAACGCCGGTGCATCTCCCACCGGCACGAGTAGTCCTGTCTTTCCGTCTTGAACAGAATCGATTGCCCCAGTCGCCCGTGTGGTCACTACGGGCTTGCCAGCCGCCTGGGCCTCAATGTTTACAAGTGGAAAACCCTCACGCCAGGTCGGCAAGACAAGTACATCCATTAGCTGATAATACGCAGACGTGTCTTCCACGAACCCCGGCCGCAATATAAGGGGATCGCTCTCGATCCGCGTTCGTAAGCTTTGCGGTATAGGATCGCCATTCTCAAAATCACCTACCAGGAGCAAGCGCAGCTCTGGAAAATCGCTTCGCAGGTCCCAGTAAGCATCCATTAGCTCCGGTATTCCCTTGTCGCGGGTAAAGCGCCCTACGAACCCTATCACTAAGAAATCCTGCGGCAGGTTCAATTGACCCCGCAACTCATCCGCCCTGGCCATGTTCTCTTCCGTACCAGCGTATAGCTCAACTTTCACACCATGACAAGCAATAACGGAAGTCTTTGCCGGTTTCACCAGCCCTAGATCGATTGCACGTTGTCGTAAACTAGGACTCACGCAGATGACTCGATGAGCACATTTGCATGAGATCTTCTCGGTCCACACCAAAATTCGACGTTTCAAGCCGGTCGTTGTCTCCAGACGCAAGCCGTGCAACGTATAAATCCTGCACGGAACACCGGCCAAGACAGCCACCAATCCGCCTAACAGTCCTGTTTTTGGATTTCCACTATTCGTAATGTCAGGCCGGATGCGCCGTAATACTCGCCAAAGCCGCCAGAGTGAGACAATGTCTTCTAACGGGGAAATTTCGCGGTTCATCGGTACATCGAATATAGACGCCCCTTCCTCGCGAATAGAATCTTGCTCTGGTCCAGGAGATGAGACAGCGCTGACATCGATTCCCCTGCTGTTTAGATATTCGATGCAGCCGCGAAAGAACAACAGGAACTTAGCCGCCACGATGATGACTAGTCTATGCCTTCTTGATTCCTCAGTATTGTTCATCGTATCCATTTTCTATACCGCAGTGCCTTGTGATGCTTTCTTGAGAACTGTTGTGTGTGCCTTGAGACGATTGAAGGTAAGCCTGACCTGCTCCCAGACAAGTTGCCATTCTTTCTCCTCTTCACGATGGATAGTTAAGGCGCGGTGTCGAAGTAGGCGATAATTAAGCCCTGTGCAGACTGCTACTGTGTCTAACAACCCCTTAGCAGCCTGACCGATAATGCCCAAGGCACCGCTCATAAACCGTCTTTGTTGACCTGCATCCTGAATAATCCTCTTACAGACATGCCACCGCTGAAACAGAAGATAAGGTAGCGACAACCTATCCTCCCGATAACCTAATACGATCTCCGGAACGGTGGCGAACCGGCTATTCCGGTAGGTACGATACAATAACTCCTGGTCTTCCGCTGCTGCAACTGTATGGTAATGATTGCGGCGGAACCATTCGATCTTACCCATCCACGTGGGGTGCGCAATCGGGATGCTTCTCCAGGGATGAGCACAAATCTGCTCGTGCGTCTGGTGACCGCGTCGCGCACCTAATACCGTGCCATCACTGCGAAATACCACCATCCAGCCTCCAACCAGATCTACATCCGGATGACTTTGCAAGAACTCGAGTTGGCACCGCAAGCGCCCTGGGTATGCAATATCATCCCCGTCCATTCGTGCAAAGTACTTGCCTCTGGCCATGTTTATACACTCATTCAGGCGCGTAGGCAGGCGTTTGTTTCCATCGCCTTTCGTGACAATGATTCTCGGATCGTCGAACGAAGAGGCAATCTCCAAAGTATTATCCGTCGAGCCATCGTCGATTATGAGCAACTCCCAGTTCTCGACAGTCTGGTTGAGAATGGAACAGATGGCCTGCGCCACGGTAGTTGCACAGTTGAAAACCGGCATGCCGATGGAGATGGTCGGCCAGCTTTGGGAACATGTTTGCATCGAGTGTATATCCAAATGTAGATCAGTCACTGTTGCTTAACCCAGGCCACTCTTGTTGAGCTTGTTCGTATTTGTCAATTGTCCCAATGTCGAGCACATAGTCGGCGATTGCAAATGCGAACATTTCTCCAACTAGGTTTGGAAGCACATCGAAGCCTATGTCAGCCGGAACCCTGGCGGGAACCCTATCGAGAAGAGCAGGGCCACCGATCAGTACTCCTGAAAACGCTGTAGCCGACCTTGGCGACTCCGGCTTTTCAGTGAATTCTACTACTCTTCCCAATTCGTCTGTTGCAATGATTCCGCACTGAGTCGGATTGGGTACGTGGTAGGTCCCCACCGTTACCGGCGCTTGACGCTGGCGATGGAAGTCCAGCATTCGATCGAAGCGGCAATTGGTCAGAACATCCGCGTAGAGAACCGCGAACTCCTGCTCGCCTGCGACAAAAGCACGGTTGACATGCAAAGTGCCGGCACTCCCCAGCAGTTCGGACTCGTTCGTCATCGTAACCTGTACTGGGCTCCGATACGCTGCCAGAAACTCTTGAACGCGTTCGCTATGTGCGTGGGTATTGATGAGCACGCGATTAATACCATAAAGCGCGCACCATTGCAGCCAGACGCCAAGCAGGGGCGTGCCTTGGATAGGCACCAGGCACTTGGGAATGCTGCTTGTTAGCGGGCGCAGTCGCGTACCGTTGCCAGCCGCAAGAAGGAAACCCTTCACCTCTGCCTCGCTTGCACTGCCTGACTGGTGGTTGAACGGGAGCGGTTCTTCCACGCCCAAGCAGTTTCTATGATGTGATCGAGATCGGAGTTCCAGGGATTCCAACCAAGTTCCGAAATCAGGCGTTTGGGGCTCGCACACAGGACCGCCGGATCTCCCACGCGGGAGGCGCCTTCGCGCAGTGGAATCTTAAGCCCTAGAACATGCCCGGCGCGAGTGGCGACTTCCCGCACGGAGTAACTCTTTCCCAACCCGATGTTATACACCGAAAACCCCGGCGAGTTCATAATCTGGAAGGCCAGAATGTGCGCCTGGGCAATGTCGAGCACATGAACGTAATCGCGTAAACATGTTCCGTCAGGCGTCGGATAGTTGCAGCCGTATATTGTGAAGAACTCGCGTTCGCCCACAGCAGCCTCAAAAAGCAAAGGCAGAATGTGCGTTTCCGGTACATGTTCTTCGCCATGAGCAAGCGTAGCGCCAGACGCATTGAAATAGCGAAACGCGCAAACGCTGATGCCATACGCTTTCGAATACCATTCCAACAACCGCTCAAATGCGAGTTTTGTTTCGCCATAGGAGTTAACCGGCGCCTTCGGGTGGTTCTCGGAAATGGGCACCTCGACGGGATTTCCATATACCGCAGCCGTCGATGAGAAGATGAAGCGCTTAATACCCGCCTCGCGAACGGCGTCGATCATGGTCGTGGACGCGACGACATTCACCTGATAGAAAGCCGCGGGATTCGTCACCGACTCGGGGATCAGTGCTTTTGCAGCGAAATGAAACACGGCGTCAAACGTCCTCGAGGCAAGCACCTTGCGCATGCTAGCAGCATCGCCGATGTCGATAGGATGAAACTCCGCTCCTTCGGGCACTGCATGACTATGGCCAGTAGAGAGATCATCTACAATAGTCACTTCGTAACCCTGCCGAAGCAATTCTTCGGAGCACACAGATCCCACGTAACCGGCTCCACCTGTAACCAACACTCGACTCATTCTCACACCCCTTGATTCCTATTGCAGCCGCTTGATAGATCGCCTGATTGCAACGGCGTTTGGAAGCGATCAACTGCACTGGAAAGACACATAGTTCAGGCTATGCAACGACCGCCTTTGCGCATGCCTTCGCACGATCCTTCCGCAAAAGGAGAACATCAGCGAAGTAGTCTTTGAAATACTTCGTGAATATGTGAAGAACAATGGCGTGAATGCCCTCCACAAGCTCGTATTCACCCTGCGTGGTCGCGATCAATATCTTTGCATCCGAAAGTGGGTTGAGGCGTCCGCCGTCGAACCCAGAGATGCCGATGACCGGGACCTTCTCAAACCGGGCAAGCTCCACTGCACGGATAATGCTCTCCGAATTACCGGAACTCGATATCGCAATCAGGATATCGGAATCTTGTATATAGTTCCTCAAGGGACCGGCAAAGACCATGTCGTATCCAACGTCGTTCGCCCACGCCGTCATCTCCTCTTCTGTCGTAGGTAGCCGTATGGCCTGAAATCTGCGTTGGTGCTCGTCAAGATTGTGGCTGAACACCGTCTTGTTGAAATCTGCAACCCAGTGCGTCGCGAGCGCAAGAGAGCCACCGTTGCCGATAACGTAAATGCGACCGTCGCGTTCGAATACCGCCTGAAGAATATTCATCGCCTTGGCGATTTCAACCTTGGGAAGATTGCGAAGCAGAAAGATTGCCTTTTCCGAAAACTGTTGGATGTACTGTTCCATAGATGTTTACCTCCCGTAGGAATTGGTGAGAATTTCGGCGCCGGCTTGAACGAACCCAACTGGAATTTCGCAGGCTCCCTCGAAACCTTCTGATTTGGCGCCCATCATCAAAGCATCTACCACAGCTCTTCGTCTCTTAAGCGGTGCAAGCATCATCAGACATCCGGCGCCGCCGGCTCCCAGAATCTTCCCCCCCCAAGCGCCTCGGCTCATGGCAATTTCGTACAGTCTGTCAATGCAGGGATTCGAGATTGCAAAGGCGAGTTGCTTCTTCATCGTCCAACCCTCCAACAACATTTCCCCGGCGCTCTGGAAATCCGCGCGGAGCAGCGCCTGTTTAAACTCGGGTACCGAGTCCGACATGCGTTTCAATGTTTCGAAATTCTTTGCGGTGTTGGCCTTTTGTTCCGTTAATACAGAAGACGCTTCGCGTGTCGTTCCCAGGAAGAACAGGATAAGGTGACTCTCGAAATCCATCCTCTTCTTATAGTCGAGCAATACAGGCTCGACGTCCACCGTTCCATCAGCGTTGAATTGCAATACATTGAATCCGCCGAATGCCGCTGCAAATTGGTCTTGCTTGCCGATCGGCTCTTTCACCAACTCGATCTCAAGACGGCAAGCCGCTTCCGCGACTTCTCTTTTATCGAGCTTTTTACCGACGTATGCGTACAGTCCCTTCAACAGGGCCACCGAGAAACTGGAAGACGAACCCAGGCCGGTTCTGGCGGGGATCGGCGCAAACGATCCAATCTCGATATTATTCTCGATTCCAAGATCCAACAGTGCCTCTCGAATGCGTGTGTTTTTCAGCTCCGACGGATGTGACACTTCCTCAGACAAGGAATACCGTGCAGCAACGTGATTCGTATAAGGCGCGTGATTGATCGCGATGAAGATGAACTTGTCGATCGCCGTGGAGATCACTCGACCGGGATACTTGGTATAGAAATCTGGGAAATCCGTACCACCTCCGGCAAAGCTGATCCGCATTGGAGCACTAGAAATAATCATTGAAAGCTACCTTCCTCATAAATGCGGTTGAACAAGTTGCCGCGATTTCAAGAGGTCTTGGACAATCCAGCCAAAACCTGAAGCCAGTTTGCTGTAGTTGCATTTTTGAAAGCATTGCCGGCATATCCGCTTCTGGAGCACGCCTTCTCAGATGCGTTCGTGGCTTGCCGGCGAAGATGCTACAGTAAACAAACCGCTATACATGGTTCCCTCACTAAATCATGCCAATCGTTCTAGAACCTGATTCTACGCCGCGCAGGCGCACTCACAGCTGCTGTTATCATTACTGAATGGCCGATTCCGCAAGCAAATACTTACCCCGTGAGTTGCGTACCATCTTTCTCGACCGCGACGGCGTCCTGAACCAAAAGATGCCAAATGGTAGCTATGTTACGTCCTGGGCCGACTTCCATTTGCTGCCCGGCGTGCCGGAAGCGATCGGCCGACTCAACCGTGCGGGATTGCGGGTGATGGTTGTCTCAAACCAGCGCGGCATAGCCCTGGGACTCTACACTACCGCTGATGTGGAAGCCATCCACTCCGTATTCCAGAGCGTGCTGAAGGCCAACGGCGCTCATGTGGACAGATTCTACTTTTGCCCGCACGACAAGCGACAATGCAACTGCCGCAAACCTCTTCCCGGACTGTTCGAACAGGCCGCCGCAGAGTTTCCTGCAATCACGGCATCCACCAGCGCGATGATCGGCGATTCGCTCTCCGATATCGTTTTCGCCCGCCGGTTGGGGATGCTCACCATCTTCATCGAAGGCGACCAGGAGCGCCATGATCCCGGCGCTCACGCAGTCGGGATCATGGCCGATCTGCGCTTTCCGTCGCTGGCTGAGGCCGTGGAAGCTATTCTGGTTAACCTGCAACCGGCCGATCAATCGGCTTTACCCATTCAACAGTAATATCCCACGGCAGAGCCGGGCTTCTCCCTTTTGAAAGCAGTAATCGCGCCAGAGAAGAGATCCGGCGTTTGATCAGGTGAGTATTCTTATCGGATAAGGCAGCAACGCCTTTCCGCCGGACGAACATGCGATATACATCGAGTAAATGCAATAAGCAAACCCACTTTGATTAATGGCCACTCTGAACATGTCTACCCGAGACATCTCAGTTGTTGCCGATTTCGCTGCGCTAGTCGTGCATTGATCCCATAAATAAACATAATCCGATTGCTGTACACTGTTATGTAAAAACGTTGTTCCTCTTATTGTTCTACATAGAATCAGCAAATTGTGCTAATCTCCTGTGCTCGGAATCGTATTCGTAATACCAGCTATGTTGCAAGAATGTCTCCCCCTACATTGGCCAGTGTAAGGAGAAGACGAAATCCGATCGGACTATCCAAATCGACTGTTATGCTTAATGTCGGTAGTTTACCTCTCCGAATCTCCTGAAAAAAACGCTGTAACGCGTCAACACCTACTGCGCCACCTCTATAACAGCCGGTTCTCCCAGTGCTGTCCTGCTTCCAACATCTGGTTTGTTTCGGCCTTCCCGAGTGACCAGATAAAGTCCAGCGCTGATAATCGAAAACGTTGTAAAGTAGGCAATGGCAAAGCCGAGAGCCCCATAGATGGGAATCAGCCACATTCCGAGCAGTAGCAGAATCAGGCTCAAAACAGCGTCGAAGCCGCATCGAACCCACATCTTCCCTCGTGCAACCAGCGAATAGCCAAAAACCGTATTGAGCGCTTCTGGGATGGTTCCAGCGCAGAGAACTGCAAGGACGGGCCAGCCAGCCCTGAAGCCGGGGCCATAACTGCTCATAATAGGAACAGAGAGGCAGGCAATCATAAGAACGGGAAGGATAACGACAACCAGATTGAGCAACAGATGCGCTCTATGAACTCGGCGATAACCCTCCAGATTCTCCGCATGCAGATTCGAAAGCATAGGCAAAGCGGAGCGGAAGAGAGCCGTTGGAATAAACAGGATTGCGAGCCGCCAGCGATCAGCCCCTGAGTAGAATGCCATTTGTTCAAAGCCGTGCGGCGAACGAACGATCAAAATGCTGCATATCCAGAGAACGGGCGCAATGGAAAGTGAACCAATAAGGGCAGGTAGGCTGAAACTCCAGAAAACCCTCGTCTCTAGAAAGCCTTGACGAATCCGAATGGGAATACGGGCCAGCCTGCACTCTTTACATAGCAGCCGTTCATTAAGCCACCAGTTGACAACAAGGGAAACGGCGATGCCAGCGACCGCACCATTCAATCCCCAGCGCCACACCCCCACCAGCACAATTGGCAAGGATAGGATGCCCGAGATCAGATTAATCGAGGCGAGCCCCCGAAAAGCTTCAAAGCCGGATAGAACGCCATTTTGGTAGGCCAGCATCGCGTTCAAAAAGACAATGGCAGAGGCGATGCGGATGGAAGTGGTTAGCTCTGGTGCATGCATCATCAGGACTGTAATGGGCCGAGCCGTGAAGATGGAGAGGATCGCCAGGACGGTGCCGGAAAAGGCCGTGATTGTCCAGGAGAGTCCAATAATTCGTCCTGCACGCTCCGGATCTCGTTCGCGGAGGTCAGCAACATAACGGGTTGCAGTGATTCCCAGGCCGAGCGCGGCAAGAGCACTCACCATATTCGCTGTACTCTGCACAATTCCTAATTGTCCAAAGCCAGTTTTGCCTAGAAAACGCGCACAGCCAATTGCAGCTAACAGAACCATCGAGCGGGATACTACCGAAGAAAGTATGTTCCATATAACTGCGCTCGCAAAGCGCCTGCGAATCGAGCCTGGAACCCCAATCTTCGATTCTGCATAGCGCTGCATTTGGCTGAATAGAGTGAACATTAGATACCAAGTTGTGTTTTATCTTTCTCAGGCGCTATTATTAATGGCCCGCCCTATTGGGTTGTATGATTGAACTACGCTACAGTTTGCGTAGACGAGATTCCTCGCTGCACACTTCTTCCAGCTCGCGAACAACTGCATCCCAAGAGAATCTCGTGGCATTCTCTCTCGCGGCCTTGGACAACAAGTCATATAAAGTCTGGTCCGTGAGAACTCGTTCAAGTGTTGTCGCTAGTTCCTTAGAGTTGCCGACAGCGAAGTGAATGCCGCTTGTCTCAGGTATAACTTCCGGCAGTCCACCTTGTCTACTGCAAACCACCAGCTTTCCACAGGCTTGCGCTTCAATGGCGGCCATGCCAAACATCTCATCACGACGTGTGGCCATAACAAATACAGTTGCGAGGTTATACAAAGCAGCGAGTTCGGACTCCTCGATCGCACCCAAGTATAGGCCACCAACGGCTCGAATACATTCAACCATGGGCGAAGAACCTTCATTTCCAAATTGTTCTGCCGGACCAGCGACAACGAACCGAACCTGGGGCATTCGCTGCTTCAGTCTTATGTAAGCATCAATCAGAACGTCGGTGCCCTTCTGCTCGCAGACCCGCCCAATATACAAGATTACGGGGTTGCTTCCCAAACCAAAACGATCGCGTAGGGCATTACCTGCCGTGTTGTCAGGCCTGAATTGTTCCAAATTCACCCCGTTATGAAGTACCCGCATATGGTCCATTGTCAGCTTCCAGAACTGAGCTGATTCTTCCAGACAGAATTCGGAAACCGGGAACAACCAATCAAATTGCTGAAGCGTCCACCGGTACAACCCATAGAACGGAAAGTATCTCCAACTGCGCGATCTAAAGAAGTCATAACTCAATATCTTCAGCGCATCGTAGTCGCGTAAAAACCATATGCCCTCAGGCATGCTGTGAAAATGAATGATATCCACAGCGTTACGACGAAGATCGCTCGCAACTCTTCCCAGAAATTCGAATTTGCGAAGCCGTCCTGAACAGATGCATTTCAAGGCATGCAGGTGATACCCATGGTAAAAAGTATCCCCGTCCGTTGTCTCCGCAGAATAAATGACGACATCGTTTCCTTTTCTCGCCTGAACCTTTGCCATCTCCACTATCCGCCGTTCGATCGCGCCCCCACAGTTAAACAGTATTGGTCGTTTGCATGGTCCGACATGTGCAATTTTCATTTGAGTCCTATCTGGCGATCAAAGTTCACAAAATCGGCCATAAGGCTAGGCGACAGAGGGTGATGACGCATGAACCCTGGGCCATACTTTTAATCCGAACCGAGCGAATAAACTACCGGGACGCAGCAATGCATCACTACGTCGTCTAGGTACTGGCTCAGACACCTGTCGGTATAGATCGACATGTTGATCTAACATGGAATCTATCGTAAAAGTACGCCGAGCATACTCACTCATTTGCAATGCCTGTCCTTCGTATTGATCGTAATGGTTAATTGTATTAATAATCGCCGACACCAATTCCTCGGTGTTGTTTGGCGAAACTACCGTGCCAAACCCACCTAGTTGCTCGACAACGCCGCCAACATCAGTGGCAATAATTGGTGTGCCGCACAGCATGGCTTCTGTAATGACACTCGGTAACACTTCACCCGAGCTAGGAAGAATAAACAGATCGGCTTGGTTGTACAGACGACAGAGTTCTTCCGGATTCCTGGGGCCGAGAAAATGCACTGCTTGGCCAATGCCCAACCTTAATGCAAGCAAACGTAAATTCGATTCCAATTGAGAGTTCTGATAAACCAGATTCACGCTGACTGGGAACGGAATCTGACTGACAGCCTTCAGCAGAGAATCCACGCGCTTAATTTCGTTCAATTGCCCGACAAACAATATCTGCCATGGTTCCCCCATCCCCTTGGAATTCGTGCGTTGCATCTTGTAAATGTCTACCGGGATTCCATTCGGAATGATTCGGCTAATTCCACCATTCAGCTGATAGTTGCGCTCTTGCCAAGTCTTTTCCGTAGATGACAATGCAACGACCGCATCGGCTCGGCGAACTACAAAGCGCAATGCCCATTGATAATGTAACGGTAGCGATCTGGACATGTATTGTGCATTATGCGTGGTAAACACAAATGCGCACTGAGAACCATCAGTTGCGGCGCGAATAGCGCCCCAGCTTAGATGATGCACATGAACTAGATCGAAAAGGCTGTAGTCAATTGAAGCATAATGACTGAATGTGGATACGTCGATACCGCGCCGCCGCAGACCATCTTCGAGCGTAGTTTCAGGGGTAATGCTAAGCCCTTTTCGATACTCAGGGCTTTTTCCATAAATGCCGCCTACGATAGCAACTTTCACATGTCCTCCTAAGCGTGATATTTCACTTTACAAATAGCTGCACATATCCACAGAACCCGTTCCTGCACAGGGCTCAAGAAGAGAGAAACCATCTGAACAGGTATAGTGAGGAGCCCCGGTGCTGAAGTGGATACAGTACGCCGATGTTACACATATCACTTCCAGACCTCCAGCAAGAGTTGATTGCGGTTGACAAATCCAAGTTTGCGCAGGAAGTGGTCGGAGAAATTCAAGTACGAGAGAGTTAACTCTTCGCCAAAGTATCTAAGGACGTGCATCGATCCGAACGCAAACGGCCAGTGGGAAATTTTGTGGCGATTGAAGCCTGAATCTTCAGCCAGTTGTTTGAGAGAAACAGCGGTATACGGTCGTACATGGGTATAATCGTCGTAAAATGCCTCCATGTTGTGAGGAGTGGGAACGATCACCAACGCATAACCACCAGGCTTCAGGACACGGTAGATTTCCTTCATAGCTCTCAGTGGATTCGGAAGATGTTCAAAGAGCCAACAGCAAAATACTCCGTCGACCGCCTCGTCTTGCAAGCCAGTATCATAAGCATCGCCTAGCCTAATGTCTATCCCCAAGAGCGCGAAATGCTGGACAAGTTCAGGGGAGTTATCAATAGCAATAATCGTGGCGGGACTCTGACGTGCAAACCAGCAGCGTCCCGGACCGATGTCAACGATCTTCGAACAGCCACGAAAACGCTTGTAATAGAATGCTCCACATAGGTCTTCGTATCTAAAAAGGACTTCGTGACCTGTTCTCATGATGTAGTCGCCATAGGATGTGTTTCTCTCAGGCGTTTCCATAATCCTCCTGACCATTTAAGCAGCCGAGTTCAAGAATCTGACGCACTCCTACAGTATGTGACACTATTCCTTAAAGGCAATAATCAGTGCGCAACATCCATTCTCGCTACCCTCGTCTTGGAGATAGGAGCGCAAAGCACTGCAACACCACTTATTAACCGGTTTTCTCAAGAATGCCGGGAATAGTCTGCTTGCCTTATACGACAAGCTCCCGATATTGATCCTTCTCGTTCCAATGACTGCAATCCCATCTATGCTGTCCCATAGGCGTATCTGCCTGGGAGAGAGATAGCGTTGCGTCCGCTCTATTTTGAAGCCAGCAGTATTCAGTACATCATACCACTGGTCCATAGTCCAAAGGTTCACATGTGACAATCGATCGTTGCGGAAGTGAATCCATATCTGCGACGAGAAAAGCAAATGTGCATTTATGTCGGCTAGTGGGACTGTGGTAATCAGCCTCCCTCCCGGTTGCAACGCTCTATAACATCCAACCAAAACACTATTGAGATCGGGGATATGTTCCAGCACAGAGTTTGCAAAGACGCTACGGAATTCTGGCTTATCCTCAATCTCCCGTGCATCCTGTACCCGTACGCTTTGATACACACCGCTTTCGCGAGCAATTTTCACTGCACGGGGATTGATATCGATTCCGGTCTCGACTGTACCACATACTGCTCTGGTAAACGCCCCATTTGAGCATCCTAATTCAAGAATCGGCCGCTCCAGCTTCACAGTGGAAAGAACATCAAGTTCAAATGCTCTCCAAAAGCCCTGTGACGGAAAACCATATAAATTAATCATCTGACTCAGTTGCCCTATCGTCGGCATGCATTCAACTCCTATTCGAGTATGTTATTCGCCCGCAGTAAACAAATATTCGGCACCGTAATCCCGGAAACATCGGGCAGGTAAAAGAAGGCGGTGTACAGGATTTGAATGATGTCATCAAACCTGTAATCAATTGATCGAGTATCAGTATATCCTAGCGAAGTAACTGGGAATGATATTCCCGTTGGGCTTAACAAGAAACCGATATACATAATGCGGATCTTCTATTCAGGTCATTCTAGGTTATTCTCTATTCACTCAGTCATTAACAACTTACTGATTCCTATTTTCGCGGTATCTTCACAATGGGATCGACGACTTTTTGTGACCGAACGGTAAAGCATGAAGCAATAAACCGGCCACAATGAGTAAATTGCCAGTTGAGACACTTCTTCTATACCACAGACAACGAAGTATGAAAGGCAGATACTGACTAACTGCAGGATATACACTTCAAATGGCTCGTTGGATACTTCGAAGCTATTCTGAAGAATCGCCGTAAAGAATCCCACAGCTAAAAATCCCGCAATCACACCGAAAACGGAAAAATCGAGGAACAACTCCCCAACAGTTGTGGGTGGCTGATCGCTGCGGCTCAACAATCTGTTGTAAATGAAAGTTCCCGACTGTTCTCTAAATGACTTTCCCACAATCGGAACTGGAGAGAGAGAGGATCTGATAAAAACACGCCCCAAACTGGGGTTTTCCGCATAGTCTGTGCTCTGGAGTAGGAACCCCAGATACTGTGGAGCCGTCCCATAATCCTGAAATAAGTCATTCATGGCAGTAAGATCGTAATTATTTGTATTGACATCGCCGTATGTAGTAAACAGCAGTCGATAGGAGAAGATTATTAACAAGAGAACTGCGACAAAAGTTCCTAGACCTGCAAATTTTAATATGTTCCCCGATACTCCGCGTTTGGCGATTACAGCCGCGACTGCCACTATTGGTATAACAAATCCTGCTTTATTATAGTTGTTTAGTGATGCGGATAATGCAACAGCCATAATAAGAATTGGGGGGATGGCGTACGACAGAATGCCTTTCTTACGGCGATCTTGATACGCTCCACGACACCACAGTAAGATGAGACTAAACGGAAAGAAGTACATAAGAAACGTCGATGCTGCTTCGGCGGGTGTTGTTGGGCCTTCCATTTCAGTCAGTCTGCCGAGCAGGTACGATTGCGGATCTGTGAAATAATCTATCAGGTTTTTCGGGGTTCCAAATCTCAGGGCTATCCCCGTTATGCCCAGTATCGCGAAAGTAACGATCATCCATGCTGGCGGAAACCAGCTGCGCGCCGATATACCATAGCTATTTATCACGATTGTAGATTGCCTCTTATGATATATTTGCACAGCCCCGCAAAAGCTCCAGTAGGCCACTGTATTCATTAGCAAAGCAATATTGATGGCTGTATATGAAGGCATAAACGGAAGAAAGGCGATGGAGGGTCCAACCACCGCCACATCCATAGGCACCAGAACCATTTGTAAAAAGAACAAGAAAAGAAACCAGTTTAGGGGGGAGATAAGCGGAGTTAAACGGAACCTGCAATTCTTGAAGAGAAGCTGGCAGATGAAGTAGCTTGCAGCACTAAAAACTATTGCAGGCAGTATAATTATCATGCGAGTCTCCACGACGTTGATGTCGACCAATTATGTAACCGCTTCAACCACTGAAAGCACATAAAGAAGTACCGTCTATGGCCGGCGAAATAGCCGAGCATAAGCCCATTGCATTCCAGGCAAATACCAAATCCATCTCTGAGAATGCCGCATAGTGTCAACAATCTCAGTCGCCAATTTCTTGCGTTCATCCTGAGCATCCATGTTTCCCCAAGCATTTGCCCCAAGTACAAACATGCATGCGATAAAAAGAGATGCCATGGCGCCCAAAATAACGATGGCGCTTCGGACAGGCGAGGACTTGTGCTGAGGCACATTGGCCGCATCCAGAACGCGTACCGTGGGAATCTCTTTTGCCTCCTGAACTTTGGCTGCCTCATACTGCTTGGTCAAAGCCTCCCACAACGCTTCCTCGACAATCACATTCCGTTCCAATTCAGCATAAGTAAGACCCAATGCAGGCAATGCGCCGAGTGAAGGATAATCAGACTCTCTCGGATTGACTCTGGAGCCACTCTCCTGAGATAGTCCGGTGATCATATTCATTTGCCTTTGAAGCTCTTCGACGCGAGCGCTCGCAGTGCGCACCCTAACATTATCTTCCGAAAAGGTCTGACGCAGTCCTGCTAAGTCTGAGCGAGCAGTTGCCAGTTTCTCTTGCAAATTAAGCCCAGCGTCCACCATTGCTTTTGCCTGAGAAGGCATTGCAATTGTCCTGCTCTTGGTGGAAAATAGGCTAAGGGCTTTAGCCGAATTATCTAGGTCTTGTTTGATTTCCTTTAGGCGTCCCTCTAGGAAGATGCGCTCCCTGCGAGCAGCAGAAGTGTTGTTATTGGTTACTATATGATCAAGTTCTTCGACATACCCCTGCGCTATATTCGAAGCTAGCACAGGATTTCCAGCCTTAACACTGATCGTAATGATTCCACTCTTTTGATCTTCCGTGATCTGGGTGTTAGCCGCCAGTCGTTTGCAGGCGTTCTCCATAAGACGACTCTTATAGTAATGAACAAGATCGAAGCGAGCAACCAATCTCTCCTGAACTGTTCTGCTTCTCAGAATACCAACAAACTGCACGCTTGACATCCTTGCTCCGAGCATTGCGCTGCCAGCAGAAGCAACAGGAACAGCCGTTGACAGCAGGCTCATTAGATTGGAATTAGGCGAAGCACTCTCGGGTGGCATTAAGGTCGTGGTCGATGTATACATGACCGGGAGTTGAAAGGCATAAAGCACCGAAAGCAGTATACCGGCGGCTGCAATTCTCATGATCGTGCGCCGCTTCACCCAGAAGAGCCTCAAGATGAGAAAGATTTTTCCACTTTGGGTTTCACTTCTATCTGAAGGGCCAACCGGTACTAGGTCTTGTACCGGATTCGGCAGTTCTGGACCTGATGTTGCGCTTTGAGGATCGTCCATTAGAGAGAGTCACTTTCTGGGATACTACTCAGGGTCGAATTCGCCGGTTGTCAACCAGATCATTTATGGCACTCACAAACTAGCCAATAAATATCCCGTTGTTATCGCGTCAGCATGCTGCTTTGCCGGTGAGTGCTCGCGTACTTGGCCGGAATGTTAGAGCTGCCTGGTGAGTGTCCTCTACTTCATCAGAAGGATCCGGCAATGGCTATGGGAAGTGCGGCCGCGGACATGATCTGCGCCATGCCTAATATATTTTGCCATACTGATGAGCCGCCAATGATCTTCTCGGGAACGAACACAGAATCACCCGGCCGCAATCTGACGTTCATCAAATTACTGTTAGTCCAGGTATTTCCGTGTGCTACTACCGACCCATCGGCACGTAAGACATATATGTTTTTCTTGTTGCCATATGGTGTCGCACCACCAGCCTTTCGCAAATACCATCCTACATCTCGGCCCGGTACGTAGCTTATCGCTGTCGGGTTATATACCTGGCCGCTAACAATCACGAAATTCGGCCGTTTGGGAATAACCAGCGTGTCGCCTGCACGCATTTCAATATCCGCCGATGTGTTTTCCCATTTACGGATATCCGAAGATATGCTGATTACCAGCCTGCCGCTGGCGGGATGGCTGCGAAGCGCTGTAAGGATCTGTTGCCGCTGCTGTTGGAGTGACTGCTGTATATCTGATGCAGCCTGAGTGGACATTGCCCCTTGTCTAACATTGACTGGCGTAGTTTCGATTCGTTGAATCATCAGCTTACGGTCTTGCTCGGCTAATTCACGGACCTGTATACGCTCCAGAACGGCGGCAGCCGGATACGCGCTTTCTCGAAAACCGCCCGCGCGCTTCAGTACCGAACTAAGGCGCTCGTCTTGTTCAATCCCGTAGCTTCCGGCATGCTCGACCTCACCATTTATCGTCACCGACGCACCGATGTCCTGCCATCCGGCCAATCGCCGAATGCTAACGACATCGCCGGGATTTAGCGCAATATCCGCACTCTTGTCGCCTTGAAGCGCTTTCTCGACTGCGGCGACGCTATGCTTGACCAGCACCTTCTGTCCATCCTGAACTACATAGCTGGAAAGATCGGCTTCATCTCGATAAGCACTGCGCTTAAACCCTCCTGCCATGCGCACGAGCTCGGCCAGCGTCATACTCTGTGACATTGGATATCTGCCGGGCCGAAGGACCTCCCCCTCAATAGATACCCTTGGAGAGTCTATCTCATACCGGCCGAAGATGCGAATTAGATCGAACGGCTGGAGGAGGATTGTCTCATTACCAATTAGAACGTCGGGCAAGTTAAAACTAATTGTTTGCGGACGATAGTCCGGCGCCTGTAAACGAACAAGTTCAGCATGGTCAGCCGGCTCCGGCATCACATCCTGGTACGAATGCAACAGATCAATAACTGTCATCCCTTCCCGATAAGGATACTTACCAGGATGAAAAACATGCCCGTCCAGATAAACCATACTTTCGTTGTAAGGCAGAATCTGCGAGATGAGCACATTGTCCCCGTCCTGCACCCTGAAAGCGGTCAGATCCGGCGTGACCGCATCGTGGCCCTCCGGGAGTTGCAAGCTCAACATGGTGCGGCGCTGATGGGCCTCGATCCTTTCAACCCTGATCTGCTTCAAACTCGCTGAGACTAGAACACCCCCTGCAAGATCGAGGACCTGATTCAGCCCCTGCTCACCTTTCAATTCGTAAATCGCTGGTCGCCGCACCATTCCACTCACCGAAACCTGCGGGCCAACCGGTGGCACCAGAAGAGTATCACCAGGCTGGAGCCGGTCGAGGTCCGAGCGAACTCCGCGCAACAGCAAATCGTAAAGATCGATCTCGCGGATCAACTGTGCTCCGCGATACTGCCGCAATGTGCGAAGCGACCCGTTATTGGTGGAGCCGCCTGCGGCATATAGAGCGTTCAATGGCGTAGACAAGGAACTAACATCATAAGCGCCGGGCCTTTGCACATCTCCGACAACGTATACCCGCACCGTACGCACCCGGCCCAATGATATCTCGACATGTTCATTCTGAAACTGTGTGTTGAGCGCCTGTTGAATGGCAATCTGCGCTTGGGCAATCGTAAGCCCGGCGATCGTAATAGTGCCTGCTTCAGGGAGCGCGATCTGGCCCTGACGATCAATTGGCCTGTCGAGGCGCGTGGACTGGCCGCCCCAGATATTTACCACAAGGCTGTCTCCCGGCCCAAGAACATAATCGGGACCGACAGGAAGATCCATCGGCAATTCATTTGCATTCCCCGTGCCTAGAACAAATGTGTCGCTGCCGAAGCGGCGCAACTTGCTTTCAGTAGCGGGGAATTGAGAGTAAAGCTCTCGCAATGAAGGTAAATTTATGTAAGGACTCAGCTGTTGGTGAACCTGTGGATAGTCCGGGTTTTCATACGGGGGGGCTTGAGCGGGAGAAGGAGCTGGCGCCTGTGGCATCGCAGTTTTTCTGTAACGAGAATTAGCTGTATTCAAGTTATTCGAGTTAAGCGCTTCTGGATTCGGGCTGTAGCCACGCTTGATCAAATCTTGGGTAGCCAAATCTCGCAGGCTAGCATCCTGGCGAATGCGGTCGTAGATCGATTGATCGCTGATTGTACCTGGATCCGTTCCGGACTGTTGCGCAACTATGGACTTAATGCTGTTCATGAGACCCGGATCCTGTTCAAGAATGCCAATTATTTGCTCTGCAGACATGGTCTGCTGATTCGACATCTGGCCGGTTTGCTGGTCCGTCGACTGACCGGTCTGCTGATATGGCGTCTGATACCCCGCCTGATCTACGGCCTGAGCAACACACCTCCGGTCAACAAAAAGGCTGCAAAGGAGTACTACCAATCCGAAAGTGAACAGGAGACCGCAGACGCGGTTCCATCGCGACCTGGTGTCAAAACTCACATGGTTATCAATCATTACTTTGCCCATTCTTTGACCTTTTAAAAACGTGATAGGTTGATCCGCATTCGCAAGTCAGAAACCTTACCTGGAACTGCAATATCTGGCTTGACAGACATAACGCTTTTTAAAAGCTGGAAACCTGGATTATAGTCTGGAATCAGTTCCTTGAGCAGTAGCACGAGGTTGGCGACATCCTGGTCCTCTGTAACCGCTTTCAAGCGATACAAGAAAGCCTCGGCTTGCTTTACATTAATACCGTGATCGCCAACATAGCTCTTAATCTTATCGTGCGAAGTTTGGATAAGATTCTCATCCTGCAGATTCAATTCTTCAAACATTTTCTCTCCCGGACGAAGGCCGGTGTACTGAATTTTAATGTCTCGTTCAGGCTGAAGCCCCGAAAGCAGTATGAGATTCTTGGCTAGATCAGCTATTTTGACGGGCTTGCCCATTTCGAGTACGAATACCTCTCCACCCTTGCCAATCGAAAAAGCCTGTAAAACCAGTTGAGCCGCCTCGGTTATGGTCATAAAATAACGTCTAATTTCTGGGTGAGTGACTGTAACTGGGCCACCTGCGGCAATTTGTTCCTTGAAGATTGGAATAACACTCCCGTTACTTCCGAGTACATTTCCGAAACGCACCGCAACAAATCTTGTACTGCCCTCCTTCTGAAGCGCGTGAATGAGCAACTCTGCTGTACGTTTCGTAGCGCCCATCATGCTTGTCGGCCTAATCGCCTTATCTGTAGATATCATGACAAAATCCTCGACGCCATGAGTGATCGCCGCCTGGGCGACGCACCATGTGCCGAAAATGTTGTTATCGACTGCCGCAAAAACATGCTGTTCCATCAAGGGGACATGTTTGTAGGCTGCGGCATGATAGAGGATGGACGGCTGATACCGCTCCATAACCCTTCGCAAAGAGTCGGGACGGGTGATATTACCTATCTCCGGATAAAAGACTACGCTCGGGCTACTCCTGGCCATCTCTCTGTCGATATGGAAAAGCGGAGTTTCCGCCTCATCGAAACCGATGAGGGCAAGAGGATCGAAACGAGCGATCTGCCGGCAGATTTCCGAACCGATCGATCCCGCAGCTCCGGTCACCATGACAACCCTTCCTTGAATGCGCGACTGAATCTGGCTCAGGTCTAGTTTCACAGGATTTCTGCCGAGCAGATCTTCCACCGCAACCTCACGGATCTGCTTGCCCAAATCCGCGCCGTAAATGAGTTCCCCTAAACTCGGCACCATTTTGAATTCCACACCAGCATCAGTGGCAAGCCTTAAAATGCGCACCATTTGCGGTCCCGTCGCGGAGGGGATTGCAATCAGCACTTTCTTGATGGCATGCTTATGTGCCAGAGTTTGCAGGGATTCTCCTGTACCCAACACACGCTTTCCATTCAGGACAAGCCCTACTTTGCTTGGATCATCATCGATAAGGCCTATGACATCACACATCAAAGACTGGTTCTGCCGCAACTCCCATAGAAGCGCCAGTCCTGCGTCTCCGGCGCCGTAAATGAGCGTTCTCGCCCGATCACCCTCGACGTTATTCCTATTCATTGCAGTGACGGCCATGCAAGCTGTCAACCTTTCGCCTAAAATCAGCAAGCAGGAGATCAGCCAGTCAATAATGTACACGGAGCGCGGAATGCCAGATGGCCCGACCAGAAGAACTATGATTAAGCCACCTAGTATTGATCCAGCCGAATTGGCCAGAACAATCCGCACTGCATCATAAATGGAAGTATGCCGCCAACTTCCACGGCTTACCTCGCCAACAATAAAGACAGCCGACTTTGTCCCTGCCCAAATGCACATGGCTACTCCCATCAAGTGGAAGTAGTGGGAAGGTACTGCACCGTCGAATTGCAGCTCAAATGCGAGGAACGAAGAAAGAGCAAAAGCTGCCAGGTCTAACAGGTATACGAAAAAGTTGCGCCAAACACGTTGCATGTTATAGCTTTGGTTAATCTGTAATTGTGGAGACATATTTCCCCCTTATGGATTACGAACCATTGGCCCTATTACATTTTCTGAAACATAGCAAGAAGCTAACGACACACAAAGTCAACATTTCAGCCACTAATGGTGCACAGCCTTCACATAGTTACCTGACGGAGTCTATTATGCTCCTGTTAAAGTGAGATATCATCAGGCATAGTTAATTTGTCGAATCTCTTTCACAAAGGCAACTTACTAAACGTGCAACTTCCAACCTGTCCTGAGATAAAATTGATAAAGCTCATTTGTGATGTCGCTAGATCATGTTCGTCCTAAGTACTCCCCACTTAATTGGGCCATTTGCGATGCATCGACCGGCATTCTTGGTACGGTCAATTCCAGCCAGAACTTGGCATATTCACTGTGCGTTTCCGGGCTATTGGAATATAAGGGATTAATGCCACGGATCAGGTTGTATATTCCAGGATGCATCAACGCCGTCATGATCAAAACAGATGTTAACATAGTCGAATCCATGTCGCGTATTTTCCCGCTTCTAATGTTCATCTCTAAATAATGATTAATTGATGAGAAAACAGGCGAGAAATACTGCAAGAAATATTCTTCCGCCTTCATGGGCAGCTCGATATAAGCGACCGCAATCAAGCGAATTAAATCCGACCGGTAGTCGACTGTATCTGTGAGCATCCCGATAATTTTTGGCAAGATAACTTCCGGAGAATCGTTTTGCGCAATTCCCTTCAGCAAATCACGGGTATGCTTTAGACTTGCGAGATGCCAGCGTATTGCCGCCCAAAACAGGTCTTCCTTATGATCGAAATGCCTGAAAAGCGTGTTTTCACTCACTTCGCATAGTTGAGCTATCTCACGCGTGCTGGTTCCGTGATATCCCTGGCGCGCAAAAAGCTTGCCCGCCGCCTGAGCAATCATGCTCTTCCTCTCCAGGCTTTTTGGTGTATTTGACATACTACATCGCTTTCCGGCTCGATTGCTGATTTCCTGCAGCCTGTACAGAACATTGTTTACTTGCCGTATGACTGTCGCAACTTAACCTAGGATGAAACAAAGATCAGCTCCAGATCTTCAGGGTCCACATGGATTGCGGCATGCTGATTAATCATTTAGATTGTCAGCACGAACCGAATATTGTTGTTCTTTCTCACAAGAGTTCCTTGAAGACCCTGCATCACACCGCTCTTAAATACTAACCTTTCACCAATAACAAGTTCGTGATACGGCTCGATTCTTTGTTTGCAGAATCCAGAGCGTAGAAATTCGACCTCGACATCCGGAAGAGGGACACCGTCTCGGCTGCTGCCCACTATCTGCAGTACTCCAGGAGACTGTAGGACACTCACGCGCTCGTTTGAATTGATATGTAAGAAGGTAACAGCGGCAGAAAAAGCTTCATGCGTTGCCGGTTCTTCCAGACCCGTACTGTTTCATAATACAGGAAGAAATGACTCAATTTTCCGCAGTTCTAGTTGCTTAAGTGCCGATTTTTCATGTTGAAGAATAGTGTAAACCGCGTACCATTGTAAACCGTGTACCATTTAAGATCGCGCGCTGGACGCAAGTTTGTTGGTTCCAGCAGATTCTGACGGCAGATGCTTACTTATCGTTTCAAGACACATTCAAGACCTCTTATTTACTCGGAACGTTGCACAAGTATTAGAATGCTACATGTTTAAACATATGCAAAGAATAAAGCGAAGCATAATAGCCTTCATGTTTATATTACATGCACAAAGCTCCGCCCTCCTGACTTAGCAAATCAACATTCAACTCAACCCATTTTACGACCGTTACCAAACTCTATCTTCGAATCAGACAAACAACTGATGTCGCGCTGAATCCATTCCGCGCCAAATATATGATGCGAGAAAATCCGTTAGCAGATTGTGAATAATCATGTGAGGAAGAATGCTGTGCATTGCACTTTAATTATATGTAAGCCAATACTACCGTTTTGTCAATAGACGTTTTGCCTCTTTCATCGTCTGAAAATCATCCCCGCAGCTTCTTACCGTTAATAATCATTGAATATATTGCTATATAATTGTCTTATTATCAATGTGTTACGCCATTCCATTAATTACATCCGCAAACAGTCGAGCAATGAGTGTAGTTGGTTTTATACCCAACTAAATTACCGGTCCCAGAAAATCGAATAGGGATTTAAGTGGAGGTTCTGTTCACCCCCGACTTAAGATGGTGAGGAACGAGAACAGATGAGCACGCCTGCGTGCTTCGCCACCCCGGTGGCGTATGCTGGAAGCCCGGCTCGTGAAGAATGGCAGGCACGAGTATGTGCAGGAACTCCACCCCAGTGCTGCGGCCGCTGGAATCCTTCTCCCTGGAGGAAGTAATCCGCCTGTGCCTCGCCAGGCGCGTGGGTCACTGGCACAAACATCTCCTGGCCGCCCAGCTTCTTCTCGCGCACATAGTCCTTCACGATCGTGTGGCCACCCGTGTAGCCGTGTTCGGCTCGCAG
>Ga0326727_10009047_pt1 | contig 24838 bp, 18 predicted proteins | sample MB2enrmetagenome_FD_207643 | JGI IMG/M metagenome (GOLD analysis project Ga0326727, IMG submission 207643) | Lab enriched peat soil microbial communities from McLean, Ithaca, NY, United States - MB29MY | ecosystem: Environmental > Terrestrial > Soil > Wetlands > Peat | place: USA: New York... | reverse complement strand
AGACGGTTCCGATCCCATTAGGGGTGAACTTTTCGATTGTACTGTTGCCGTTTCCCCCACCGGAATTCGCGGCGTAGAGATTGCCGCTGTTGTCGAATGCGAGTCCGACAGGATAATTGAGGCCGGAACTGGCCGTAGCGAACGTCGTCACAGTGCCCGCGGAGTTGATCGAGAGCACAGACTCCAGATTGAAGGTCGACACGTACACGGTCTGGGCGTCGGACTGAACCGGCCCGCAGCACAGTCCAAAGACGGCCAAGAACGCGATAAAGCTGGTCTTCACGGCGCTGCCTCTCTGCCTCGCTTTATAGATTAGCATAAAGTGGCGATCCACGCCATTGCAATCGTGGTGTTCTGTTAGTGGGTGCATTTTCATGGTGGTGGTAACCTTTCTGGGGGTGCTAATACGCTCCGATGTTCCATGCGCCCACCGCCGGCCGTCCGTTGGTGAGTCCGTCCTTGTTCGCGCCGAAATACGCGCTCCAATTCGTGCCGTTACCAATCGCGCCGGTGTCGTTGGTGGCGTAGTGGAAATCGTTGTTGGTGGCGTAGGGCGTGTACGAGACGAACTTGACGGCGTAGGTCGTTGTCGGCGCCACAAAGTTGGCGGGTGAGATCATCTCGCCAATCGCTTTGTTGCAATAATTCGTCATATTGGCGATTGGTGTACCCCCCGAGAGATTGCCCGCGATACACGCTGCCTTATTGTTCACGCCGATGTTGTTGACCGCCGTGATGTTTGTATAGACCGTCTGCGACGTGTCGTAGGGGCCAATCTGGAAGCCATAGTCCACATCGGCAAAGGTGTTGTTGGCGACGAGGATGTTATACATGTGGTTCAACTGCGGGCCGCCGCCACAACCGAGCAGGATGCCCGCCGCTGCGCTGCCGTTGATGATGACCGGATTGGTATTGTAGAACACGTTGTTGAGAAACTGGCAATCGTGCATCGCCAGCCCCGCATTGGTGTCCGGGCCGCCGTAGACGCCGCAGTACGCCATGTTGATGAACGTGCTGTCCATCACCCGCCCGTAGGCATCCGCTCCCGGCTGGATGGCTTCGGGATGTTTGACTCCGCCCGCGCTCTGATAGGTGGGATTAACCACCGTCTGAAACGTGCAGTTGGAAACCAGAACGTGGTCCATCGAGTCGATGGCCACGTCGCCATTGCTTCCCACGATGCCCGTCCAGTAGATTTCCACGCTCATGTCGTGAAAAAAGACCGACGCTCCGAAGTTGGTGTTTCCCGTCATCGGCCCGGTGTAGCTGGGATAGGAAAGCAGGAGGGCGAAGATCGCATCGGATTTGCCGCCCGCGCCCGTCTCATATTGCAGGTTCGGCGCGACGTGTTTGACCACGTGGTCGTACTCGCAGCCGATGGGACTGATCAGCGCCGTGGCATTGTAGAGCGTGACGTACCGCAGGGCGAAGTTGGAACACCCCGACCCAGTGAAGTTGATGGCCAGGTTGGTGAAATTGGAGAACACCATGTGGTTTTGGCCGTTGTAGTTGCCGTTGATTGTCAGGAAGGACGGTCCGCCATATGCGCAGTTCTGATTTGTGTTGCCGCCGTTGAAGACTACTGTGCCATTGTGACCGGCATCCTGTCCAACCATATACGTCACCGGCGCGCCGTTCGTGCCACTGTCGGGTTGCCAGGTTGTGTTGGTGAACCAGTACGTCTGGCTGCCACCGCTCGGGCCGCCCGAGATGATGACCGTGTCGCCAGGGAGCAGGGGCGTAGTTTGGGGGACGTGACCGGCGTTCGGATCGCCGTGCCAGTGCTGCCAAGCCGACGCCCAGCTCGTACCGGCGTTGGAATCTGAGCCACTGACGCAGTCCACGTAGTAGGCTTGCAGGATGCTGATGTTTGTCGAAATGGTGGCGCTGCAGGGCGAAGTATTGGAGATGGTGACGGAGACGACAGCAACCCCGGCGGTACCGGCGTTCCAGGTGATATTCGGGGTGCCCTGTCCGGCGATGATCGTGCCGTTGGTGACGGACCAGGTGTACATGGCGGTGTTGAATTTGTAGGCCGTACCGTAGCCGTCCGAGCCGCCCGTGGCGGTTGTCCCATACATGTAGCCGTCGTACACGCTTGCTGACAGCCCTTTGCCGGACGCTTCGCTGTCATCCGGGGCACCGCCGTCCGCGCCCCCCGTAAAATTATACACCGTCGAGAAATTGCCGTTTGAACTGATGCGGAAGATGGTGCCATGGCCGATTGACCCTCCGTCAGAAGTCGTCCCATACAAGTAGCCATCGTACCCCCAAGCGAGTCCGGCGGTCGGACGGGCGCCATCGGTGCCACTAAATTGGTACAATGTAGTGAACTTCGTACCGTTGGTATTGACTTGGAAGACCGTGCCGTCACCATTCGTGCCACCCTCCCATGTTGTCCCGTAGAAATTGGTGCTATCGGCACCCCGTCCTTGCACTAATACACCCAGGGGTGTGATACCGTCCGTCTGGCCGCTGAAAGCATGCAGCGTGGTAAACGACGAGCCGTTGGTGGAAACCCGGAACACGGTTCCATTTCCACCTGCCCCTTCCAGAAAGGTCGTCCCGTACAAGTAGCCGTCGGTTCCCAAAGCAAGCCCAGCGTAAGGTACCGCGCCATCGGCTCCCGCAGCGAAACTGTATAGCACCGTATATAACCCGCCGTTCGTCGAGCTCACTCGGAACACAGTGCCATTGCCGGTCAGGCAGCACCCCCAAAACAAGGAGCAACCATTGGTGCCGCCCGTCTGAGTCACACCGTAGTAGAAGTTGCTATCCCCACCGATACCTTGGACGAGGCTCCCGATTGGATATGCCCCATCCGGCGTGGCGCCAAATACGTGCAGGGTCGTAAGCGAGCCCTGTGAATTCAGCTTGTACACCGTCCCGTAACCGTCCATGGGGCTCTGCCCCGTACACCAACCGAGATTGACGTTCGTCCCCCCGAAATACGTCACGCCATAGAAATCATTGCTGTCGCCTCCACCGCCTTCTACAGGCGGATAGCACGCGTAGCCCGACGAGGTATGCTGAACGTCAAACTGGTGTAGATCCGTCCGAGAGCCCTGTTGGGGATTCAGATTGAAGAAAATATCTCCGAAGTATGTTCCCCTGACAAGCACCTCGGCGACTCCGTAGAAGTTGCTGTCGCTACCGCCGCCTTGAATCACCCCGTATGGAGGGCCGTTGGTAAAGTTATACGAGGTGGTCAGCGGACTCGGCAACGAGGCTGCATTGCTCAAGGAGCCGGCATAGACCACTGCGGGAGCCGTGATGGAGGAGGCTTCCAGCGAACAGGGGGTGACGAGCATGGTTGTGTTGAGCGGCAGCGGCGAACCGCCCGAATTGGTGGTCTGTATTGTCACGTTGAGCGTGGCCACGCCGGTATTACCCGCAGTCCAAGTGATGGTCGGGGTATCTACGGCTGAGGTGATCGTTCCATTATCGACCGACCAAGAGTAACTGGCTCCAGCACCAAGGTTGGAGACGGAAGCGGAATTGCCGGTCGAGTAGGAAATCACCATCGACGGCGCGCTGATTGTATAGGCGACCAACGGATTGAGGCCGTTCTGGTACTTCTGCAGGTTGGTGAATCCATCTCCCGTGGGATCGCAGGAAGCGCAGGAGTTGGTATTGGTTGTCGTGGCGGTACCGAAATACATCACGCGCCACCAATCGGGAATGCCGTCGTTGAAGGTCGTGTAGTTGTTGGAAATCAGCACGCTGGGGTTCTGGTAGAGTTGCAGGTTGGTCAGGCCGTGCGCCCAGGGGTTGGTGCTCGTGCACGAGGCGCAGGAGAAGCTGTTGGTGGTTGAGCCATTCCCGAAATACTTCTGTCGCCACCAATTCGGAATGCCGTCGCCGACGGTGTCGGTGTTGTAAGCGGCGGCGACCTCGTTACTGGACAGCGCCTGATCGTAGATGCGGACCTCGCCGATGTCGCCGCCGTAATTGCAGCCGCCGTTGGTGTCGCGGTAGGCCAGCCGCAGCGGGGTCTGCCATGCGTATGCGGGATAGGTATCGGCCTCAATGGCGACCAATTGGCCATCGACATAGAGGCTGGAGTTGGTGCCATCCCATGTACCGGCCACGTGATGCCAATTGCCGTCGACCAGACCCATGCTGGCGAACAGCATATCCCAGCGTGTATTCAGCCCAATCGAATTGCCGTGAAGGAAGGAGTTGGTGTAGATGACAATGTCAGCCAGGTAGTTGAACCCGATATCATCGCCGAGCGTGGAAATGATGGCTGGGTTCTCGCCGTACGCGGAGGTGGCGGCGAACCACGCCTCGATGGTGAAGGCGCTGATGGTTTCGTCGAACGGCAACTCGCTCTGGACGTAGTTCTGGGAGCCGTCGAAGATTAGTGCGCCGGAAGTAACCCCGTTGGTCCAGGCCGGGGGAGGATTGCCGAGCAGGGCGCCGCAGTGGCCGTTGCCGCTGACGTCCCCCACCAGCGTGCCGGTGCCTTCGTCGAACGTCCACCAAGCAATCAGATTCGGGGGAACCGTAAGCCCGCTCGGCAGAAGCGGGTTGGTGTTGTTTGTGTACTCCTGCGAGTTGGGAATCCCGTTTCCGTTGGGGTCGCAAGCGGCGCAGGACACGCTATCGGTGGTTGTCCCGCTGCCGAAGTACTTCAGCCGCCACCAATCCGGGATGCCGTCGCCGACGGTGTCGGTGTTGTAGTCGGCGGCCACTTCGTCACTGGAGAGAGCGCGGTTGTAGATGCGGACCTCGCCGATGTTGCCGCCATAGTTGCAGCCGCCATTGGTGTCGCGGTAGGCCAATCGCAACGGCGTTGTCCACGTGAATGCTGGATACGCGTCGGGCTGCGTGGCGACCAATTGGCCATCGACGTAGAGGCTCGAGTTGGTGCCATCCCATGTACCGGCCACGTGGTGCCAATTGCCGTCGACCAGACCCAGGGGGGCGAACAGCATATCCCAGCGCGTGTTTAGTCCGATCGAATTGCCGTTAAAGACGGAGTTGGTATAGATGACGATGTCAGCCAGGTAGTTGTACCCGATATCATCGCCGAGTGTGGAAACGATTGCCGGGTTCTCGCCGGAAACGGAGGTGGCGGCGAACCACGCTTCGATGGTGAAGGCGCTGATGGTTTGATTGAAGGCCTGGTCGCTTTGCACGTAGTTCTGGGAGCCGTCGAAGGTCAGCGCGCCGGAAGTGACTCCGTTAGCCCACGTGGGCGGTGGATCGCCCTGCAGCGTGCCGCTGTTGCCGTTGCCACTGGCATCATCGACGGTTGTGCCACTGCCTTCATCGAACACCCACCAGACAATCAGGCCAGCCGGTGGAGGATTTGTGAGGGATTGCGAGGACGCCATCGGGCCGAGCATCGTTGCCGTTGCGGTATGGAGTGCATTGAGGCTGCCGCTACGCGGTGTGGCGTTGGTGCCTTGGAGGTTGAGGGCTTGGAGTGACAGTCCGCTCCAGCTCGCTTGTCCCAAGCCAATGGATTGAGTGGGCAGATTCGTCGAAACCGTCTTCTCGCCTGCCCACGCCTGCGAAACCAAACACACAACGACACAAGCCACGAGCAGAACCTCCGCTCGCCATTCGACATCCTTACCTGTCGTCTTCATGGTCGCCTCCGTCTACAACGCTTTCCGTGCGCTCGACGCCGCGACCTGGGCGTGGGCCTGATTGCAAGTGCGTTTACCAGATCACCGTAGGATTGGCAAGTGAAATATTTCACAAAGTACAACAGCGCGACATGCAAGCTTGGCACAACGCTTGTTGAACGCAGATTAACGTAGCTGCTACTTCACGCAGTTCGTTGGCTCTTTCCGATGAATTCAACGAAGTCTGCATTCTGAAACGGCCTGGCCTTCTCCCAAATCGCTTTGGGAATTGGCAGTGAGAAGAATTCCTGAATGTCCCTCTGCAAGCCGTCGAGCGTGACGAACGTCCCCGATTTCATCGCTCGGTACACCGTACCCAAATGTAGAATGAGGAGCCTCACAAACAACGCTTCCTCATCGGAAATGGGTTCCTTGTCCAAGTTCGCGGTTGTCTTCAGGACGCGCGATAGTCGCGGATTTGTGTACAGTTCCTCCCAAATTTCCCGGTGTTGCTCGTTCGCAGCAAATAGCGTGGCAATTTTCGTCGCCCGCTCGTCTCTCAGGGCTGCGTAGGCAGTAAACAGAAGCCCGCCGACGATACCGACTGTTTGGAGTAGATCGAACCAATGTTCCGTGAGCCACGGTGAGACTCCCATTGCCTCGTATTATACCGGGGCACGCTGGCGCGCACAATCAGCGCCCTGGCAATGATAATCAACCAGGGTATTGCGGCGGGGTGAGCAGGGCAAACTTGCGGAGTTTGCTCTCGACCAAGCTGTCTCTCTCGGTCTGCCTGCGGTATCCCCATGTCTCGCGCCGCTCTTCTGAGGCGAACCGTGTTCCTTTGGTCGCTTCGCGGTAGTCCATGGGACGAATCCAAACCGCGCCAAGTGGATCGGCGGTCACCTCTTCAAGGGTCGAAAGATACACTTGTTTAAAAATAGGATGATCGTGTTGCAGCAGCCGCTCAGCTGTGTTGTTCCTCCGCTCGACGGTCTTGAACACCATGAGAACGCGGAACGGGAATTTCTTGTATTCGGAACGCGGAGCGTGATTGCGGACGGCAAAACCACCGGAACTATAGTAGCTGACGTAGCATCCAGCGCGGGTGACAAGGGTGTCCTGCGTCTCGCTGGATCGGTCCACTTCAAGGAAGAAGGTGTGCTCGAACAAGCCACCGCCGCCTTCCGCTTCGTGGATGCGGATAAAGCCATCGGGCTTCACGGTGACTTCTCTTCCTCCGTATTCGCAGCAAGGCGCTTCGAATTGATTTAGAAACGGCCATGTGCTGAATTCCTCGATGGTGAAGCGGTCTGTCTGTTTGATTGCTGAATGGAACGCCGCCTTCACGTCCATGATCTCAAGTTCGTGGCGTAACGTGAGAGTGCTTACGCGGGCGCGCCTCTCTAGGGCTGGCAACTTGAGGCGCGGATACTCCTCAAGAATGCCATGGTCGCGCAGAAGCAGGGAGCCTTTTTGTGTGAGAAAAAGCACTGACGGGTCATACGCACGATGACGTGTACGTTCGCCGATGAGTCCAGCCGCTTTGAGTTTTTGCAGTCGCTTCTTGGCGGCTTCCTTTTTTCCGTCGAAATAGAGGATTGCGACATGTGCGGTGGTCATGACGCGGGACTCGAAAAGGCCGCGAAGGAGTGCGAGGTCGCGGTCTTGGAAATTTATGGACGCGGAAAGACTGATCACAACGTGAGTCTACCATTCAAGCGTTTCTCATCGCAACGGCATAGGGGCCCTCCTCCCGCACCAACTCGCTCTCGTACGCATACCAAAAGTGCAGAAAAGACCGGTTTGACGGGTGCCGAGTGATCACAGACTAGTTAATCCGCAGGTTCCAAATCCACGAGTTCCCAATCGGCGTTTGTAAAATCTTCTGCCTTCCAGCCCTTCCCCGTCACTGCGTCACACTTATTTTGGATATCACTGAGATAATCCTTCCAACAAAGGAGTTTTTGGAATCGGATCTCGTGTTCCGGTTCGGTGGGCGCGGGATAGATCTGAACCCATCGGTCACGCCTTTCCTGCATCAGAGTGGTCCATACGCAAAGTTCGTATTCGGCCTCCCCAGACTCGCTCTTTCGGAAGTACTTTATCAAGGTCGGTCGGTATTCTGTAAGACCTGCCAATGGCATCACGTAGTGGACTCGCCCACTCTGCCTTGGCACAAAAACTGCCAACTGCTTTCGGCGTTCAGGGGGCAACTCATTCTGTAGTTCCCTCGCCAACTCGACCACCTGCCCATACACGTCGCGATAATGTCTCGCCAAGCTCGTCCTTTTTGCCTTTTCGATTTCAATTCTTGGGAACGGGCATGCCAGAGAGAGCCAGAGACCCTTGCCGAATAAATCAACGAGCGTTCGCTGCACATCTCTTCTGTGAATTGAGCCTGGAGCCGAAGGATACACAACTGAGATCAAAATTGGCTGATTCGGCCTCAGGCGCGGTCGAAGCGACTCAAAGAATTCCCCAGGATCAATCTCGCCTCGAAATCGGAATCCGCCTGATTCACGAACCACCCGTTCGATCTTCTCCTTCGGAACATTGCTATGCCCTGCGAGCCGTAACAAATTGCCTGGGTCCAGATCCAAGGCTTTCGCCAAGCGAATCAGAACATCCTCTCGTGGCGTTTTCTGTTTTCCACCTTCAATATCAACTATTGTCCTCGTTGAAACTCGGCTATTTCGGGAAAGCTCTATCTGCGACCATTTCCTGTTTTCTCTCGTCTGTTTGATCGTTTCGGCCAAATTCACGATTGCCCCCTTCTTACATCAATGGTTTTCTGCATATTTCTCATGTAGTAGGAACCACACCGGTCTGCAAGCGAAAAAGCACATTCTGCGCCAGGTGATAACAACTGGCGTGTACTTGCACTGCGTAACTATTATTAGATTTTACTTGCACTGCACGCTGCTCTATTGCATATTACGCCCATGCTGATTTGGGGTGGAATCAGCCGGGCGTAAGGGGACCAAAAAGGCCCCGTGGTTACAGCCACGGGGGCCGAAGCGAAGCTTCGGCGATCAGACATGAGGGTATTCATTATGAGTGAAGACCATGCCCAACCCGTTGCGGATCATACCACCTCCAGCGCTCCGCGTGAAGCGGTCGCAACAGCTCCGACACGTGATTCTCCGCTTCACAAATGCGATTCCCCGCGGGAGGTGTTGGAACGATTCAGAGCAAACATAGCACCGAAGTTCCGGGATCTAGCGCGAGCGATTTGGCAATCGCCCACTAGCATGGCTGCGCAACTCAGGCCAGCAATTACCGGAGTCTTCGGGAACACGGACGCGTTGCAAGTGGTGGTTTCCGGCGAAACGAACAACATTTCGCTCTATATTCTCGGTTCCTCCTTTACCATCGCATACGCGCCGTTCTCAAGTATCAGGAGTAATCCCGTAATCCGACAAGTAGAAGCTGAGGAAGTGGCAGAAGCGGATGAACACCTGATTCTTCTGCGTACTTCGGATTCATTATGTAATCGACTCTCTTTCCCGGTCGTAGTGCTCATAAACCCCTGTGTTCGGGAAGTATTTCCGTCCCCTCGACTACCACTGTGCATCTGTTCTCTCGCCGCTCACTTGCGGCAACGACAGATAGCCGAGGTTCATCTGATCGACATGCAGCTCGATGATAGTATCGACGCCGCCGTTCAAGCCGTACTAGTTTTGGACCCCAAGATTATTGGTGTCTCCGTCAGCTTCGGCCAAACCGACGTAGCGATTGATCTTCTTCGGCGCTTGTACGCCCAGCCCAACCGGCCACTAGTTGTGCTTGGCAACGTGATTGCATCGTTTGCCGCCGGGACATTTCTCAAACTGTTTCCGGATTTGATCATCGCGAAGTCCGAGGGAGAGATAACTCTCGATCAATTGATTGAGTTTACCAATGGTGAGCGCGAGCTCGACCAAGTCACCGGTATCATTTATCAACACAATGGTGATTTGCGACAGAGCGTACCCATGGACGTGCCAATGAAGGAGACGCCACTACCTTCCATGGACCTCGTTGAAGCCATCGCGAGGCGAGGAGGAGCTTTGACTATGGAATTGTCGCGTGGATGCTTTCACAGTGCCTGCACTTTCTGTCCACGCACGCATAAGCCACGAAGATGGAAGGGGGTTCCCGTTGAGAACGCACTTGACCAACTCGGGCGATATGCGCAAGTCATCGATCACCTTGGTTGTCAGAGGCGCCTTTTTATGGCGGACGAGGAGTTTATTGGTTGGAGCAGTGACGATACGGCGACAGAGCGTATCGGTTCCATCATGCAGGGAATGTTGGACAATAATCTGAATCTACGATTTGAAACGAACACAAGGATTGATCAGATTTACAACTCCGGGGAGGACCGCACATGGCATGGGAAGCGATTCGCGACGTTGGACCTTTGTCGTAAGGCGGGTCTCGAACGCTTGCTCGTCGGAGTCGAATCTGGCTCCAACTCGGTTCTTAAGCGTTTCAACAAGAACATATCTGCACTCGACTCGGTGATGGCCTTGCGCCTGCTTAGCGGGATAGGCATTGGATTCCGAATCACGTTCATCACTTTCGACCCGCTCATGAACTTTTCCGAGTTGATAGAGAACATTAATTTCCTCTCCAGGCAGGATGCCTATTTGAAGCCCCTCGATTGTCCTGCACTGGGGTGGGAGAACCTCTACGATGCAGTGCATGACGACACCTTTGTTCGGGCGAACTCAGTATCCGTTCCGCTATACGAGAACGTTTCCTACATGCTCGTTTCGCTCGAAGTCCTAAAAGACTCAAAGTACGCCACGTTTGTCTGCAACGGCGAATCTGGTATACTCGCATCTGAAACTGAGCACTTCGACCCGGCAATGGCTCGTCACAGGGTCCAATACGTCGACCCGATTCTTGGCGCGATTGCCCTGGGTTGTCAGAAGTGGGTCGATCGGCACTTTGCGCTCGATTACTACCTCAAGGGTCTATATAAAACCGCACCGGCAGCACATAGGGAAACAGTGTTTGCCCCTCGGCGGGAGTATCGGCGTCTCTCTTTCGAGCTGCTGAGATTTCTTGCCGCTGTGTTCGCCCCTGAAGGCAACTCGGTCAACGTAAACGATGTGGAGGTGCAGAAGTTTAGAGATCGAACTGTTGGTCTTTCAAGTGTGCGCATTGACCAAGTTGTTGAGGAAATCTTGGACCTATTCAATTCAAGAATGTCTGAACTGGTCCGGAGAATTGAAACGAGTTGTGTGAGCGGTGCGGTGCCTGATCCTGCAGGTGGCCTTCCTCAGGTAATCGCTCAATGGAGACAGCGTCGTAGCTGGACGTTGGTAAACCCATGAGGGGAGATTGATGAACCATCGCATTTTGGGACGAACTCGCCTGAGCGTCGGGGAAATCGGCATCGGTTGTTGGGCAATCGGCGGTCCAGATTGGAACCTGCGCATGGAAATGGGTTGGGGAGGAACGGACGACACGTTGTCTTTAGCTGGGTTGCACAGGGCGTTTGAGTTGGGCGCGAACTACTTTGACACTGCCGACGTATATGGCCACGGACATTCTGAACGCATTCTCGGAGCCTTCCTCAAGGAAGTCCCACGAGAACAGGTAGTACTTGGTACGAAGGTTGGCTACTTTAGTGGTTCTGCACCATATGCCTACCACCCGCTACACATGCGACATCAACTAGAGATGAGTCTTAACAATTTTGGCACTGAGTACGTCGATATTTATTACTTTCACAATTTGTATTTCGGGCGCGATAATGAGCACCTCCCTGATGCAGTTGATACCATGAGGCGCTTTCTCTGCGAAGGCAAGATTAGGGCGATTGGGCAACGTGGTCCGCACTCCTACGCTGCACTCCGGAATATCCACCCGCATACTGGCGATGACAAGTATCAGCATTTTCTTCGCATCGCGTCCGTCATCGAGCCAGCGGTGATCCAGGTCCGGTATAATATGATTAGCCCTACGTTCGATGAGCCCCAACATGATATTTTCGCGTGGGCTCAAACGCATGATGTGGGTGTAATAATGAACAAGCCGCTCGCTCAAGGTTTACTAATTGATAAATACGATCCTGGGAAGCCGCCAGCATTCGTAGATGGCGATCATCGCCGCAACAAGCAGTGGTTTCGTCCGGATGCTTTGAGAATTCTTCAGTCACGGATCACTACCCTCAAAAAGCGGTTTGGTGATCGCACTGAAGATCTCGTGCGTGTGGCGCTGCAATACTGTCTTGCTCGCTCCACAGACGCGTGTGTTGCTGTTGGCTTTACAAATCCATCCCAGATTGAGACAAATCTTGCAGCCGCGGACAGGTGTCTATCCCAAGAGGACGTTGAGTTCATACGCACTGTAATGAGCGGTGTGAATGCCGAAATAGGCGGTCGATTCATAAAGGAAGAGAGCGCTCGATAGATTCTGAACGAAATCCATGTTGCATGAACAATGGCGAAGGGCACTATGGGCAGAGGCGAAGGCAGTAGTATAATCTGAGAACATTGCGGGCAAAGCCCACATGTCTTACAATTACCAACATGACGGCTCGCACAACACGACAGCGTAACGACGCATTGCGGGAGGAGAATATGTCACGGCAAATGTTCCTTCATGAAGCGCAAGCCGAAGACCCTAATACGCGACGAGCGACACACGGCTCACTTATGGTTCTCACTTGGAATATCCAGAATCCATCCCTTAAGAGGGCTACGGAACAAGCTGACTGGATAGTTGGAAAGGGAGCGGATATTGTACTGCTAACTGAGGCGAAGCATTCAGAGGGATGCAAATACATTCAGGACTGGTTGGAGAGCTATGGCTATAAAACGGTCATGCCACCGACAGAACATGACGACTATTGTGTCATCGTAGCTGTCAAAGGGTTGCCAATGCAGGTGCGGGAGCCGCGAATACGACTTTTTCCTCAAAGAGCGGTTACGGTGGGCATTCAGACTATCTTACGTACAATGACGGTGATGGGAGTGTATGTGCCATCGCGTGGGCCAATTGAAAGAAGGAATATTGATAAGCGCAGATTTCAATCGGAACTAACGGCGGTGATTAAAGGGCTCGAAAGGACAGAAGAAGCCGAAACTCTTATAATTGGCGGAGACTTGAACGTCATAGAGAGAAAACACAATCCTCACTACGCGGTCTTCGGTGAATGGGAGTATACGTTTTACGATGCTTTCGGAGAGTGTGGTCTGGTCGATGCGTATCGACTGAAGTACCCCACAAAGAACGAGTACAGTTGGTATGGTAAAGTGGGAGACGGATACCGGTTTGACCATATGTTCGTCTCGAAAAACGTTGCGTCCTGCGTGAGTGATTGTTCTTATATACACGACGTGCGGACTGCGAAGTTAAGTGATCACTCTGCGATGTGCCTTGAGATTGTCGCGAAACAGGGAACGACTTAGAATCGCGCGAGTCACTCAGTGTGCGCGTGCGAGAAGGGCATAAAGTGTATCACAATCCCAAATACACAAGCAATGCGTGCCAATCGCCTGACGGACGATGCGTTGAAATAGGTGATTCCGCCAGCTGCCACACCTGCCAACCCTGTGCGAGTGCCGGAGCTATGTCATTTGTGAAGTGGTCGCCGACCATGAGGATCTGAGATGCGGCAATGCGGCGCGCCGCCAGTCTCATGGTTAGTATGCGGAAGACTCGAGGGTCAGGTTTGCTGAACCCATGCTCAAACGACCAAAAGCATAAAACGGGGTCAAACATGGCACTGCTCAAGCCGGCTGTATGCAACTCACGGTCAAGTTCACGCGGCGCGTAAGGTTGCGCGTTGGAGGCTATGCCCAGAAGAAGCCCTGTTTGGGATATCTTGCGAAGAACGGGCGCAGCGTGTGGCATAAGGCGGACAGTATGCCAAGTGTGAGTAAGACGGTAGAGAAATTCGGCGCGATGGAATTCGTCGAGCTGCTCCATCTCAGGGAGAATCTCTTGTACGACAGCAGGCCAATAGATTTCGGGCCACTCGACACCAAATTCTCTTGATGCCGCATTCTCTCTGGCAATGACCACTTTACAGGAATCTGAAAATGACGTGAGGCTCAGTCTGGGTGGAGCACAGAGCATGTCGTGCCATGCCAAGTTCCACTGTTCATCTGCGTCTGGAGGCGCAGGTGCGACTGTAAACAGGGTTCCATAAACATCAAAGATTACAGCACGAATCGTCATGTAGTTAGAGTCAGCGTATGCGGCGTTTGGTCGTAGTGGGTTCGCCAGTCAATTCTCGAAGCAGGGTGTCTGGAAGAGTGTCCGCGCGGTCGGCAAGCTGTTTCTGCGCTTGGGCACTCGGCAAGGCGAATGGAAGCTTCCCATAGCATCTGTCCAGGTATCGTTTGGTGCGATCCGCTGAGCCTGGCATCTTGGCGACATCGGGGGTGTACAGCGAGACGGGGGCGCTCATGCCCACAAGCCGTGCGACACCCTGACGTTGCTTCTGGTCAAAGAGCACAGCCATTGCCCGAAACAATTGTTCTTCAAGTGAGCGAAATTGGACGTGCGCCAATTCTTTGCCGAATACAGGAATGAGGGTGGGCACAAGACTTCGTGAATACGTGCTGCTTTCAGACCATGAATCGCTTTCGCTCTCAGATTCCGCGCCAAACTCGCTATACGATTCGCTTGATTCCGACGATTCGGAACCGTCAAAAAAAGCCTGTGTGCCTCCGGTGCCTGCACCCGCCGCGTGTCCCCGCTGTGTTCCGTGGCCTCGGCCAGAGGACTCGCTTTGGCCGATTACCTCCTTCAATTCTTCGCGGTAGGACATGACCTTCGTGGAGTAAAGCTCATGCTTCACTTCGTCCGGGTCCATCACACCCATGAAAAGCCACTGGGCCATGACGCGGAGATTGTCCTCGTGGGAAAGGCGGAACACCACCTTGCTCGACGCGTTCTCCATGATCGAATTGTAGACGCGCTTGCCGTTCTCTCCACGATCAAGCAACTGATTGGGGAATTGGTGTGCCATGGTGAGGTGAAGCCCGAAGCCTCGCGCCTCGTCAAGGTTGTCGGAAATCGTCGGCGTCACGAACCGCTGGAATTCGTCCAAGTAGACGTAGAAGGGTTTGACGCCGTCACGCTTGCCGCGTTCCTGCGCTGCCGTCCACAGGTCACTCAAGAGAAGCGTCGCGAAAAGCTCAGCATTTTCCTTGGACACCTTGGCCCGTTCCGTGGCAAGGGAGACCAAAATGATCGCGCCCTCTTCCAATGCGGCTCCAAGATCAAGAGACACCGTTGGCTGACCGAACATCGACCTCATGGTCTGATTTCTGATGAAGCGCTGAAGGCGGTTGACCGTGCTGCCGATCTGCGACTCAAAATCCTTGGCGCTCAATGTGGCGGCAAAGCGCCAATCCTGACGGGAGGGCCTGTCCTTCAAATCGGCGGTCATGGCATGGCGTATTTGCTTCGCCATGTGGTCAACCAAGTATTCGGATTCAACGAGGGTGAGATTCTTCTCATACAGCGTGCGAATGACGTTGCCCGCCCAACGGGCGAAAAGGGGTGTCTGATTCGTTCCGCCCTGACCCCAGACGTACGCCATGGCGTCCGTGATGTTGTCCACGAGCACGGCAGGGTCGGCAAGTTTCCGTTGCCGTAGCAGGTTGTATGAGACGACCCAGTCGTCCTGGCGCAAATCAATGGGAATGACGGGAGCGGAAATGTGTTGCTGGTTCCACGCCAGCCATTCGATGAGGCCATCGTACAGGGAGCCGTGTGGATCGAGCACAATCATCCCGCATTTGCTTTTGCGCCAATTGCGGATGTCCTGTCGAATCAAGTGCTCCAGAAACTTGCTCTTGCCCGTGCCCGTCCCCCCACAGATGTAGAGGTGCTTGTCCCGTTCGGTGCGCGGGAAAGTGAGCGTCGCATTTTCTCCGGCGAGATGACCTAAGACAAGATCGTTGCCAGGGGCGACACGCATGTTGTTCTTTTACCAATCAACTGGGATTGATACACGACATTTTTACACGCACATTCCAAAGCCTCAATGCAAGATGCGATTCGAACTGATAATAACGCTTCTGGGTTGAGACTTGTGCATACTCTTGCAACATTCTTGGAAAGCGATACCATCGCTCCGTCATGCCTGAATCGAACGACAATAGTTTCGCGGTCATTTTGAATCTACTGGATGTCAAATTCCCACTCCCGTTTGAAATTGTGCCAGGTCACCATTTCCGCAAGGCGGATGAAGACGAAATTCGACGGGTGCGCGACTTTTTGAAGGGCATGCCAGTATGCGGCGACCCCGGCATTCCGTTCGAATTCAACATCATCGCTGACGGAGACTCCACTGAGGGCAAGTCCCTATTCTGGCATCCACTGAAGCAAGAGGATTGGCGCTATTACGTCATTGCATTTCAAGGGGTAAGCAACGCGATGTACGACCTAAGACTTGCGGCATGTCTTTCGACGGTGGAATTGCGTGCCGACATTCAATTTCATCCAAACGGCTTTAGCCTGTCATCTCAGAGCGTGTTTACGTTTCTGTTTGAGGCGTTTGGTCACGGGTCCGAGTACCGGGCTTTTGAGGAAAGAGATTTGATGGAAATCCGCTCCGCCTACTACGACATAAAGAATGCAGAAAAGGAGTTTCCAGATATTAAGCATGCATTGCAACTGTTCCTTTCGCTCGATGCGCTGCCGCTGAATTCCGACTTTCGTGTCCTTGGAATGTTTGCCGTCATTGAGTCAGCAATTTGTCACAGGCCTAAATCGACTGAGACCGGAGATTCCTTAACGCATCAGGTGAGAACAAAATTGCCCTTGTTCACTCACCGATTCCCGGACGCAATCGATTATTCAGTTTATTTTGGAGACACACCTGAGGACACCGTATGGGCGAAATTGTATGACTACAGAAGCCACCTTGCACATGGCGGAAAGCCTGACTTCGCCGGAAAATTGTCGGTGTTGAAAGGCAGGGGGAACGTTGCCACATTCCTCAGAGTCATGACGAAGGCACTCTTGCGAAATAGCCTGAAGGAACCGCAACTGTACATGGACTTGCGGGAAGTCTGAAGCGACTCTGTCCGGATCACGGCAGCCAAATCAGTGCAGACAATCAAGAAAACAGAGGGGCAAATGAATGTTATCCCGCACGGGCTGAAGTACACCGGTTTTTTTGAGGAAATTGATCTCAATAAGATAGTCAATGAAGCTCAATCGTTCGCCGCGAAGACGAACGAGTATTTTTCGGTGACGGGTGGAACAAGGATCCGGTTTTGGTGCGAGATGTCTACGGACAATGAGAGCATCAAGCCCGAAGGGTACTATGAACCCGCGTTGCATAGTTTCTTGGCCGAATTGAAGGTGCGAGAGTGGAAGCAGGCGAAAATAATTATCGAACACGGCATTCAACTCGTGACTGGCATGGAATTAATCGGGTCACACCGAGAAGAGTTGTTCCAAATCTCAGTCGACCGCGAAGAAGGCAGTTGCGAGATTCAGTGTCGATTGCGTGAGCGTTTATTGACTGAGACGATTGTCAATCAGTTGATTCAAAGCCTTGGGCTTTCAAGTAAACCCAAGAAATTCAGTCGCGACATCCCGGAAATCCTCGAAACGAAGTTGTTATGCGACTCGATGCATCTATGCAACGTTTGCCGACGAGAAGGCGTGATAATTCACCACATCGTGGCCGTGGAGCAAGGCGGTAAAACCGAAGAGAACAACCTCATCGTCCTGTGTCTTGACCACCATCGACAGGCTCACTCTCGGCAGGCACTCGCCAAGAATCTTAAACCAGAGCACCTACGTGAGTATAAGCAGCGGCATTTAGTGTGGGTGGCTCAACAGGGGCGACACGATCCACTTGGTCAGATTGTGCCGTTGGCGAGCAAAATATGACACCACCGCAAAACGAACCGTCCGTCATAAGGGTGGAGACGACAATACCAAAATCTGTCGTACTTGATAATTCTGCCGTTAATAGGTTTGCCGATCTGGCTGGCCGGTGGACCGAAACAAAACTTGCCCAACTGCTGCTCTCCCTACGTCACACAAACACGGCTTTGGTATGGGCGAACCCTACGAATGTCATTGAGATTGTTCTGTGCCCCGATCTCCAGAAGCGGCAGACTATGGCTATTGCCCTTAACAATCTCATCGAAGGGCGCCGAATGATGCCTTCCTATACCGACATAATGGTCGAGGACTTTTGCAGGGCGCTGGAAGATCATTGGCCAGGCTCGATTAAGGGATGGTCAGCGATCAAGAACGAGGCTAATTCCACTGCACAGCTCTACTTGGGATTATTGGGACAATTGGCTGCCTTGGTAAACTACCAGCCCGGGCCGTTCGACGAGATTATCAGGTGCAAGCTGGAGACGACCTATATTCAGTCGGAATTCGTCAAAGACCCTGACCAGATGCTGCGGATTTACGATCCCTGCATCGAGGAGAAACAACTGGATCAGGTGTTCCATCAGAAACTGTTGGAAGTTAAACGACTTCCACTGGTGGAACTCAAGCAACGGATTGAGTCGAATCTGAAACAGCCAAAAAAGTTGTCCAGCATCAACAAGTTTCAGCAGAAAAAATACGATCTTGCCGAGTTCTATGCGCGGTACGAAGCAGCCAAGGCGTTTGACGCGACCTTCAAATACGCCGAGCAAATGCTGGCGACATTTGCTCTCACGGTCGTAGTTAAGAACTGGGAGAAGCGGAATCCGCAATTGGGCGACCGAGAACGGTTTGAGCCATTGGATAAGGTGTTACAGAAAGCCTTTCTCGAAGAGGAGGATCGTGCCGCACATCTGAAATACTGTGGGCGCATCTTAGACAAGCTCATTGGCCGGTACGGCGCGAACGGGTTTATCCCCATCCCGAATCTCATGATGGATGTTTACGTCAATGAACTCGAACGGACGCTTCGCGACCCAAAGAGTGTCTCGGAAGGATTGGTGCTGGATATGGACTACGTTGCCGCGGTGTTGAAGGCAGATGTGTTTCTGACATTTGACGACAAACTAGCGGCGACATTAAAAACGCGTTTACAAAGAATCAAAATCAATGACTCTAAAAACCGGGTAGTGGTAACAAGCACCGAGGAACTGCAAAGGTACCTCCAAGCATAAGGAATCGACTCAACCATCTTTCCGCTCAAACCACTATCGGGGCAATAGACTGAATTACTGGAGATGCCCGTGATGAATTGTCCGCTTTGGAAAGGACTCCGTCAGGGTGTCGTAGCACGCCCCTCGCACACACATGCACGAAAGAAGCCCCGCCGTGGCGGGGCTTTTCTGAAGCGATTACTTCGCTTTTCCGAGAGAACCGCGTCTGCGGCTCTGCCCCTTGCGGATCACCTGCACGCCTTTCTGGCCTGCGGTGATACCGTTGCGATAGCTTTCGAGGACTTTCTCCGAAGTCCAGCGGACGATGGACGCGGTGTCCTCGGCGCTGTCGAGCTTTTTGGCAAACTCGACTTCGAACTGTTCGATGTATGTCATGTGAGTGTCGTAGTTGGCTGATAAATCGACCGCGTGCGGGCGTATGCCGTTACGCACTCTGGACGCACCGTCCGTAGTCAAGAGAACCTTGATCGGACGGTATAATGGAAAAAGGGCGTGGCGAACGCCATGCGAGGGGCGGCGGGGGGAAATAGTTTCAAGCAGCTCTGTTAAACCCTCTCGCCGTCTGCGAAGGCTCGTACTGGTGCATGTAGAGCTTTGCATCAGGAACTTTGATGCCTTCTCCTTCCCACCAGTAACGCTGCTTGGGGGCAAAGTCGGTTGCGAGATTGAGCGTCTGCTCGCGAACTGCCGTGCGGTGTCGCTTCAACCTCTGGCTGTATCCGCCAGCGGTGATTTTCTCGCCGTCCTTTGAATACCAGGATGTTTTCGGAACTGTTCTGAAATGGGGGTCGAAATGGTAGCTCACGACGGTGAGTCCCTCGACCCAGTAGTAGACGCGACCGAAATAGGCCGCGTGAATCCAGCGTTCCCAGTGGCGCGGGGTGTAGCGCTTGGCGTCGAGCTTGGGCGTCCACTGCAAAAGCCAGAGCACGTACATGCCATTCTGCGCGTATTCGATGGTGCGTCGCATGATGGTGTCCTGCGACAGCGAACTGATCTGGACCTCAATGGCCACGGGGACGCCGCGTATGACTGCGCTTACATCGGGTCGGACGTTTCCAAACGAACGCTCCAAAGCGAGATTGGAGACACCCGCTTCTTTTTGCAGGGCCAGATAGATTTCCAGTTTGCAACGACGATGAGTGTCGCTTTCGCCCTCGGCGAATTTGCAGGCAATCGGGTTGGCGTGGGCGAAGTGGTTGACACGGGTCCTGCCCGTTTTGAGGATGACTTCCTCGTTGCATTCGAGGCAGAGAAACGGGGCGTTTCGTTTCGACTCCATGTAGGCGGTCACGATCTGGCCGTCTGATTTTCGCTTTGCGGAGAGCATTGGTGGCTGGAAGGTTCATTATTTTAACAGGTGAACCGTGGAGTTGGCGAATGCCGCCGTGAGGGTGAGTGCCTTTGGTCGCAACGATGACCGGCGGGAATCGCCGTTTAAAAAATCCCTGTCCGGAAAGACAGGGACTGACTGGCGGGCGAGGTATTCTTGTCGGCCTATATCACCCAACTGATGTCAACTCTGGAAGTGGTAGGTCCAGAATGAGAGGGTGTGGCATAGCGCGACAGTACAGTATCGAGGACCTTGATAGCCCGACTGTAAGATATTGAAGACGCGGATGCGCCCAACTCTTGAACGAATTCCTTGGCAATTTCGGGACCGTATTCTTCGCGAACAGACTCACGGAATTCTTCGACTTTAACATTTCCTGCAGGCATTTCGAGCTCCTTGTTAGCAGTTGGAGAAGTCGATCACGGCTGTGACAGACTTCGAACAACTGCCAACGCCCTAGGAAGCAATAAACGTGCGAAGAACCGGGTTCAATTGTAACACAGTCGACTGCAGGTAGTCTAGGCTAAGTGGCTCATTTGAAATGACTTGCGTAATCTGGTTAGGGTTTCGCCTTCGCTTGTCTTGCAGAGTCCGAGAGCCATTTTGCCAACGTCTCGAATGAATGCGCGACCTGTTTGGGGCTCTTGCAGGCCTCATGTTCTATTCCGATAAAGCCGCTGAAAGGTAAGATATGCTGACCCAAATTGGCCTTTTGTGATGCGCGACGCTCAATAAGCTCCATCCAAGGAGTGAATTCCGATTCTGAATGTCGGGCACAAATATGAAGGTCGCCCAAATGGCCGATACTTTGATCGCAGATGTGCGCGTGAACAATTCGATTCATGACGTGTGGATTCTGTTCAAGCCAGTCAGGAGTAAGCTGAGCGTTTTGCGGAGGATGATGTTTGGTCAAAAACGCCCAATGACCCACGTCAAGATTCAGGCCTATGATTCTTTTCCATGGCTCTGAGGAATCTGAATCGAGCTCTTGACAAAGAAGATCGAGTGCGTGTGCACTGTTCACTAGAAAGAATGGGCCAGGTTCAAGTTGAAGTCCAAGCAGAATCCTGCCTCTGCCCCTCTTGATCGCCTCCTGCGCGACCGGCTTCAACCTATTCACCAATTCTCTGATCGACGACTGTAATTCTGATGCGCGAAGTAGACCAACATGATACTCTGGAACCTCCATGCTGGGGATCTTGGGGTTTTTGGTGGGGACCTTGCGATTTCTATAAAAGAGACCCTGGGTGCGACTTCCTCCCACAAGCTCAAGAACGAAACGGGGTGGCGCATTTTCGGATTTATCGTTTTCTGACAGAATCTCGTGTGCGGTCATTACTAGAAACCGTAGCGCCGATGTTGATCTGCTGCATAGTTCGTCCGGGAGCATTATCTCGGGCAAGAAAGTGGCAAATCCAATAATCGTGCGATTCGGAAAGCGCTTGATCAAATCCGCGGAAAATTGAGCCGCTTTGATGTGAGCATCGAGGCTATCAGCTTGGTCCGCAAGCGTCCGTAGGGCGCTTCTGGGGTGAGGGGAATTCGGAAAGAATTCCTGTAGATCGGGGTGCATACAAGCATAATACTCTATGAATTTGGCTTTCTCGGGTATGACAGCCAGTACATGTGAAGGGCCGCTCATGGCACAGGACGAGATGATCGCGGGCGATAATCGCTGGCAATCTGCTTTGGGAGGGGTCTCGAATGCGTCAGGCACGCTTTCAGAGACGACGTTCTCAGGAGAGGCTCTCATAAGATTCAGTGGTTCCAGTGCCAGCGCCAGCTTCCATCTGGATCCTTTGCTAACATGCTACATAGAATTTCGCGAGGGCCATGCTCATCATCTGAGAGGAGAGCCGGCTCAGCTTCCGCGTCCCACATCTTAATTACCGTGAGCCAAGATCCTGTTCTCGGCATGCCCACTTCGAACCAAACCCAATGATTCCCATCTTGGTCCCAATGTAGATTGTGCCGAGCTCCCTCAACTAATTCGTCGAGGCGGTCAGAAACAGGTTGAGTATTGTCTCCTGTGAAAAAGGGTAACAACCTGAGACGCGGCAGAGATTTCAACTGGGCCAGCAAGAACTCTCGGTTCCTAAGCTGTAGCCTGCAGTGCTTATCAAACGCATGAACACTCGCCTCAATTAATCCCCCTTGGTCGGACTCTTCCTCTCTGCGTTTCCAATTCAGCAGGGGCATTTTAACTTCGGCGGGTGTAACAGGAATCAGATGGGGATAATTTGGGTGCTCTTGGACAGTTCGCATGCCAGCTCCGGCCAGTTGACCCGCGGTAGCTTCAGAAAAAGGCATAGAGGACGAATCGTGAAAGAGAAACACTGATTCGCTTCGCGAATAATGGCCGCCTTCGGAATTAGCAGGCCAGAGGTGCAGCCAGCGGCTGCAGCCGATGACGGTAACTGCGTGGTGGGCTAGCTCCTCGGGCTGTTCGAGAAAGGAGGGCGACATATTTATGCGTGGGAGACGATTTATGTCGAGGCAAAGTATTACGGGAATGTTTGAAGCAACATAAGCATGCAAGCACTCTTCAAAATGATGGGCGGCATTCAGGGGCTGATAGGGGTTTTGTTTAACGAGTTGCCAGGTTGCATGAAGATTTACTGATTCGAAGTACTGCAGTATCTGTTCTTGAGATAAGCCGGCGATTTCGAATTCGTGCGTGTTAGGATCAGCAAGAAGAGCCGTTATTTCACCCAAGCCGCACACATGTGAAGCGCTTGTCGGGTGCAACAACGTGGAAACAAAACAACACGCTTGGGCGCACAAACCAACGCCGAAGACTGGGGTTCTAACGTAAGGTGTGCCTTCGTAATTCTCCTCCCCTGGACAAGCTTCCCCAAAATCATTCGCTAATTTCGCTGTGACATGGTGGAAAGCGCGTTTGGGATAGCGCGATGGTGCAGAAAGAATGCTGTCGGCAATGGAATCATCGTTGGCGATATTCAAAAGATTTATTGGAACCTTCTTGAATTCGGGCTCGACGACACCAGATGGAAAGGGGAAAGAACCGTCTGGATAACGGTCGAATAACACATCTTCAAGCAGTTTGAGGCGGCGCAGATTTACAAACCCGCGTTTATCATTTAATTCGAAGCGCAAAGCGAATCTGGGCGCAGAAACGCCGCAGACTTGTAATTCGCCTCTGAGGATCACCGAAGGCGCGTATCGCAACCCGATGTCATAATCGGGAATTGCCGTGTCGTCCCAGGTATCGCCGCCTGCGCCGCGAGCCAAGTGCCAGAGGAACCTTTGGATTTCTGCCTTAGCTTTATGGCCGAGTTCTGTTTCAGCTCCGGTCGGCAGGTCGGTAAATGAGAGGGTGCTCATGCTTGCTGAGGCATGAGACGCTAACAGAGTAGTCGGCCGCAGGGAAGAAAAAAGACTGTGGGAAGTGAAGCAGACAGAAATAGCTGCTACGTGACTAGGTGTACATCTCCCCTAGAAGTAGTTGGCCCTGCATAAGTCGGAACGGCAAATTTGGCTAAAACCAAATCGAGAACTCTCATGGCATGACTGTAAGGAATCGAAACCGCGGTTGTGCCCAACTTGCGAAGGAATTCGTCCGCAATCTCGCGACCGTATTCTTCGCGAACAGACTCACGGAATTCTTCGACTTTAACATTTCCTGTAGGCATACCAACCTCCTTGAAATTACATAAAAAGAATCTGTTTTTTGGGCTGCGCCTTCGTACAACGCTCTCTCATACAATCACCTCGGACACAGGCGATCATTAACCAAAGCGATCTGATTAAGTTACGCCATACCAACACGACGCATCTTGGCCGCAAAAATAGAACACCGCAAGCTGTCAAACTTGGCGGCGCAACACGCTAGCATGTATGCGAATTAGGTCAAGCCCAAAACGCGTAGAATCAATGCCTTATCGCTGGAAAACAACGGTATCGACGATGCCCAAGCGAAAACGAAGGGGCTCCGTGAAGCGAAATTGTCTGCGTATCAGGCTATATATAAATTGCTTATGATAATGGCGAAACCAGAATGTTTACACGAGGACGATTTGCCTGTGCCTGGAACGTCAAGAAAAAAATCGGCACTTTATCGAGAAATCTGAAGGTTCCGTTCCTAAAAGCCAGAATCTGTTAGGGCTCAGTGCGTAAGAGTAGCAGTGAAGAACCGGCACAGCGTGAAGCACAGATGATCAGAATTGCGAGCAACTGGGGTCATGGGGCTGAGGCAGGGATTCGTTCACCGCGCCTGCGGTGACGCAGGCGTAACCCGTCTCCTGCGCGGCTTGTCACGCAGGTGGTCGGCCTGGCAAGCGGGCGGTGCTGGAGTTTAGCACCGACTGGCGCAGACAGGACGAGTATCTGCGTAGCCGCGTCTTCTGGTGGGGGAAAAGTGTGCCAGAGGAAAACTGGGGCGGCAGCCGCTCCTGTGTTCCTTTGGTCGCAGCGTCAGGCTGGTGGTCGTACTCGGGTGGAAGGAGCGGGGCGCCACCTTCGCCGTCGATGGGGTAAGAGGGGTATCGACGTAGCGCAAGGGGGGTGTAGCCCCAGCGAATACACCACGAGACGATCCATCTGCGTAGCTGCGAAACGGGAGGGGGAAAGGATGAGGAAAACGGGGGAGGCAGCCTCCCTGTTGTCCTTCCGGACTGTGACATTCTGTCACAGGTTTTTCCGTCACGCGTGAGCGTGCTGTCCGCCGTGTTCTCCCCGTCCGTAAAGGACAAATGTTGTCCTTTTACCCGTAACCCGTCCGTGGGTGAACCCGTCGGTCGCCTGAGCGACCTGTGTCTTTGAGGGCGAGCACGGCCTGCCCCTGAGGCCGCGCGCAGCCCGATCCGCGGGAGCGG
>Ga0326727_10009046_pt1 | contig 24842 bp, 26 predicted proteins | sample MB2enrmetagenome_FD_207643 | JGI IMG/M metagenome (GOLD analysis project Ga0326727, IMG submission 207643) | Lab enriched peat soil microbial communities from McLean, Ithaca, NY, United States - MB29MY | ecosystem: Environmental > Terrestrial > Soil > Wetlands > Peat | place: USA: New York... | reverse complement strand
ACTGGCGCAAGCTGGTGGGATAAACGCCGTGTTCGCGCGCGATCGCACCGATCGACGAACCTGGCTGAAGCGTCAGCTCAACGAGACGGCGCTTTTCAGCCGGCTGCCAGCGGCGACGCGACGCGCGTAGCTTCGGTGCTTTTGCTGCCATGAAGACCCCACGATGGAAGGTACGCTCCCGCCATCATCCTCGACGACTGCCCGCGCCTGCAAGACGGTCCCGAAACTACGCTTACGCTTATGATGCGCACGTGATCCTCGCTTCCTCCGGTTCGTTCTCGCCGGCCTCGGAACGCCGATCGAGCCCCGTCGCCGAACTCGAACGAGAACTTCAAGGCGGGCGTCGAGCTGGCCGCCGGGTCGGGCACATGGGCCAGCCTGAGCGACCGTCGGGAATCGCACGCATCTTGACGTTACCGCATCTCCGATCGTTTGCGCAGGACTCAAACATCACGATTCTCGCGGATCTGTCGTCAAAAGGCCTCGCGGCAAGACGCCACGTTGAGACCTTGCTCGGGGCCTTCCTCGAGCAGCTGCGCGCGTACGCAGAGCCGACGCGCATTCTATCGGGACTCAACGCGCTCGGAATCGCGCGCATGAGAATGCCGTCGCGTGCGCTTTGGCCGCGAATTTCAGCCGGTCTGGGGACCGCTAACGCAGGCCTCGGCCGGGCACGGTCTCGCCCTTTGCTCCGTGGCCGCGTCATAAACCGGGCGACATTTCGTTACCGCGTCGTACCGTTCCACGATGCCGTCGTCGTGTTGCTTGCGACCGATAGCTTGCCCGAATGCCGCGCGAGCTTGGTCAGTCGCGGATGTTCGGATCAGCTGGAATCGTTCGCGCCGTTCGTGGTCGCGACGCACGGCTGGCGCCCTCACCGCCGACAGGTACCGGGACGATGCGACGGTAGCGTGCATCGTCAAGGCTGGAGGGTCACTCGCCGGACATGGTCGCCCGGCAGCGTGCGCCCAGAACAATTTGACGTCACATGGCGTTACCATGCAGTATAGGTCGCATCGTGTGAAGAGATGGGGGAAGTGCAGATGGCTCGTCTTAGCCTGGTTCGAAGCAACATGGGTTGCAGGAGACGCGGTCAAAACTCCGCGCTCGGTCAGCGTCGGAAGGTCGGAGCGTGAGAGTCGCATACATTGTCGCGCGGGTACTTCTGGGTCTGATGTTCACGGTATTTGGACTCAACGGGTTTCTGCACTTCCTGCCGGCGCCGATGCCGCCCGGACTGGCCGGCCAATTCCTGGGCGTGATCTTTCAATCCGGCTTCTACGTCCTCATTTTCGCGACGCAAACGGTAGCGGGGATCCTCCTGTTAGCCGGCCGTTTCGTTCCCTTCGCGCTTGCGTTACTCGCGCCGGTTATCGCAAACATTCTGGTCTTTCATCTGACGATGGCACCGGCAGGCATCGCGCCGGGTCTCGTCGCTCTTGTGCTCTGGATACTGGCGGTCTTCGCCGCCCGGAAACACTTTATGCCCCTGTTCGAACCGGTCGTATGCCCATAAACGATGTCTAGGGACGCTCTGATTTATGTGGTGGCAGCGGAGATCCAAGCCCGCCGCCCGATTACTGCGCCATCACTTACGGGTCGGCTGTCTACCGAACGGTTCAGGTCCTAGTGACAGTTCTCCACGATCGTAGGCGCCAGGTATGGTGTGCGTCAATATTCTTGTGATCTGTTCGGAGAGCGCGGAGTCGATCACGAATGGGGTGGCCGAGCCAAACAGCTTGGCGTTCGATTCGAACGGTAACCTGTATGTTACAAACGGGGCCAATAGCACCGTCGCGATATACAATCCGCCTTTCAGCACCGCGCTGCGGTTTGAGGTCGTGAACGAAGCGAACATCGCGGTAGCTTGGGCGCGGTCGTGCTCGCACGTGTGAGGAGGATCGCAGGCTTATTGCCTATCGGCGGGGCGCTCGCCTTGGGAACGACGACTTACGCGCGATAGCACCAGCGGCCGTCGAGCCGCATCGACTGGGACGTCGCCGCGCCGAGCACCGGCAACGTTACCGTGAGCGGAAGGTGGAAGACGCTGCGGTCGGGGCCCGGATCACCGAATCCGCTGGTCGCTTCAGTAATGAAAATCTTGCCGCCGCCCGGCGCGCTCGCGCGCAGATCGTACCCGATCCCGAAGGGTTTTCCTTCTACTGTAATCTTACGGGGTGAGCGCCGTGAGGTGAAAACCGCTCGGTAACGAACGAGGGACGACGATTGGCGGCGACAGATGCTTGAGGGCTCGCTCCTGGGCCGGCGTCAGCGTCTGGCCGTTCGTGTCGGCGTCGGCGAATCGGCCCACGAGTCCGATCGCCCGCGCGCCGTGATCGGTCCCCTGCCCAGGCATGCACCGTCCATCTTCACGGCGGAAGATGGAACTGGCAGTTTGTGTTTCCGGCGACCGCTTCCGAGTAGGATACGTCCATGCTTGATGGGAGGGGCAATGAATACCGAAGCAAATCCCCTGGACTTCGTCCCCGATGAAATTCCATTCGACACCGCCTACGGTCCGCCGATCATGCTGGGCCGCGCTCAGGCGGTCGTAAACGCGGCGCTGGCCGAAGCCAAGAAGCGGAACTGGAAGATGAACGTCGCGGTGGTCGATTCCGGGGGCAACCTCGTGTCCTTTCAACGAATGGACGGCGCGATTCTCGCCTCCATTGCGATCGCCGAACACAAGGCTCGAGCCGCGACGACCTTCCGGCGCGAGACCAAGTTCTTCGAAGACGGCATCAACCTTCTGCATCTCAACTATCTGCTGGCGTTCGACGGAGTCATCGCCTCGCGCGGCGGCATCCCGCTGATCGAACACGGGATGATCGTCGGCGCGATCGGCTGTTCGGGGGGCACGGATTCCCAAGACGAGATCGTCAGCCGGGCGGGCGCGGCAGTCGTCAACCAACCAGCGGAGGCGAACACATGATAACAGCAAGCGCACCGGCGAAGCCTCAGATTCGCCTGGACCGGCGGTCGGCCGCCTACTGGCGCGTCACGATCGACAACCCGCCGATCAACGTCATGGGCCCGGAAATGGTACGGGAGTTCCAAGGCGTGATGGACGCGCTCGAAGCCGACGAGCTCGTGCGGGTCGTGGTTTTCGATAGCGCCGTCGACGGCTATTTCTTGAATCACTCCGATTTCACGGCGAAGCTCGAGGACCTGACCTCACTGCCGCCGGGCCCCACCGGACTGCCGCCGTGGCCGGACTTTCTCGTGCGGCTCACGCGCTTACCCGTTGTTTCGATCGCCCTCATCCGCGGCCGGGCGACCGGCAACGGCAGCGAGATCACGCTGTCGTGCGACATGAGTTTCGCAAGCCGCGAAAAGACCATCATTTCGCAGTGGGAGGTCGGCGTCGGGATGGTCGCGGGCGGCGGCCCCATGGCCCGGCTGCCCCGGCTCATCGGCCGGAACCGGGCTCTCGAGGTGCTCTTGAGTTCCGACGACATCGGAGCGGACCAAGCCGAGGCGTACGGCTACATCAATCGCGCTCTGCCCGATGCCGAGCTCGACGCGTTCGTCGAAGCGCTCGCCACACGGATCGCCGCATTCGACGGATGGGCGATCGCGAACACCAAGCGCCTCGTCAACACGAGCCTACCGCCGGACGTGGAGATCGGTGCCGGCTGGGATGCGTGCATCGCTTCGCTCGGGCGGCCCGCCGCGCAAGAGGGGATCAAAGCGCTGATGGAGCGGGGCTTTCATCAGCCGGGCGACGTCGAAAATCGGCTCGGGTACTACCTCGGCCAGATAGCGCGCAAGACCATCGCCTGACGGCCTTGGCGGCGACCTTCAACGCACTTCGCACTCCCGCGAGAGGAGCATCAATGAGCGCCGTACACGTCGAACAGCAGAGCTATGAGATGCCCCCGCGCGAGGGGTTCACCGTCGCGCATTTTCTCACCGTGGCCGATATCGAGCGATCGGCAACCTTCTACGAAACGGTCTTCGACGGGCGCATTCTGAGCAGAGGCGACAGCAGCGGTGCGCCGGCGTACATCAAGATCGCGAACACGTGGCTCCTCGTGAACGTCGGAGGCGGGCCGACGCCCGACAAGCCGACGGTAACGCTGCGCGTCCCCGAGCCCGATACGATCAGCAGCTTTATGAACATCCGGGTCGCGGACATCCACGCCTGCTACGCGTTGTGGAAAAGTCGAGGGGCCGAGTTCCTAACGGAGCCGATTCCCAAGTATGGCGAGATTCGGTGCTACATCCGCGACCCCGACGGCTACATCATCGAGGTCGGGCAGAGCACGGATCTCACGTACGGTTAAACGACATCGAGAAGCGCCTCAGGGCATGTGGTCGAGCACGCAACAAAAGCGGAAGCCGCCGGGGCTGTCCGCCCAAGGGACCGGAGCGCGTGACCACGCAGGTACGGCGGCGCCGGCCAGCTCCTTATCCCAATAAGCCGGTCTCATGCCTCGCCCGCCGGGCCTCGATGATTTGGTGGAGGTGGAACGTCGCGTCGCCGGAGATATCGAGGAAGCGGCGCGAGACCGCGATTGCGGCTTCGCGATCCGGTACGTCGAACAGGAAATAGCCGCCGACGATTTCCTTGGCTTCGGTGAACGGCCCGTCGACGACGGAATAATCACCGGCCTGCCGCGTGACCTGGAGCTCCGGCAGGCCAGGCCAGGAGCCGCCGGCGTCGACGAGCGAACCCGCGCCGGCGAGCTCGGCGATCAGGGCGCCGGTCCGTTCCATCTCGTCCTGAGTCGGAATTCGCGGTGATGATGGCGAGCGGGTGACGGTCGAGAGAATCCTCGTGGTGCTGTGCCTACTACGATGGCGTCGAACGGGGAGCCTCGGAATCGACAGCGCCGGCAGTGGGCCCAGCAACGACTCCCGCGGCAGGCTCGCGATAGAGCGCGACGATGTTCACATCCTCCAGGCCAGGCGACTTGTTGGCGACGGTGGCCACGTACGCCCCACGGTCGTCGCGGTGCCGTCCGTCGTCGACCAGCCGGCGGCAATCGACGCCGTGTGCCCTCGGTTCAGGGTGCAGGATGCAGATAAACGGAAACCGGCGAGTCCATCGAGCCGTTCTAGCGGCGGTCTCCTCACCGAACGGCGCCGGGCGGAACGGGTCAGGCTGCCTTGACATCGACGCCTTCGGTGCTCCGCCGGCGTGGCTCCCATGCGAGGATCAGCGCTTGCAACGGCCCGGGTGGAAAGGGCGTGCGTCGGGGCGACGGGCGTTCCCGGCGGCCTGGGTCGAGCAACACAATAAGTCTACGCCCAGCAAGGATCGACTTAGCGACTTCCGAATACCAGCGGACTCGAAGTATACTCGCTATTTTAGCGGACTTTCGACCCACCGTTAGCGTAAATAGGCCAGGCGCTACGGGCCCCGGGCAAGACCCTTCCTCGACAACAGAACGTCCGCAGCCCTTATGGCAACCGTATAGCGGACGGACGGCTTCACCGATGGATTGACGGCGAACGAGGCACCCGTGATCGCTAGGAAGAGGCGCGACGCCTTTGGCAGGTAGGGGTGAATGAGACGATGCAGGTGAACAACCTTTTGAACGTAGCGATCGTCATGGCGGCGGTCTACATCGCTCTTAGTTGCGTATGCTCTTCCATCAACGAACAGATCGCTTCGCTTTTTCGGTTGCGAGGCGAGAAACTTTATACCGGAGTCTTGAATATGGTCTTCGGTAATAAAGCGTTCGTGGATGCGCTCTTCTCACACCCGCTCATCGACAGTGCCTCGAACAATGCACGGGGTTTTTACAATCCTTTCAAAAGCAAGGAAAATCGGCCGTCGTACATCGATGCGCGAGCCTTCACGCTCGCATTCTGGGACAGCGTCAGCGCGAACGCCGGCAAAGTCGGAGCCGACGCGAAGGCGTTGCGGGCCGAGGCCGACCGTCTGGAAGCGAAGGCCAAGAGCGCCGCGAATCCGGCCGCCGCACCTGGCGAGGCCGACCAGGCGCAGCTCCGAGCTACGCAGGCGACTTCAATCGCCGATTGGGCCGAGGGCGCAGATAAAGTCGTCCAGGTTCGAACGGACGCGATCGATGCGCTCCGCACCGCCGCAAAGGCCGGGGCAGCGCGGGAGAGCGCCGAAGCGACACTGGCGCTGGCGCAACAGCTCGTAACTGCCCCTGCCGACCTGCTGGCGAACCTGCGCGCGGCCGCCCAGCGAATTCCCGATCCGAGCCTGCGAAGCAGTCTCTCGGCGCTCTTCGTCGGCGCCGGCGACGATTACACGAAGCTGCTAAAAGCAACGGACGATTGGTTCAACGCGCAGATGGAGCGGGTATCCGGGTGGTACACTCGTCAAGCTCAGTTCATCCTCATTGCAATTGCCGCGGTCGTCGTGATCCTCACCGGGATCGACAGCATCGAGCTTGCCGAAGGCCTCTACGGGAGTCCATCGCTGGCCGCTACCGCTGATTTGGTCAGTAAACAATACTCGAGCGCCGCGCAGGGAGCGGGTAGCGTGACTCCCGGATCGGCAACCGAGGCACAAGAGCGAGCGGCAACAAAGGATCTATTGGGTAACCAAGACATCGCGAGATTCTTCCATCCGGACTTCGTAAACTGGCTCGGCACTTTCAACGCCGACTGGCGGAAAGAGGCCGACCAACACAAATCGCAAGTCGGCATCGACCAGCATGACGTTCAAACGGCGCGCGACGCTGTCGCGGCCGCGACGGCGGCCGAGAGCGTCGCCGAGAAAGTCGATGTCGATAAGGCCGAACGGGGCGCCTCCCAAACTAAGCCCGCGAATCATCTCGCCGTCGCCGAGCAAACGCTGGCCCACGCCCAAGACCGCCTAGTCGCGGCGCTGAAAAAGCAAGCCGTCGACGCCGAAAAGGTGCAGCGCGACGAGCGCGCCCGAACGCCGCTGCAGCATTTGCCGGGAATGCTCATAACGCTGTTCGCCCTGTCGCTCGGCGGACCGTTTTGGTTCGACGCTCTCGGCAAGCTCGTCAACGTCCGCGCCGCCGGCGTGAAACCGGCCAACGGAACGAGCGTCAAACCCACGACCGGAACGGCCACCGCGTAAAGTCCGTTAGTAACGACGGGCGGTTCACGTAGCCGGCGCGCCTGCTCGGAGGTGCGATTCGATCGCGTCCAGCAAATCTTGCCGTCCGCTTCGCCGCGATGATCGGCGCCGCGCACGATCGCTGGGGGCGCCGGTGGACGGGTGTGGCCGAGACGATTCCTCGTTCGTGTCCGCAGCAGACGACGATGGGCCACCGTGCGCGTCCAGGGTATCCGGCGGCGAGCGCCTCTCGAGGAGACCGGGCCAGGTTCCCCCCGCGTCGGCGAGCGAACCCGTGCCGGCTAACTCCGATATTGGCGTTACGCTCCGGTCGATCTCTTCTTGGCTCGGGATGCGCGGCGCCGATGCCGAATCGCGAGAAATCTCATACTGCGGTCTCCTTCTACGACTGCGTCGAACGGCGAGCCGCGATATCGACGGCGCCCGCGGCCTTCGCGCGGTCCAGCAAGAGCGTCCGCTCGCGCGCGTTGGCGGTAGCCGCGGCGGCGCGCCTGCCGCGGGAGGACGGGATGGCAGGCGATGAAGACCAGACGCAAAAGATCGTCGCCGATGTCGTCGTCGAGGGACGAATCGAAGCCGGGAGCGTATTCTTCGCGCATCAGCTCGAGGCGGCCGAACTCATCGCGCTTGCGCGCCCCGAGCTCCTCGCGGCGAAAGCGATCGATCGCACGGCGCTTGGCGATCGCCATGAGCCAGGCCCCGGGATTGGCCGGCACGCCCGACGCCGGCCACTGTTCGAGCGCGGCCACGAGCGCATCTTGCCCGAGATCCTCCGCCACGCCGACGTCGCGCGTGAGCCGCGTGAGGCCGGCGATCAGGCGCGGCGCTTCGATCCGCCTCACCGCGCCGATCGCGCGGCCCGCACCGTGGTCACTCACGCGCGCGGAGGCTCTTGCGCGCGGCACACCAGATCAGGAAGCGATCCGCCCGCCGCTCGTACATCGGGTGGGAAGTCGGAGAACTCCATGACTTGCCGGACTTCGATCGTATCGTGCTCGCCCGCGGGGCAACGCGCCGCCCATTCCAATGCCTCCTCGCGCGAGCGGACCTGCAGCATCCAGTAACCGCCGATCACTTCCTTGGCTTCGCTGAACGGACCGTCGGTGATTGCTGCCTTTCCACCGGCGAAGGTGACCCGGGCACCCATCGAGGGCGGGTGGAGCCCGTCGAGGGCCAGCAGCACACCCGCTTTTCCGAGCGCCTCGTTGTACCGGCTCATCTCGGCGACGGCCCCGGCCTCGGGCACGGTTCCAGGCGCGGCATCACCGTAACCGCCGGGGAGCATCAGGAGCATGAATCGCATCTCGTTCACCTCTTCAAGTGTGGCTCTGGGTTGTGTTCCCATGCCCTCACGTCGAACGGCGATGCCACTTCTCGACAAGGTCGCTGATGGTCGATGCGTTCAGACCCGGAAGCGCCAAGTCGCCGGGTCGACGGACAACCGCTGCTCCGACGCGCTGGGGCTCGAGCTGGGCAATCTCATCCTCCGCGCGCAGCGCGGCCAGATATTCTTCCCGGTGCTTGAAGACGAGGCCGCGAACGATCTCCGAGACCGCCTCGTGCGCGCGCGTCAGCGCGACGAACGCTCCAAACGTGACGACGGCCTCGACGGCGCGGATGATGTTCTCGCCGCGCTCGGCGAGCACGGGGATGCCGCTAACGAACGACTTGACCAGCGGCAGCACGAGCTCGTCGGACATGTAGGCGAGCATGAGGACCACCGAGCCGAGAAAGCCCCACACGATGCTCTCGTTCACGAAGAACTCGACATCGATCAGACGCCGGGTCAATGCGCCATAGGTCAGGATCGCCGCGCTTAATAAGATTTGCCGGCGATGTCGACGTCTTCGGCGAGCGGGGCGCTCGGGCCATTGACGAGGATCGCCACGAGCGATCGCCGCAGCGTGGATGAGGTTGCCGGCGATCATCGGCGCGAAGCCCGCAACGACGAGGAGCGAGCGCTGCCGGTCGCGCTCGGGCGCCGAGCGGTACGCGGCGACGGCGCTCCACTCGATCGAAATCGATGCGACCGCAAGCGCGATCCAGCGGATCCGGTAAGCCAGGTCCCAGCCGCAGAGCGCGCCTTGCGTGAGGAAGACGGTCTGCGCGAATCCCGCGCAGACGATCGCGGCAACGGCAACGATGCCGACCGCGCGAAAAAAATCCGCCGCAACGGCGACGCTGCGATGCCTTCCGAGGCGTAGAGCGCGAGCGCCGTGATCCCCGCACCGAACGCCGCCGCAGCGAGCGCGGCGGCGACCCAGAGCGGCGCCCCGGGCGGGGCGAATTACCAGAACACGTCGAGCGATAGGCCGATGAGGCCCGCGAAGAGCATGACGTCGCGACGTGAAGGGGCGCGCGTGGCCGCAATCAGCGCGGCGATCGCCGCAGCGCGAGGCGGCTCGCCGCGAAGGCGCGTAAGAAAGGCGTGTACGCGTAGTCGATCCCCGGGGGATTCGTCCCGCCGGTGACGTCCTTGGATGCCGAACGCCGCCGCGAGAGCAACCGCCGCGAAGAGCCCGATACGGGCCGGGAGCCGTCGCGGTGCGGGCGGATCTGATTCGCGCTCTCTTTCATGCTGCGGGATCGAGAAGCCAGGATCTTCCGATAGCGCACCGACGGTGCGCCTGCTCCGGCAGTCACCAGGTGATTTCGGGTTGGCCAGGGACGCCGGCCACCGTTCGAGAGCCGCCGCAAGCGCATCGTGACCAAGATACTCCAAGCACCAACGTCGCGGTTATGGCCGGCGATCAGGCGAGGGAAGGCTGATCCGCCATCCGACACACCGGTTCGATCGTCCGGCCCCCAGCGTCCCTCGCGTGCTCTCCTAAAGCGGTGCACTTACATTCGGTTCGATGGTCTGGGACGCCGGTGGAGCCTGCCTCGCCGGTGAAACTCCCAGCCCGACTTCTTGGGTAACGTTGCTGATGTTTGGTAACCTTCCCCTCCACGCACGGTTGCTTGCGGCGGTGGCCGTTTCGTTGAGCACCGTCTATCTGGCTCTCCATCGCGAAGCGACTGGGACAGCCTGCTGAGTGCTTGGGCATCACGACCCCATGGGATGGTTCGTTATCTGAGTCTTGCTCGGATTGCCGATCTATGCCGTCGCTTACGGCGTGCTCCTCAGGAGACTGCGCCGTCCCATTTGGCCGTTTTGGGGTCTGTTGACGTGCCTCGCCCTCTGTTATACATCTCCCTGGACGCGCATTTCCCCGCTCACAGGCTTTGAAGTCATGACTCCGATCATGCTGTACGTCTACGTGTGGAAGAAGCGCCCACGCGGTCCAACAGGGTAAAACCGCCCCGCGCGTGGCCGCGTGCCCGATGAAAGGGCCGGGTGCCGAAGAAAATGTGCCCTCGAAGTTTTCCAATGACGTTTTTTCGCCGGTTCTGAATAATAGCCCATACGGAAATTCGCACGGTCTGCGCGCGGCTTGGGAAGCGCATCCAGAACGATTCGTTCGCGGCGTACCACAACCGCCCGCAATCGCCGGCGACCCTTATTAATCCACTGAACGCGGCGTAAGATTTCAAGAATCCTCGCAACACAACCATGGACACATTCCGAACGCGCGGACAGCAGTGAATCTTTACCGGAAGCTACTCGCCTAACTGGTGTGGGCCCGCGTACCGCGCAATGCCGACAATACTTCGTGCGCCGCGCGTAGCCCCGTTGCCGCTCCGCCTTCCATGAAGCCTTGCTGTTCTAACGAAGTATGCTCGCCAGCGAAGTGGATCGGGCCTTCCGCGCGGCCCTCCACACCGCCAAAGGCAGTGAGCTGCCCCACGAGCCAGACCGAATAGCTGCCGCCTATGAACGGATCGAGGAAAGTGCTTCCCATCGTGGCGTTCCCTGCGTAATGCCGAGCGATGCCTGGGAATACGCGGTCGATCTGCGACAGGAAGGCCCTCACCGTTTTTTCCGTTTTCGGCGAGTCGGCGGTAGTGGAGTATGCGTAGTCAGAGGCGGCCACCACGGCGGGCGTACCTCCAAGATAGGCGACCAGGATACCGCTCTTTCCGGGCTGGCCACGTGTCGTGTCCCATGCATTCTGGAAGTTTAGATCAGTGAAGACGGTTCCGTCGGAGACGCCGATCCAGGCACCGCGTTGGTTCCAGAGACGCTCGTTGAAGGGAACATGCATCTTGGTGTGCCGCCCGTACGCGAGCTGCTCGATGGCGAGGCGCTTGACGCCGCTGAAGCCCGCTCGGCGGTAGTCGATTTGACGTAGGCGCGTGAATGGCAGAGTAAGGACAACGCGGTCAAAGACATGCCGTTCCCGTCCGGCGTCAGTAGCAATAGTGAGGGTGACTCCCCGCCCCGGTTCGCGGGTAATGGCTTCGAGGCGGGAATTGAAGTGCAGGATCCGGGGCGGGAGGCGAGCGACGATCGCGTCGGTGAGGAGCTCGTTACCGCCCGTGATGTGGTACTTCTCATTCGAATCGCCGTAAATATGGAAACCTTCCTCGCCTGGAACCGGTCCACTTTGTGCTCCGAGCATGTAAACGAGGTTGATGGCGGACAGTTCCTTCGTGTCGCGTCCGAATTCAGCGAGATAGGCCCGCTCGATGTAGCGACCCATCAATGATCCGTGACCGCCTGGCACATAACGCTGAATCCACTCGTTGACGCTCATGGCATCAAGCCGACGTTGTTCGGCGGTCAAACGGTCGAACGGCGCGAGCTCGCCGGCAAGCGAGAGCTGGGCAAGCAGATTGGTCAATACCGGCTTAAAGTCCGCGGCAGCCTGCGAAACAGGGTAATACTTCCCCTCGAAGTCGATCGTGTACTCTGCACCGCGAGGGACACCGGCTAGCACGTCGGTCAGCGGGAGTTTGAACCTCTTGGCTAGGCCGAGCATTGTTTGATGCGAGGAATCGATAAGCTCCCCGCACCATTCCGCGACTTGATCTCCAAACCAGCCCGCGCGATTCGTGTGGATCCGGCCGCCAGACCGGCCACTAGCTTCGAAGATCTGCGGCGAAACGCCAGCTTCATGCAATGTTAATGCGGCGACTAACCCGCTGATGCCCGCACCCACGATAGCAACGCGAGCGGCAGAACTGCCAGCCGCCACATCTCGTGCTACGCCAAGAGCTGTGGCAGTCGGCAGAGCCGCTAAACCCGCAATGAAAGCCCGTCGTCGTACCGGTACAGCAGCGACGACCTGTCGGAGCGCTATATCCTGAAGCGATGAAAGCAGTAGAGTACGGGGCATCGACGTGCCTTCGCGCTTGACCAGCACAACTCAGGTTAGCTCTTGCAAACGAAAACCTCTGTCAGTACGTGGGAAGAAAGACGGCTTCTAGCGCCAGGTAGCATCAGCTGTCCGGAAAGGAGCAACCTTCAGGCTCCATCAAGCCACCGATCGGGCTCGGGACGAGCTCTTAGAAAGAGTAACTGGACTCACTTGACTTTCAGGGCCGTAAGTCCCAATCGAGACCGAAGTGGGGCCGTCTGCAGCTAGATGCCCTCGAAGCCGCGAGCTACTATTTTATGGCAGGACACCTTTGCTGATGTGCTGCTTGGTACTCTTCATTCTTTGGCTTTCGTGAAAGGGAATTCGCAATGGAGTCACACCACTTGCTGCTCGCTGGCATCCTTGGAGGAATCTCGGATGCTGGAATCTTGGGCGGTATTTCTGACGTCGTCCACCACATTGCCCACGTCCTGCTCGGCGTGTGGGTTGGAGCTGGCAAGTAGGTTAGACACCTTTCTGTATCTACGTTGACGGTCTACTGTATGACCGTCAACGTAGTGATGCAGGTTCACATTCCTTGTTCGAGGGTCTTGCACTCTCGGACAATTGGTGCTACCTTTGACGTAGCCTATGTCACCTAGCTCTGTGGTCACGCGGCTCCGGCCTCGTTCTCGTCCTTACTCGGAGGCGGTTGAAGCTTACAACTCCGGGTCTTTTCAGTTTTGCGTTGACTCGCTTAGCCCTGATGAATCGCCAAGGGCGGTTGCCCTTGTCGCTCGAGCCCTGCTCAGGCTCAGGAGACCAGAGGACGTCATCGTGGTCGTTGACGCGCTTCTTTCCTCCGGGTTAGCTCTGGCTCACATCGAAGTGGGTGAACTGCTGACTCACAGATGTGCAGCTCGTACTAGGATCGGCGACTTTCGATCCGTAGAGGAGTTGTTCGGTGAGGCGAAGGTGCCGGTCCTCGCATCCGCTTCGTCAGCCCTTGAAGCTGAGTTCCTTAGTCGAGAAGCCTACGCTTATCTGCTAGTTGGGGACTTAGCACATGCCGAGAGTAAGGCTCGCCAGGTCCTCGAGGTTAACGCCACGCTCCGGGAACCGGATTATTTCAGTCCCATCGAGCACAGTCGAGCGCGTGCGCACGACGTCCTTGCCTTTGTCGCTGCGCGAGACGAGCGATACGATACCCAAAAGCGCCACTTGGAGTACGCACTTCGGGAGTTTGATCGGACTCCAGTCCGGGATGACGTTTTCGAAGCTAAGCTTCTCTCGAACCTAGGCTTATTCGCAGTCGATTTTGGCGATGACGGCTACGTCCGCGAACGCTTTGAGCGCTTACCGGACTCGGCTTGGTTGGCAGCTCCGCGATATGAGATTCTTCGTTCCCTTGCGTGGTCGAGCGCTCTATCGGGAGATAATCTCGGCGCGTTTCGATATCTCCGTGATGCCATCGAAACGGCTGACACTATTCCGAAGAAAATGCGTGCTGCACTTGACCGCGCGTATTTCGCTCGGCAATTGAAGCAAGATATCACTGCTCGCGAAGAGCTGGACTATGCCGAACGGCTAAGTGCCCGCGTAGATTGGAAAGCCGTGGCTTCCGACGAGGGAGAACTTCATGCATTGGTCATCCTGAGCCGAGAGATTGCCGAATCTCTTCCCGTTCGCGCCAGGCGTCTTTTCGAAAAATACAAGGCTCTCAAGAGGAAGCTCCCGGCGGATTTCCTCGCCACTAGCGATAGACGGGCCCGGGCCGAAGAACTCGAAGTCGACGCGGTTATCTCTCGAGCAGAAGGCAATCTTTCTCGAGCGATCTCGCTGTTTATTGAAGCCTTCGAGATATGGAATGGCTTAGGATATGGGGTTTGCGCGGGTCTTGCAGCACGCAATTTAGTGTCCCTTGGCGTGACAGAGCGCTTCGCCGCGTACGTCGAACAGCAGTGCGCCCTTCGCCCGCGCTCTTGGTTCGCTGCGAGCCTCCGGCAAGCTTAGATTTGGCGCTACGCTCCCAACAGCGCCGCCTTCCCCAGCGCTTCGTTGGTGACGCGGACGAGCGTTCCTAATCGTTTGAACTCCGCCAGATCGATCGCCTGAGCCGCGTCGCACAGAGCTTGCGCCGGATCCGGGTGCACCTCGACGATCGCGCCGTCGAGCCCGGCAGCAGTTGCGGCGAGCGTCAGGGGCTCGATAAGGCTCCGCCGGCCACTTGCGTGCGACGGGTCCAAGATCACCGGTAGGTGCGTCAGCTCCTTGAGCCGCAGCGCCCCGCCGATGTCGCAGACGTTGCGCGTGTGGCGGTCGAAGCCGCGGATGCCCCGCTCGCATAGCACCACCCGGGTGTTGCCCTCGAGCAGAATGTACTCCGCCGCGCACAGGAGCTCGTCGAGCGTTGCGCTCGGGCCGCGCTTGAGGAGGATCGGCATGCCCGTACGTGCTGCCGCCCGCAGCAGCGGCACGTTCTGCATGTTGCGGGCGCCGATCTGCAGCATGTCCGCGAAGGCCGCCACGAGGCCCACGTGGGACTCGGCCAGCGCCTCCACCACCACCGGCAGCCCCGCCGCCGCGCCCGCTTCGGCGATCAGGGGCAGCCCCGCCTCGCCAAGCCCTTGGAAATCGTAGGGGGAGGTCCGGGGCTTGAAGGCCCCGCCGCGCAGCATCGCGCCGCCCGCCGCGGCGACGCCGGCGGCCGCCGCCCCGATCTGCGCCTCGTTCTCGATCGAGCACGGGCCCCCGATGAGGGTGAAGCCGCCGTCCCCGAACGACGCGCTGCCGGCGCGGACGATGGTCGTGGTGCCGGACGTTCGTTCGGCCAGCGGATATGAAGCGGACATGGTTCCTCGAGAATCAAAAAAGCCACCCGGTGAGGGTGGCTCGTGCGAACATAGGTCGTTCGGGCGCGCGCTTACCTCACCGGCACGGATCGTGCGGCAAAAAACCAATACCAGTAAGCGAAAGCGACGGACGACATCTGAGCCCTACGTTAGCACCTGCGCCGCGCGCCTGTCAATGAACGTATCCGCTCTGCTCCTGGTGCTGGGGCTTCTTCTCGCCACCGGCTGCGAGGACGCGCGCACCCAATACGCGGCCTCCCTCGGCACGGCGCCCCCCGTCGCCCCGCCGCCCCAAGCCCCGCGCGACGACTGGATCACCTTCGCGCACGACGCGCGCCGTACGGGCTTCCAGCCGCAGCTCACCGGCCTCGACGCCAAGAGCGTCGCCGGGCTCCGTCCCCGCTGGGTGGCGCACCTCGGCGAGCCCATCAAGGCCAGCCCCCTGGTGGTGCCAGGTCGCGTCTTCATCGCGGGCCAGCACGGTACGGTCCGCGCGCTCGATTCCCGCTCGGGCCGGACCCTCTGGAGCACCTCGCTCGGCGGCGATGTCGAGATGACGCCCGCCCTTGCCGACGGGCTGCTCTTCGTGGGCGTGCGCGCGATGCCGGGGATCCTCGCCGCGCTCGACATCCGGACGGGCGCCGTGAAGTGGCGCTACCGCTTTCCCGGTGGCGTGCGCGGCGAGCCCGTGGTCTATCGCGGCGTCGTCTACGAGGGCGAGACCGGCGGCGACTTCCCCTCGTGCGGCCACGGCGGCGTCCGCGCACTCGACGAGCGCACCGGCCGGCTCCGCTGGGTCTGGTACGTGGCGCCCAAGGTGCACCAGGGCGGCAGCGTCTGGGCGCCGCTCGGCTTCGACGGCGTCCACCTGATCTTCGGCACCGGCAACGGCTGCGTGCCCGGGCTCGGCGGCGCCGACGCCCTGATCGCGCTCGATCTGAGCGGCCGGCTGCGCTGGTCCCATGAGGTCGCGCCCTCGAACAGCGACGACGATTTCGGCGGCGGCACGCTCCTGATGCACGGCCAGGTGATCGCAACCAACAAGGACGGCAACCTCTACGATCTCAATGCCGAGACCGGCGCCCTCGAGTGGTCGACGCCCATGGGTTCCGCCCCCGGCTACGGCGGCATCGGCACGCCCACGTCCAACGGCGCCGTGATCCTCGCGAGCCCGGGCTTCCTGAACGACCCCACCAAGACGAAGGGCCCTCCCGGCGGAGCGCTCGTCGCCTACGACACCGCCGGCCACGAACTCTGGCGCGTGCCGACGAAGAACCCGTTCCCCGGCGCCGCCGCGATCGAGGACGGCCTGGCCTTTGCGGCCCTCGACGGGCGGTTCGTCGCGCTCGATCTCACGAACGGGTCGGTCGTGTGGTCGTATCCGGCGCACTCGTCGGCCTACGCGTCGCCGGCGGTCGTGCCGAGCGGGGTCTACTTCGCGGACGATGCGGGCGCGGTGTTTGCGTTCTCGAATGCGCGAAGGTAAACCGGGTCTCGCGCAACGACCGAACTCGAACTCGGAACGCTTCCCGCGTTCACCGCGCCATCACTTAGCTACGATCACTCCACGCGCCACGAGCTTCGCTGCGCCAACGTCGGTTGCATCGTACGACGTTCTCGTGACCGTCACGCTGTACCGCCCGGGTGACGTAATCGAATACCTCGAGGTAATATCGAAGTCTTCCGTATACACCACGTCGGGATCCAACGTCAGGAATTCGTCATCGTTGGAGTTATAACCGTAAACGGTCTGCACTTCCTTTGCCTCGTTCCCTTTCGAGTCGTAGATCCGGAATATGTAAAACGTCGGCTCGTCGCGGAACGTTCTGGGGCGCCCGAAGTGTTTCTTAGCGCGACCTTCACGACGATCGGGCTCCCGATTCGGAACGATTCGCTTGATCGCAGCCCCAGTGCCACGGATGGTCCGGGCGCCCAGTTGAAACTCGATACCGGATCGGTAGACTTCTCGAATCGCAGTTCTCCGCCGCAGACCGGCGCTCCACTAAGCGAAGTCAGAAGGAGTAGTCCCAGAAGTCTTTTCAGCATGCTTGATCTTTCGATGGACGTCGTCTTGGTTGCTGCGGCCACCATTCCAGCGAGATTAACGTCTCTGGAACCGGTAGTGCAAACCGCAGTCCGTAGTCTCGCGATGACGCTACGCGCGGCAGCCGTTTCCAACTGTGAGCACGTAGCGCGGGTTACCGTCACATTTCGGCCCGCCGATGATGGCGCGGTCGCCGACGACCGATATTCCGAGAGCATGGCGCGGCGCCCGTTCGCCGCGTTCCGCGATGCGCCGACGTCGATCGAGGAGACCCACCGCATGCTCGTACTCGCCACGGTATTCGCATTTGCCGGCTTCACGCCCCAAGCGTCCGCGACCGGCGAAGGACGCCGGCCCTCGGCCGGATACTCGTACGATCTCGTCGACGTGGGGCTCCCCTCGAAGATCGGGCCGCTCAATCAGCCGATCGCGCTCAACAACACGGGCCAAATCGTCGGCACGGTCATCGACGAGGCGAACCTCGTGACGCACTGCGTCGCCTGGACCGGAACGGAGATGATCGACTTCGGGAACGCGGAGTCGCTGGGCTGCTATCCGTCGTCGGGCATCACCGATGCGGATTCGACCGGAACCTTCAAGATCGTCGGTAAGACGGCGATTCCGCAGGAGTCCGGCGATATCGCGTTCCTCGCGACCGTCGGGCGCAAATCCCTCGCGCTGAAGTTGTATACCAATAACGTGCCCTCGTGGCTCTTCGCGATGAACGCGTCGGGCTATGCGGCGGGCACCGCGCAGTGGTCGCCGGTCGGCGGGTTCGCGTCGTCGAGCCCGGCCTGGACGACGACCGGCGGCAACCTCGCGCTGCTCCAGCCGGCGTGCACCGTGGCGTCCGCGACCTGTATGGGCCAGCCCTACTACTGGAACTTCGCCGGTGCGTCGCGCTCGATCAACGCGGCGGGCACGATCCTCGGCAACCCGACCGGCTTCATCTCGTGGCCGACGCTGATCGAATACAACGCCTCCAACCCCAAGCTCTCGCATGCCTTCACGTTGCCGACCGTCAACGGCGCGAAGCCGAACTACAGCGTCGGGATCGACGACGCGGGCCTCGTTTATTACACCGCGAATCTCACCGCGTTCAAGTCGCAGCTCTTCCGCTATAATCCCGTCACGAAGGCCGCCACCTTCCTCGGATACGTCGCGGGCGACACGGCCTGCAGCATGCAGTTCGTCGCGGTCAATAAGTACGGCGAGGCACTCCTTCACGCGGGCAGCTGCGGCACCGCCGCGAACAACGGGTATTGGACGTGGACCGCGGCGCACGGCTTCGGCCAGGTCACGGCGGCCAATGCCAAGCTGTACCCGATTATCTCGATGACCAACATCAACGATAAGGGCCAGATCCTTGCCTCCCTCACCACCGCGTCCTACACCCACTGGGGCTACTTCACGCCGATCTAACCGCCGTTCGGGACGCCGGCCGTTTGGGGCTCGACCCGGCGGCTCGCTCGGAAGTGTTTCGCGGCCGGCCCGCGTAACGTCGCGGCTGCAAGGGCAGCCAACGGTACCGTTCGGGGTGAGAAGTATGATCAAAGACATCGCGTTCACGGCCTATCCGTGCGACGACGTCGCGAGGACACGCGCCTGGTACGAGCGGGTGTTCGGACTCACGTTCGCCGGGCCGTACGTCGAAGACGGTATCGAGAAATACAACGAAGCCCATCTCGCGAGCGGCTGCTTCAGCTTGATGGCGTCGGAGTGGGTCGAGCGCGAGCCGGGCTCCGCGGCCGCCGTCGTCTTCGAGGTCGACGACCTCGAGCGCGCCATGCGCGACCTCCAAGAGCAGGGCATCGCGCTCACGGAGATGTTCGACGGACCCGTCTGCCGACAGACGTCGCTCCTCGACCCGGAGGGTAATAAAGTAACGCTGCACGAGAAAAAGCGCCCGCCCGCAGACCGCCGGCCTTCGTAGGCGGCGGAATTCGGGCGGGCGGTTCGCAGCGCGCCCAGCGGAGCGCTAGGGAAGCTGCAGGCCGTCATCCGGGCCGGTGCCGGGGACGCCGGTCGGCCCGCGATAGCAGTGGAACGACGCGGCGTCGTTCGGGTTGCCGCCCTTGTAGAAGGCCACGCCCGGGTAGGGGCAGAGCGTCCGGGTGAACGCGATGCTGCCGTCCGTATTGAGATGCCGGGAGAGGATCGTGTGCGGTTCCTGGTGGCCTTCGACCCAGTTGATCATCTTCGTCATCGGATCGAATTGATCGGCGCCCGGGCCGCCCGCGCAATGGCCCATACCGGGAACCGTATAGAACTTGTACTTCGATGTGAGCGACGGGCCGTAGATCTTGCCCTCGTCCTCGTAGAATGCGATCGTGCCGTACGGCGTGATCAACGGATCGGCCAAGCCGTGATAGCTCAGGAGTTTGCCGCCGCGATCGAAGAACGCGTCCATCCGCAGTTGCGTCGGATCGAACATGATGCGGAACGGATAGATCTGATACGGACCGGTGTTGAAATCGAAGGTGAAGTCGCTGAACCGGTTCGGCTGGGTGCGCGGCCACGGAAAGAGATACTGCATGTACGTGTTCGAGAGGAAGTAGTCGAGCGTCGCCGTGCTCGGCGCACCGGGCGCCGCGATCTGCGTCCCGATGAACTCGATCTCATTTCCCAGCGGCTGCCCCGGATAGAAGGCACGCCCGCGGCTGATCACGGGACTGGTCGCTTTCACGTACGCGTTCAGTTGGTCCGGCGTGAGGCACGCGTCGCCGTTCGTGCCCGTGGCGCAGACCTTGAGATCGCGACGCGGCTTGAAGACGAGGGCGCAGGTCTGCGGATCGTTGATGATCCCGTCCGCGAGGCCGTCGAGCTTATCGCACTTGGCGTAGATCACGGACGAAATATACGCGACCTTCGCGGGCGTCATCGTCTCGTTCGCGGGGAGGCTCGCGAAGGCGCCCGTTTCCCACGCGTTGGAGATCACCGTTCCGGCGCCGAGCAACGGCGAGCCGGCGACGATGCCGTCGTAATCCTTGGGGTACTTCTGGGCTTCCTCGAGCCCGTCGTGGCCGCCGTCCGAGCAGCTGTTATAGTACGAAACGAGCGGCTTCTGCGAATAGAACTCCTTGATGAGCTGCTTCGCGACGAGCGCCGTCTGGTGGATGCCTTCGTACGCGAAGTCGACCACGAGGTCCGGCCGGTTCGCGGCCCACGCGCAGTTGCCCGCCGTATTTTCGATTCCGGTATCCGTCGAGGCCACCGCGAAGCCGTTCGCGAGGCCGATGTTGCGGTTCGCGAAGTTGGAGGCGAGGACGCCGCCGCAGCCGCCGTTTCCGAGCGCGTAGAGGCGCTGGTTCCACGCGATCGGCAGCGCGACGTCGAAGAGGATGCTCGGCTTGACGACGCCCTGCACGTCGCAGAAAGCCGGTGTCGTCGACGTGGCGGCGACCACCGTCGCGCTCGTCACCGACGCGTTCATGCTCAGGCTCTGGCCCGTGAGCGAAGCGCAGTTGAAGTTCGAGGTCACCGGCGTGGCGGTGTAGTTGATTTTCGAGGACGCCGCGTCCGCGAAGTCGTCCGTGGCAAGGGCTGGGCCGCTCGTCGCCAGTTGGATCGATGCCGTCATCACGGCAGCAGTCAACCCGGCGACGGCACGATGAAACGTCGCACGATTCATTCGTCACCTTCTCATTCCGGTACGTGCAAAAGAGTCTCGCCGCAGATCCGAAGATTGTTGCGGGAGTCAACGATTCAGCTTCAGCGGCGAAGTTTTCCTTCAGACAGCTCCTACGCCCGCGGAACGAAACTCCATTGTAGACGCTCGGCCACGATCGGCGAGCGAGCGTCGGACGCGGTTTCAGATGAACCTGACAAGTGCGTCAGCTCCTGGGCTCTGCCAGAGCGCGAAGATGCGCCGCGCTCGCACACGTCGCTTCACTCGCACGTGAACTCGCCGAAGTCTCCGGCGATGTCTTGGCCCGCTTTCCACGAGTACGTGACGCCGCCCACGTACTCCGAGCCGGCCGTCCTGGCGACGTTGCCGCGGCAGATCGCGCTGCCGGCGCCTTTGGGGAACGGATAGATCGGGCCGTACGAGCCTTCCGCGTCGATGTAGTTGTCCAGGATCTTCACGTTGAGTCCGTTGCTCGCGATGCCGTAGGACATCGTGAGGTCGTGCGGATCGGGCGCCACGAGCACGTTGTGGTCGGCTTCGTATCCGTCGATCGTGCCACCGCATTGCACGGCAACCTGAATGCCTTGATTTCCGCCGTTTCCGACGCCGACGGGTTGATACAACAGGTTGTACGATTCGTGCGATGGCGGGCCCAGGTGGCCGCCGCAGAATTGCACCGCGTCGGGGTGCGATGCGGGGTTCATGCCGATCGCTACGAAGGCGTTGTACTGCACGATCACCGTCTGCGTGCTGCCGAAGTCCAGCGCGTCGCCCGAGATGCCGAAGAAATAGTTCCGTTCGAACGTCACCGTGCCGCTCGAGCCGTCGTCGAAGTACATCGGGTCTTGCCCCGGGCCCAAGAACGTGGAATCGGTTACCGTGAGGCCGGCGCCGCGGTAGTCGATCAGCGACGTCGAGAAACCCGGGTTGCCGTCCAGGCCGAAAAGACTGCTATCGACCGTCGTGTTCGCGACGCCGTTGGGGATCTGCAGTTGCAGGCCGCCACCCTTGCGGAAATCGTACCCGCGCAAGACGCAGTTGCTGCGCGTCACGCTGACCGCGTGGCTCGAGGGGATATAGGTCGCGCAGCCCGGCAGGCTGCGGGGGCGCGTCGGGTCGATGAGCGTGATGGCGGGTAAGCCGACGTAATAGTCGACCCCGGGCACCTCGTACGGAGGCCGCGCCTTACCATAGCGCTCCAAGAGATGGGGATACTGCGGCGGATGCGTCGCGGTGGCGTAGGGGACGCGTGGGCGAGCAAACGGAGCTGCGTCACGCGCTGAAACGGCACCGCTCGCGAGAAACGGCATCACCGCGACGATCGTTGCTGCGAAGAATCGACGCACGAGGTCCTCCTGCCGTGACGCGCCGGCATATACTACCGGCGTTTCGACCGTTCGGAGGTCCCGGCCCGCGCATGGGAATTCCTGTGCGTGCAGTGCGACGCGGGTCACGCCGGGGTTCCGGACCCGGCGATCCGCTTCTTAGTTGTTAACCTGCGCGGGTGTGAGCGTGATGTTGAACATCCAGTCGATGCCGAATTTATCGGTGAACTGGCCGAACTTCGCGCCCCAAAACGTTTCGGTGAGCGGTGTCTCGACGTTACCCCCGTTCGAGAGCGCCGCGAACAACCGCTCGCCCTCGGGCACGTCTTCGAAGTTGAGGGAGAGGCTTATGTTGCCGCCCTTTTGTTCGTTACCCGGCGTTCCATCGGATGCCATGAGCGAAAAGGCCTTCGCGTTCACGAACGCGTGCATCACCCGGTTCTTCTGCTCGTCGGCAATCGGGTAGTTCGGATTCGGCGGCATCTCGGACCAGCGCTGCAGCGACACGATCGTACCGCCGAAGACCTCGGCATAGAACGCGACGGCATCGGCACACGTGCCGTCGAAGAACAGATACGGGATCAGGTTCATCGGTGAGCCCTCTCGTCGGCTACGGAAGATCCGGGCTTCCACGCCCGCGCCACGCCGCTCCTGGTTACCGCGTTATTTAACAACCGGCACCGCTATCGTACCTCGACGACTACCGGCTTCGACGCGAGCGAGTCGACGTACGCCTCTCCACCCTTGGCGACGAGCCCGGGAGCCGCGACGATCGTGTAGCGGCCCGCGCCGAGATGGTAACCGAAGATCCAGAGGGGGTACCCGACTGCGGCCATACGGCGCCCGTGACTACGAAGCGCTACGTTTCCCCATCATGACTGGCGCGAACAACCTCTGCGTGCCGCGCCGTGATGTTGCGGTGCGAGCCTCAGGCCGGAAGGCTCTTGATGAATTCCAGCAGGTCGGCGTTGATCGTGTCCGCGTTCGTCGTCGGCATCCCGTGCGGGTAGCCGTGGTAGGTCTTGAGCGTCCCGTTCTGCAGGAGTTTCGCCGATAACGGACCGGAATCGGCGTAGGGCACGACCTGATCGTCGTCGCCGTGCATCACGAGGACCGGTACCGTGATCTTCTTGAGGTCTTCCGTGAAGTCGGTCTGCGAGAAGGCGACGATCCCGTCGTAATGCGCCTTCGCGCCGCCCATCATTCCCTGGCGCCACCAATTCAGGATGATGCCTTCCTGGGGCTTCGCGCCGGGCCGGTTGTAGCCGTAAAACGGGCCGGCTGCGAAATCGTGATAAAATTGCGCGCGATTCGTCGCGACCTGAACCTGCAAACCGTCGAAGACGTCCTTCGGGAGGCCGCCTGGATTGGACGGCGTCTGCAGCATCAGCGGCGGCACGGAACTGATGAGCACGGCCCCGGCGACGCGGCTCTCGCCGTGCCGCGCGATGTAACGCACCACCTCGCCTCCGCCCGTCGAATGCCCGACGTGGATAGCGCCCTTGAGGTCGAGATGCGCCGTGACGGCGGCGAGATCGTCGGCGTAGTGATCCATGTCGTGTCCGTCGCTGACCTGCGAGGAGCGGCCGTGGCCCCGGCGATCGTGTGCGATCACGCGATACCCGTGAGCGAGGAAGAACATCATCTGCCCGTCCCAGTCGTCGCCGCAGAGCGGCCACCCATGACTGAAGACGATGGGGCGACCGGTTCCCCAGTCTTTGTAAGAGATCTGGGTGCCGTCTTGTGCCGTCACGAAGCTCATGTAGAATCCCCCGGATGCGCGGGCACGTGGCGACGGTGCCGAGCGCGTCGAGCGCGGGTACGGGTCGAATTGCCGGACCCTCGCCAAGCGAGCGATCACCGCAAACGCACGAACCCAAACACGCTTGCTGCCTCACCAGGCCAACCCTTGCCGCGGGTGGCTCCGCCGCCAGATTTTCGAAAGCCGGCAGCAATACGGCGTCGGGCGACGGCGCATTCGTCGGGGGCGGCGATTTCGGTCTCGCGCTGGCCGCGACTGCGGCGGCCGCGAACGGCAACGCGGCGAGCGGCACCGACTCGTTCGTCGGCGCGGGTGGAACGGCGATCGAGGCGCTGGTCGCGAACGCCAGGACGTACGCCAACGTCGTTTCCGGAGTCGACACCTTCGTCGGCGGCGGCGATCTCAACGCTGGCAGCGGCAACGGCTCGTTCATCGGCGCTGGAAATCTCAATAACATCGCCGGGAACCAGGGCGCCATCGCCGCCGGCTGCCATCAAAGCGCTGCATGCGGAGAACGCGCGGCTTCGAGCGCAGAACGCAAGGCACGCGGACCTCCTCGGAATGCGCGGACCATTTGCTGCGCTCGAACGAAAGGTTGCGGCGCTCGTCAACGTCGTGGAGAAGCGCGGAACTCGATAGACACATCCTGATCCGTCGCCGTGCGCGGTTCCATACGCAATAAAAGCGCTGTCGTATCGGCGGCGCTTTTCTATTCCGACGAGCGACTGCGAACGGCGCGATTGTAAAGTGTGCGTTTCAGCGGCCCATCGAGCCGTCTCGTTACCGGCGGGTTACTGCCGCCCGATATGCTGTGTTCATCAGCCGGCGCAAACAGCGCGGCACAACAAACGACAAATCGCTCACCACCAGATCACACTCCTCACACTCACACACTCTCACTCACATCACTGCAAAGGACTTCACGCCAATGAACAAGCATCTCGGTCTCGCCATCGCCGCCATCGTCGCGGTTCTCCCGGTCGCCGCGTCGGCCGCCCCCACCCAGCAACTCCAGATC
>Ga0326727_10009045_pt1 | contig 24852 bp, 18 predicted proteins | sample MB2enrmetagenome_FD_207643 | JGI IMG/M metagenome (GOLD analysis project Ga0326727, IMG submission 207643) | Lab enriched peat soil microbial communities from McLean, Ithaca, NY, United States - MB29MY | ecosystem: Environmental > Terrestrial > Soil > Wetlands > Peat | place: USA: New York... | reverse complement strand
GATCACCCAGGGGAAGGATCGTGTGGGTACGGGCAAAGGTCAACGGCACCCTGGACAAAAGGGCCGGATCGACCTCGTCCCCCCCGATCTCGGACTGGCAGGCGATCCCCAGCCGCCGGGCGGTGGATTCCAGTTCTTCCGGAAGCAGGGTTGGGCTCATTTAGCGCCGATCTCCTTCTGCAGATCCACCGGTTTTACCTCTTTGGCCGCGTCGCCGAATTTTGTCCGCTGGCTGTCGGTGATCGTGGCCAGATCGGAGTTATCCTTGACGATGCGCGGGGTCAACAGGATCATCAGGTTGGTCTTGGTCTTGGTCTTGGTCTTGGTCTTGAACAGCCACCCCAGGCCGGGAATGTCACCCAGGAAGGGCACCTTGGTGACCACATCCTCATCCTGGTCCTGGATCAGGCCGCCAATCACGACCGTCTCGCCATTCTTGACGACGATGTTGGTCTTGGCCGAGCGCTTGGTGGTGATGCGATCCGTGGAGCCGTTGCCCACGGTAATCGTCGCACCGATGGCGGAGATCTCCTGGCTCAGGTCGAGGCGGATATAGTCCCCCTCGCTGATCTGGGGCTTGATCTTGAGGGTGATGCCCACGTCCTTGCGCTCGATGGAGGTTGTGGAGAGGCCGGAAGATATGGTGGACGACCCCTGGAAGGGGACGTTCGACCCCACGATGATCTCGGCCTCCTTGTTGTCCGAGGTCAGGATGTTGGGCGTGGAGAGCACGTTCAGAAGATCGTTGGATTCCAGCGCCTGGAGCACGGCACCGATGTTGCCCGGAACGCCGGCCACCGGAAAGCTGAGGGTGGAGGTCGAAGTGCTGGTAGATGAACTGGTGGAGGAGGCAAGGCCGCTCGTCGCAAGGGAACTGACCACGCCGAAGGGATCGTAGTAGGCCCCGATGCCGAAATAGCGGTTGATTTGGTCAACACCCACCGCACCGAGCTGCATGCCCAAGTTCCGCGACTTATTGAGCGTCACCTCGGCGATCAGCACCTGCACGAAGACCTGCTTGCTGCGGCGGTCCAGTTTTTTGATCACCTGGACGAGGTTATTGTAATCGTTGGGCGATGCCATGATCACCAGGGAATTGGATGCCTTGTCAGGGGTGATGGTGACCTTGCCGCTGTCGAAGGGGGACGCTTGGGACGCTGCCGCCGCGCCGGACTGGCCGGGGGTTGCCGCCGCGGCCGCGCTCATCCCCTTGATCACGCCGTCCAGCACCTTGGCCATATCGGTTGCGTCGGTGTTCTCCAGATAGTAGACGTTGACCTTGCTGCTGGCCTCGGGCGGCTGCACGTCCAGCTTGGCCGCCAACTCGCGCACCTCCTGCTTGACGCTGTCGCTGCCGAATACCAAAAGAGCGTTCAGCCGCTGGTCGGCCAGGACGGTAGCCAGGTTGGCGGAAGGAGTCGAACCCGGCTGTCCCGTGGATTTGGACTCGTTGCCAGAGAGCCATTGCTGGATAGTCTTGGCGGCGCTGTCGGCGGAAGCGTTTTTCAGGTAGACGATTTCAATCCCTTCGCGGGTCTTTCCGGTGTCGATCAGGCGCAGAAGCCCCTGAAGCTTGCGGATGTTGAGCGACGAATCCACTATCAGGAGCAGGTTACCGGGCCCGAAGGCCGAGAGGTAGCCGTCCTTGGAAACCATCGGCTGCAGGAAGGTCACCGCCTCCTGGGCCGAAATATTTTCAAGTTTGTTGACCTGGGCCACGTAGTTTTCGTTGATCGGCGGCATCTCGCCCGATTTCAGCAGGGTAAGCCCGGATTGCTTTGCCGAAGCAATCGGAACGATCTTGGCCACCTTGCCGCTTTGCACCACCGTGAAACCTTTCAACTCCAGCACCGAGGTAAAGACATTGTATGCCTCTTCGATGGAAAGCTTGGAGGGGGAGTAGACCGAGATCTTCCCCTTAACCCGGTCGTCCAGCACAAAGTTTTTGCCGGTCAGGTCGCTGATGAACTTCACCATGGTGGAGATGTCCACCTCGTTGAAGTTCAACACCACCCCCCTGGCGTCGGCAAAAACCGGCGAGGCAAAAAAGAGCCCTGCCAGCAGCAGGGTGCAGAATGTGCGTATCAGGTACTGTTTCAAGCGGGCCTCCACGTTGTGTCGTAACAGCTTGCATTGTTGCGGATTGGCAGGTGCGGCTATTTCCTCTTTCGGCAAGGGTGCCGGCGGGTCGAATCACGAATAATCGTAAAAATCTGCCGGCATAAATCGGGAGCGTGGTGTTTCACCGTATATCATAATTGAATGTTGCAGGCTGCCCATCCCTGATCAGGTCGAGCTTGAGCCTGCTCTGCCCCTTGAGGGCGATGAACGATTGCAGGGCCTTGTCTGGCGAGTCCAGGGGAAAATCGTTGAGCCGCTGGAGTACGTCCCCGTTCTTGACGCCGATCAGGCCGAACAGGCCGTTAGGCTTGACCTCTGAAGCCCGAAAGCCTTCCACCTTGCCGTCCTTCTGGCTGGGGAGCAGGCGGGCATCGCTCATGGCCTGGGCCGGGTTGTCCAGGGCGGCGTTGAGCGCCCGCTGGTCGATCACGAAGTTCCCGCCGCCGACATTGGCGACCGGCACGCCTCCCTGGGGGGCACCCGGTTGAGCCGGGGCTGCCGCCGGGGGCGTCATGGGGGTCAAAAGCTCCACCTTCTTGCCGCCCACCACGATAAAGGCCCGCTCCCTGGTCACTTCGACCAATCGCCCGGCGTCATAGACCATGTCCCCCAGGCGGAAGACGCGTTCCTCCTGTTTTTGGGTATGGCGCACCAGGGCAAAGGTCTCGCGGAACGAGCCCACGGCCGTGCCGAGCAGCATCAGTTCGGCCGGCGCGGTAACCGGAGGGGCGGCTCCCTGGGCAGCAGGGGCGTTCGTGAGCGGGGTAAGCGATCCTTGAGCCCCCTTGCCGAACAGGCCGTTGACCAGAACCGGGGCATAAAACGCCAGATCCTCGACGCGGGCAGGGGCGGCGACGGGAGCCGGCTTATCCGTACCCGCACTCCGTGGTACAAGGGCGGCATTGAGCCGTCGCCCCAGACCGTCGGCCGTGATTGCCGCCAAAAGGGCGATAATGGCAACCCCAAGCAGGACGTTTATGATGGTAAGAGCACGAGGCATACTTGTATATCACCTTCCCCTTTGGGCAATGTGGAGAGAGGAAATTATCGAGGGACGCCCTACAGCCTGATCTCCCCGTTGAAGACCTCTACCGCCGGACCGGTCATGTAGATGTTGCCGTCCTGGGCCCACTCCATCTCCAGGTCCCCCCCCAGGAGGTGGTTGAGGATCTTCCTGTCGGTCAGGTTGTTCAGCACGCACGCCGCCGTCACGGCGCTGGAGCCGGTGCCGCAGGCCAGGGTTTCGCCGGCGCCCCGCTCCCAGGTCCGCTGACGCACCTCGTCACGTGAGAATATCTGCACGAATTCCACGTTGGTGCGGCGAGGGAACAACTCGTGATTCTCGATCAGTGGCCCATAGGTGGAAACCGGGAAATTCTCCACATCATCAACGAAGATCACGCAGTGGGGGTTGCCCATGGAGGCGCAGGTGATCTGGAAGGTGCGGTCAAGAATGGTGAGCGGTTCCGCAATCACCCTGGCGGCGGCGTCGCCGGTCATCGGGATCTCGCCCCTGGTCAGCCACGGCGGACCCATGTTGACACGAACCTTTTCAACCGTGCCGGCGCTTCCCGGCACAAGTTGCAGGGTCAGGATGCCGGCCCCGGTTTCGGCGGTGATCTCGGTTTTCGAGACTATGCCGTGATCGTAGGCGTATTTTGCCACGCAGCGGATACCGTTGCCGCACATCTCGGACTCGGAGCCGTCCGAATTGAACATCCGCATGCGCACATCCGCCTTGTCCGAGGGCATGATCAGAATCAACCCGTCCGACCCGATGCCAAAATTGCGGTTGGAAACCTGTATGGCAACCTGTCGAGGGTTTGCAACCGTCTCCTCAAAACAGTTCACATAGACGTAATCATTGCCGGCGCCCTGCATCTTGGTGAATTTCATCAAGCCTGTCCCCTTGTATCGTGAAGATTTCGATTGTACAACATAACAAATTCACGGATATGCAACAAGCTAATTAGTTTCCATCTGGAAACTTCGGATGAGAATTAAACAGTTTCAGATTCGGAAAGGAGGGCCTTTTTGCCCAGGCCAGAAAATCGATGGATTGCGCGGAGGCGAACATTGGTATGCCGTACCAGCAATACTGAGGATACCTCTAATCGCTTGACCAAAGCCTGATCGCCAAAACGGACATTATGGAGAGGAGCCCACATCTTTCCATTTTCATAAGTGGAAGCCGGGGACGGAAAGACGCTGAAGCGGGTGGCCTATCATCGGTTTGCCCCTTGTCATATTTTCAGGAATCTCAACCGATTGCCAGGAGGAGCTATTTGGCAGGGACCGATCCAGGACGTTACGGCGTACAGCAGATGATCGAATTCCGCTGTCAGGTTGCGGTCCGATTGTCGGCGGACCTGCTCGATCGTGAGGTCCAGGTGGCTGATGATGCCCGGTAGCGGCTGCCTCAGTTCGACTTTCTTTCGGCACGCTGTTGGGCTGCTAACAAACTGTTGGAAAGTGTAATATCAGGTCTGCTATACGATTTGCGTTCCATTAGATTTACCGTGGTGTTCCTGAGGGCAGCCGGCAGGTGTTCCAGGCCCGAGAGGGCGGAAACCTTGGAGACATTCGCTGTGGACGTATTCTTATGTGGCCAGGAACTCTTCAAAATACCGGTCGTAACTCTGGATATGCACAAGCCAGAGCAGACGGACATAGGCCAGTTCGTCCGGCAGAACGTACTGACCCTTGCTGAAGCGATGGCGCAACTCTCGTGTGTTGACGCAGATGAACTGGTGGTGGAGGCGATGCTGCGCGGCCTGGGGGAAGCCCACCAGTTCCATGCATGTGTTCTCGGAAACAATGTGATCCATTACGGCGTATAACAGGTGGTCCAATTCCGCTGTCAGGTTGCGGGCCGGTTGTCGGCGGATCTGCTCGATCATGAGGTCCAAGTGGCCGATGATGCTTCGGTAACGGCTGTCGCAGACCTGTTTTCTTTCGGTGAACTGTTGGGCAATGATCGGCATGTCAGGCATGGGGATGCCATCTTGTCTGTAGAGGTACTGTCCCATACTACCTTCCTTTGTGTTTCGGAGACTCACCGGCAGGTGGCTCAAACTTCTGCCGGCTGGTCCTGACCGACCTCACTCGCCGAAGTCCAAAGGCTGTATCCTACCTCCTGGGAGGACATGGGCCGTGACGACAACTCCTGGAGAGAAAGCCCGTGGAGGAAGGAGGAGAGACTCCACGGGCTTCCCACTGCGCAGAGCGGGGTGCAGCGGCTCCGTCTGCGCTCGACAACCCATACACGTTTCGCTCGTCAGCTCTCCGCTTTGGGGTTGATCTCGATTTGATCTTTGCCGTCAGCAGCTTTTCTGAAGTTGCTGATTGCCTTGCCGAAAGAGCTACCCAGTTCAGGAAGTCTTCCCACACCAAATATCAACATCAAGATGGCGCAGATAATGAGCAGTTCGGGCACGCCGAAACCAAACATAACTTACCTTCCTTTCAGGTAAAACAGCGATCTCATAACTTAGTTGTGCGGCGTGGTCTTGTGACACACAAAGCACGTGCTATCCTGTACAGGCTTATGGCAGTTCGCACAGTGGCTGCTGGCCCAGCCTGAACGGTGGCTTGAGGGGGGGGTGCTCAGGTGGCATTCGGTACAACTGTCTTCCTTGTGGCAGGAAAGGCAGGACGACCGGTCCCATCTTGCTTCAAGTCCGTGGCCTTTCTTCGTCCAAGCAGCTGTATGGTTGCGCGGCTCCACCTCCTGATGGCACTGGATGCACGACACCTTGTCGATATGGCATTCAAGACATTCCTCAATATGTGCTCTGCTCGCCGGACCATGCCGATGCAGCCAGGAAATATCGTGGCTGGATGGTTTATTGGATTCCACGGCAAACGCAGCAAAAGACATTCCCAGCAATACGGCTGCAAACACCGCGGACACTGTCGTTACCTTCGTTTTCATTTGTCCTCCTCTCTCTAGAATATGATGTTTGCCCATATTTCGGTCGTGTAGTTCGTGTTGAGTCTGTTGTCTATGTCGTTGTAGAAACTGCCGTGTTCAATGTTCTCGTCGGCCATGAAGCTCAGATGCTTGGTGGGCTTGTACCGACTGCCGACAAAATACGATCGTGCCCAAGACATGCGCTTGTCCGTGTTGCCGACATATGAGCTTGAGTCGGTCGTAACCACTGTGTACTGATTGGGATTCAGGTCATAGTCATAGCGATTGTAGGAAGTGCCGCCCCAGATATCAATTGATTTGGTAATTTTCTGGTTTATTTGAACACCATATTGAATACTGTCGTTTGTGTTTGAATACGGTGTCCTTCTTACGCCCCAATAATCTGCGCTGAACGAGATATATGTGTTGTCCGTGGGGATGCCGGATATGTCGAATTTACCGCCGATCCGCTCGTAACTGCGGTTGTTTAAATTTTCCGGCCCTTCCACCAGTCGCTCCTGGAAAGTTATTCCGGCGCTGAAGTGTTTCAGGAAAGCCTGGTAGAAACCCAGTTCGTATTTGTTGAATCGACTCTCCATCGCAAGGGCGCTGGTCAATTGGCTTACCACATAGCTGCTGTTGGTGCCGGAATCGTTCAGGAGACTTTCATATTTGCCCGTGAGAATTGTTCCAAAAGAGGTAAGTTCGTAGCCGACATCGACATTTAACGCACTGGCATTGTCAAGGTTCGTGTAAGCGAGGGCGACATTACCGCTGGGGATGGCTTGGTCGATTCTCAGCTTGCCATAGTCGCTGCTGACACCTTGGGTGTGAAGGCGGGTATACTCGCCGCCCAAGGTGGTCTTCTTGGCGGCCTTCACCGTGATGCCGCCGCCTGCCAGGTTGTCTTCCCCTGTATGGTAATAGAAGCTTACCGGCCTGCCGCCATAAGCATAGACCGACACCGCATCGGCCAGTTTCACCGTTGCATCGGCGCCGTCGAGTTGGAATGAGTTCAGGTGAACAAGGTTTGTACGGCCCAGGGTTAGCGAGGTATTTTTAATGACATTGTCAAAGGTCGCCGTGCCGAGATACAGCCGATTCGCCCAGGCGGTGTTGTCTCGCCTAAGCTGGGCGTCGAGGGCGTCGCTGAAGAAAGAATAGCTGCCTCCGGCGTTATTATTACCGGTAAAATCCCTGGCGAATCGGGCGTAGGCGCTCAATTTTACCGTGCCTTGCAATAGTTTCACCTCATCCGTGCGCACACGAAGGTATTGATAAAAGTCTTGATCGTTGCCGGTGTCGTTCGTACGCAGACGATAGCGTGACGTCAGCGTGGCATATATCTTCGGGCCTCCTGAAGGGCCGATGCCCTCGTAGCTCTCCTGCATTTGCCCCGGAGAGACCTGCTGCGTCATGCTGTCGGGCGTGGTGTAATTTCCCTGCTCGAATGCCTGTAATTCCCTTGCCGAAGCAAAAAACTGCAAACTGCAAAGCATGCTGATTACCAACATACTCCTGGTTGCTATGGTATGCACTGGTGCCTCCTTGATAATTGGTTGCAGACAGGTGTCTGTCTTTTCTGATGCACCGTCGGTATCGCATGTCGTGCCGACGCGTAATCCCTGCACGCTCGACATGCTAGAGCGTTGCGAGGTACTTGCAACCAGATACCCTGTCATACAATTACGTATTCCTGGTTGTTTTCGCTATCCTGGTTATTGTCCCATTGGTTGCATGCATCCCTGCAAGATAGCCGAATGTCATGCAACGACCAAGACTATGGCCTGGAACTGAGTGCGGGTACGATGTGGTGTAAAAACCGCCGGCGCAATTGCCTCCGGCATAAAGGCCCGAAATTATATTACCGTCCGGCTGAATGACCTGACTGTACCTATTTACCATCAGTCCGCAAACGCTACACAACATATTGGTTCCATTTCTTACGGCGGTGAACGGGGGGGTCGCAATCGCTGCCAAGTACGCGGGGTTTAAGTGAAAATCATCATCGCTGCCGGCGGCTACAAAACCATTATAGCGTGTTACCTCGTCAGTAAATGCATCAACATCCACGTTCATCTTTTGTGCTAACTCGCCCAAGTCGTTTGCCTGGACCGCATCACCAGCGCTGAGCAAACCAGCAATATTGGCCGTATAAGTAGAATATGTGGAACCAGATCCTATTTGGTTTAGAGTTGATGCAAGGTTACTGTCGAACACAACCCAGTGACAAAACTTCGGCAAGGTTGCGTTCAGTGCAGAAATGCCACTAACAGGAAGGTCTTCGTTGGTAAAACGCCTTCCGTTAACGCTAACCCGCATAAGTGGGGTACCCATCAAAAACAAAAGCATCGGTGGAAACCCGACAATTGCTTCAGTACCAAGTATTCCACCAGGATCAATTAAGAGCGCGTGCTGGCTATCCTGTTCGTAAGCCCCGACCGCCAACCCCATTTCATGACCATCACCGGCGTTTTCACCTATTGCACCCGACGAATAGAAAGCCATATCACCGTGCGTTATATACTTCATCATCCTTGCTGTGTTCGCCTCATACCCTCCTGTAGCAAGAATGACACTCGTGGCGTTGATTTGAATATAATTGCCACCTGAAGCCTTTGCGATTACGCCGGTTACAGGTCCAGTTGAACTTGTGCGAATAAGCTGGCAAGCGGGTGTATTGTAGAGAATAGTTCCGCCTTTATTAGTAATATATGTGGCTAATGCGGCTATACGGTCCCCAGCACCTAATGAAAAATTAAGATTCGTGGGAAATTCTAATTGCCCCCAGCCATGTTTCGTAGCAGTAGTAGTTGTGGCGCCCACATATCCCTTAGATTGGACAACGCCTTCATACCACGCCAGAGCCTCGGCACTTTTAGTTGCCCACATCATATGGAGCTCCGGTCTCGAACGGTAACTACTTATCGCATTGAGCTCGTGGACCAGATCGTCGACATTGAGCGTGATCCCCGCTGCTGTTTGCACCGGGGCATTAACGACAGCGAAGTCAACGCCCGCCGCTCGTCCTGACGACATTTTTTCGATCATTATGACATTGGCCCCCTGGTCAAGAGCGGACGCAGCAGCGCATCCACCGAACTGGCCGGCCCCAACAACAACGACATCGCAGCTGTACGTTTTTGTGATTGAACTGCTCGGGATAGTGCCCGAAACAAAACTTACCGGTGCATCAGTACCATATTTATCACTTTGAAAAGTATATGAACGCCCAGGAAGCTCATCACTCCCTGAACAACTGGAGTTAGTTGGGTTCACTGTAACTATCTTCGTATCATCCTTACCGCATCCGGCGACCCCGCCTAAAACCACAGTGCCAACCGCTACACCACCAGCTTTCAGAAAACCACGACGAGACAACACAACTTTGTTACTATCTTTATCAGTACTGCTCATAGCATGAACTCCTTTCACGATAAAATCATATGTTTATTACTGTACAGTTGCCAGATAGTTGACTATTAGTTGTAATTGTGCAGTTGTTAAACCCTTTTGCATGGTGTTACTATCAATTTCAGCTAATGTTGTGCCAGCCAATGAACTGGCAGTATGACAACTAGAACATGCTGAATTAAATAATTGCTCACCGGTTTCTGTCGATGTTCCGGCAACAGTCGTGCTGCTGAATGTGCCGCTAACGGTCCCTATGGTCAAAGTTTGAGTAACAGTCGTGCTATTTGTTGACGAAGACGTGTGTCGCAGACGCACTGTTTGGCCGTTTGAAATGGTACCTGCAATAGAAGTAAAACCATTATCGTCAATTTCGTAACTACCTTTATCAATGCTTATTGGAGTTGATGTGTTTGTTATACCAGTTACAGTAATATAATTTGACGTTATAACTGTGTTTACTGCCGCACCTGTAACGTTATTAAAAACAAAAGCCTGTGGAGTTGTTCCTGTTTCATCAATATATTCAGTCGATGACTTGCCGCAGGCCGCAATAATAACTACCACCATCACGATAAATACAAGACACATTATTTTTTTCATTTATCTGCTCCTTATTTTATTCTCCCAATAAATCAACCAGTCATTCACTTTCATTTTTACAACAAAATTATGCTTTGCGGTTTTGCCTCCTGGCATGAATGGCACTAGCTTGAGGTTTTGCTGCACGACATCTGCTAACTTTTGAGTCGGCGCTTAATGCAACGAGGTTCCCTTCGCCCTGGCCGTTGCCTAATCGGTGTGTTGGTTATTGCACCATAAAAGCCACTGGCCAGTCTGGAACGCTGGCTGGCTGACCTTTGCCTGGTTTATATTCTCTCCTCGAAAAATCGACGTATTGCCATACGGTCCCATCTCCAGACAGGATGGGTTGCGGAGTAAATCCGAGTCTTCAAGGCAAAAAGCAAACTCTTCGCAGGTTAGGTGGTGGCAGTGCTTCAGGATGGCACAGCCCAACACCGGCTCGGCAATCATCCCTTCCGGGCGATTGTGGTACGGATACAGCGCATTACACCCTGATAGGCCAACCAGCACCGAGGGGGTGGCATCCAATACCTGGGATGTCTGCTGCGTCTCATTCGCATGTTATTCATTAACACGTACTCACCTCCTCTATGCATTTGTATCAAATATACAAACCTACACAGTATAGCCAATACCGTGCCACGCAATAAATACGTGTAAATTAAGCATGTTACGTAACACTAAATACTGTTTCGCCCATATTTTTAGACAAAAATGAAAACATATCGTCACTACAAACGGCTACTCACCATATTTTTCGAGAGATGCTCTCTTCATATGAACTGACCACTAATTTGTGTTGGACTTTCTGAATAAATGGGAGGTATATATGAAAAAAAATTGCTAAGAAATTGCAGCGGAAGGCTTGCCGATCTAGTCGTAGAGAGCATGGAATGGAGTTGGACCTCCGTCTGGGCAACATGGAAGCCGGACCCTACCCCTAACGAGAATTAGCGAAACTCCTCCAGTGCTCATAATAGTGCAAGAACATTGCGTCAATCAGCGAACTTTCCACCGCAATCAGAGTGCCGGGTTCCGCTTGCTGAATGGGCAAAAGGTTTTCACTTTTACCGACACTCATTCGTACATCTGAACCAGTTGCTTCAGAGATCTGGTGTTTATCGCCTCGAAAAGGCATCGTGGCTTGTTTCATCTGGTCGGACAACATAGGACTTACAACTTATATTAGACTGTTACGAGGAGGGGCACACCTTTTCGAGACTACCTGGATGTAATGTAGCAACCGCTGAAATTCATTTTATTTCTAACGGATGATACGGCTGCTACAATTTTTATCCAGGTACTGCTGATCTTATGGACAGATGCAATGGATAATTTCATCGACTTATTATCAGGAGAGTTACTATGGTTAATTTTGTAAATTTGACACAAACGCTTTGCAGCAACCTTGATATTAATTATTCTTTTAACGCCGCATTCGAATATCTACAAGAGATAATACCGGCGCATCAGGGATATTTAGGTTTTTTTGACGCTGACGCCAGCGCTTTTCGATGCGTCGCTTCAGCTAAAAAAAACTCAAAGCTTTCATCAATTCCTGAATATGTTCCCCTGCCTGCCAATATATTCTCACGTGCAATTGATTATTGGAAGCCTAATCTTATGAATCCATCCGACGCTGATCCTGTATGTAAGGCTACTAATCCCTTTTTCAATAACATCGGCTGTACTGATTTAGTACTTCCACTCTCGGTAGGACTTAAAAAAGTAGGATTATTAATATTTAGATCTGATGCTTATAAATTGACAAAAGAGCACTTAAAACTTATAAATAATACAGAAGGCATATTTTCATTAACATTATCATATAATTTAGCTATCAGCGGCAACAATAGACATGTTTTTAGATATAACAATTCACTTTCAAATGGACTAATTGGACAAACAACTGGATTGAGTAGAGTTATGAATTTAGTTAGACGTGTAGCTGTTACTAATAGTACTGTTATCATAATTGGAGAAACAGGCACTGGTAAAGAACTCATAGCTAACTCTATACACAAGTTATCTTCACGTTCATCTGGGCCGTTAATAAAATTGAATTGTGGCGCCATTCCGGAAAATCTCATTGATGATGAGTTTTTCGGCCATGAAAAGGGAGCATTCACGGGCGCGACCTCAATCAAAAAGGGTCGGTTCGAGTTAGCAAACGGCGGGACTCTTTTTTTGGATGAAATCGGCGAGTTGCCACTTTCCAGTCAGGTGAGACTACTTCGTGTCTTGCAGGATAAAGTTATTTATAGGGTTGGCGGAGAAAAACCAATTCCGATTGATGTTAGAATAGTTGCAGCTACCCATAGAGATTTGAAAAAAATGGTCATCAGAGGTGAATTTAGACAAGATTTATGGTTTAGGCTGAATGTCTTCCCTATATTAGTTCCACCATTACGTGAAAGAACTATTGATATCCCTGAACTTGTTCAATTTTTTATTAGAAAAAAAGCTGGTGAGCTTGGTATTGTTAAACAGCCTAGTGTTACACAGGACACTTTAAAGTATTTATCATGTTATCATTGGCCAGGAAATGTTCGTGAGTTAGAGAATCAAGTAGAAAGAGCTTTGGTTTTACATCATAACGGCCCTCTGGAGCTTAATGTATTTCAACCCGAATATTCCGATGATATAGCCACCATCTCTCAAAGCAATTCTGTTCAATCTTCTCCCATCCCTACTACGGGGATTGAATCAAGCAATATTCAAGAGTCTGTACTTCCCAAACTTGACGTGGCAATGGTCACATATATCAATAAGGCCCTAAAAGTTGCACAAGGTAAGATCAACGGTAAAAACGGTGCTGCTGCCATTTTGGGCCTCCCACCTAACACCCTTCGTGCACGGATGCGAAAACTTGGTATGAGTCTTGGCAATCGACGAACTAATGATTATGTTTGATTAGTTTTCTCCTTCAATTTGTGTGGCAACAGTTGACGGCCTGTTGCCCGTGGTAGCGTATCCATCAACTCCCGCTCAGAGCGCACATTGCATAAAACAAGCAACAGCATACGTTGCCATTCTTTTAGCACTAATCACTGGAGGACGAAATGATCCGACCTTTCCAGGGCATACAGCCGAAGATCGACCCCTCCGCCTTTGTGGCCGAGACCGCCGTGGTCATCGGCGACGTGGAGATGGGCCCTCAAAGCAGCATCTGGTATAACTGCGTGGCCCGCGGCGACGTGAACCATATCCGTATCGGCGCCCGCAGCAACGTGCAGGACCTGACCATGCTGCACGTCACCCACAGGAAACATGCCGACGATCCCGGCGCGCCGCTGATCATCGGTGACGATGTCACCATCGGCCACAGCGTTACCCTGCACGGCTGCACCCTGCACAACGGCTGCTTCATCGGCATGCAGGCCATGGTGATGGACAGGGCCGTGGTCGGCGAAGGGGCTTTGGTGGGTGCGCGTGCCCTGGTCACCGAGGGGACCGTTATCCCTCCTCACACCTTGTGGCTCGGCGCGCCGGCCGCGTACAAACGCGACCTGACGCCAAACGAGGTGGCCTGGCTGCGAAAATCGGCCGACAATTACGTGAACTACGCCTTGCAGTATATTAACGACTGATGCCGAGGTCACTCCTCAACCACCACCTGCCGCTTAGGGCCTGTCAGGAAATAAGTGTTGCAATATTGCGCTCAGATTTGGGTCAGATTTGACCGGCCTGATTGAGGCAAACCGCAGGCGTAGCAGGGCTACGCCGAGGATTTGACGATTGAAGACCGGTCAAAGATGGCACGAAGATGAGATGCAAGATGTAACAGTTATTTCCTGGCAGGCCCTAAGTTCCGCGTTACGGCTGAACCGGCTCCCCTAGCTCCAGCAGGGCATGGAGCATACCGACCCGGACCATTGCCACCCCCTGCCGCGCCGCATAACGCAGCGGAATCCGGTAGATCGCCTCCAACTCCAGGGGGCGCCCCTCAAGCCGGTCCAGCATCATGCTTGGCCGGTAATCGCTGGTATGCCGGATCGTACTGTCCAGCATCTCTTCCCGGTATTCCCCGGAAATCGGTTCGGACATCCCTTGGGCGTTCCCCCCGGCAATAACCTCATCCATGATCTCCGCGACCAGGGAACGGGTGGCGGGATTTGCCAGCAGTCTGCCGGGCGTCTGGTTGGTCAGGGCGCACAGGCCGTTGAAGGGGATATTCCACACCAGCTTTTCCCATCGGACCTTCCGGAGGTCGGCTACCGCCTCGCAGGTGACGCCTGCGGCAGTGAACATGGCCGCCAGTTGCCCGCTGCGCGGGGAAAGCCCTCCACTGAATTCCCCCAGCCGGATGGAGCCGAGCGCCATGTGGTTTACCATGCCCGGCTCGCCGCGGGTAACACCGATCATTGCCACCCCGCCCAGAACGCGGTCGCCGCCGAAGGCTTCTGCCAGCAGTTCCTCGTTGCCCAGGCCGTTTTGGATGGTAAGCAACGCCGTATGGTCTGCCAAGAGCGGGCGCACCATCTCCGCCAGGAGGTGGTTGGCAAAGGCCTTGAGCGCCACCAGTACCAGATCGACGGTACCCATGTCGTTGGAATCGCGGAATCCCTGTACCTTCTCAAGATGAAAATCGCCGCGCGGGGAGGTGACGGTCAGGCCGGACCTGGTAATGGCGTCATAATCCCGCCGCAGCAAAAAACGCACGTCATGGCCGGCCCGCTGCAAGAGGCTTCCGTAATAGAGGCCGACCGCACCGGCGCCGATAACACCAATCTTCATGGCTCCACTGTCCTCATCGTTTTTTTCTGATTCTGGTTCGCTCGTCTGTTAGGCTTGGCACAAGACCGTTCAAATGTCAAGGCCGGCAAGGTCTGACCCTTTAACGCTCTTATCTGATTATAATCACCTCTCTTGATGGTATGGTAATTTATGAAAATACAGATCGAAAACACTAACTCAAAACTGGTTCAATTAATGAGGTAAGGTCATCGGGTCGACGTCATTTTGTAAAACGTATCAATCACATATTGCGGGCACCCAAATTCCGTCCGATTCTTGAATTAAGCGGTGTGACCTATTTGCTCTGATAACGACTTCGACTTCTGCGTCCATATTGTATCCCGAGCTTGTCCATGCGCGCCCTCAAAGTATTCGGCTCAATGCCAAGCATTTCCGCCGCGCCACCGGGGCCGTAAATCTTCCCCTTGGCCATTTCCAGAGCTTTACTGATGTGCAATGACATTAATTCGTTAAGTTTCAGTAGAGCAGGCTGGCTGCTCCCCTCTTGGATGTTGTGGGCTGCATTGTTGTGATTGACGAGAATTTCAGAATCGAATAAAAGTTGGCCTCCTCGGTACCGTATCAGTTCTCTTTCCACCAAATTTTCCAGTTCACGAATATTTCCAGGCCATGCATAATCCATTAGGCGCTGCAAGGCGCCCGGTGCAATAGCCGGTGGCATGATAATTTTCAACTCCTTGCTTTTCCGTGCGACTAAATGGCGGGTTAAGGCGGGGATATCCTCTTTCCTATGTCGCAACGGTGGAATAACTATAGGAAAAGCATTCAAACGATACCAGAGATCTTCGCGAAACAGATTGTTGGAAATCATGTTTTCCAGATTGCGGTGGGTGGCCGCTATCACCCTGATATTCACCGGAATCATTTTGTTGCCACCGACCCGTTCGATCTCACGGTTTTGAATTACGCGCAGTAAACGAACTTGGGCATGAAGCGGCAGTTCGCCTATCTCGTCCAGAAAAATGGTCCCGCCGTCAGCCCGTTCGAATCGACCGCGCTTCTCAGTCACTGCTCCGGTAAACGCCCCCTTTTCGTGGCCGAACAACTCGCTGTCGATGAGACCCTCCGGAATTGCACCGCAGTTAACTTTGATGAAAGGCCCGTCCTTGCGCGGTGACGTGAAGTGAATCATGTTGGCAATCACTTCTTTCCCCGTCCCTGTTTCCCCCAACAACAGCACGGAATTATCGAGCGGTGCCACCTGCCTGGCCATTTCCATCACGTTTCGCAACCCCGAATTTTCACCAATAATTTCCTCGTTTGTATCGGAGAAAAGCTCTTTGCTCAGAAAGCGGTTGTCGTCGATAAGAATGTCCCGATACTTTAAAAGCTTTTCGTGGGCCAAAGCGTTGGCCAAGGCAATAGCAAAGGGTTCAGCTGCGGTGGCAAGCAGTTCGACATGAGACGGGTCATATCTCCCCGTGCCCTTCGCGCGAAGCGACACCCCCCCCAACTGCTCATTTGCGACCCAAAGTGGCATATGAATTACTGAGTTCCCCTTGAGCTTGATAAATCGAGCGAGTGCTTGAACGAGCTCATCTTGATCTGGATAAACAATAGTTGGTGCGCGTAGTTCCCACAACTTATCCATAGCCCAAAGGTCACTGGGAATAGGGATGATTTCATCCACAAGTTCATCTTTATCTGTTGCGACCTGGGAGATGATTCTAATGGCTGCAAGATCGGAGTCACGAATGCCGAGACTGATCGTGTCTATCGGCATGTGCAGTCTTAAATATTCAAAGGCATTGTTGAGGGCGGTTTTTATTTGAAGACTGCTGCATAATCTTATCGTCACTTCCCTGAAAAACACGTTTTTATCAATCATACAAAACAAGCCCCCCGTCTATTAAGTTCAAATACCGGCCAAAAATCAAAATATTTGGTTAATTTTATAACTTTCACCAAATATTTATTACATAATCACTAAATATTTAATAAATATCAAGCCATATTTTTCAATATGCTGATATTATTGCATATTATATTTGGCACGAATATGGCTAAGAAATAATCGGGAGGGAAAACAGAATGGCAAATCTTCTTTACGTAACCTGTGACCTGAAACCGATCAGCGAATCCCGTTGCCTGAAGGTTGGTTCAGATTTCCTGAACGGATACATCAAATGTAACCCCTCAGATGAGATTTATATGCTCGATCTCTACCGCGACAATATCCAGCATAGCGACGCTGATGTTATGAGGGGTATGGAAAAAATGTACAACGGTCATCATTTCGCAGCCCTTGCGCCAGATGAACAGCGCAAAATCAGTCGTATCAGGAAACTCATCGATCAATTCATTGCAGCCGACAAGTATGTATTTGTGACGACGACATGGAATATGGGATTTCCCCTCGAACTCAGGATGTACCTGGACACAATCTGTGTTGTCAGCAATATCTATCGATATACGGATACTTTTTTGAAAAACAAGGGAAGAAAATGCTTATTGATTCATTCAGTAGACGGATTTGATTCCGAGGAAAAGGAAATACGCAGCGTGGCGTACATTAAGTCTGCCATGCGGTTAACTGGTATCGAACAATTCGAGGCTGTTGTTGTCAGAAGGAGTAACTCAACTTTTGAAAAAACCAGAGACAACATTAACAATGAAATAAAAAAAGCTTTGGAGGTTGCTGAGCGTTTCTGAAGCGTACACAAATATGATTTACCTCTCAATGTCAGGTATTTTACCTTTTTTAAATTCATTTTATAAAGATAGAAGTATATCCACACGGTGACTATTTATAATTATAACTGATGCCTTCGCATATTTTTGAGTTTTGAGCTTAAATAATATCAATAAGTTGAAAAGTATAAAACAGGCATTTTTTGAGCTTTTGCGAAAGCATCATCATTTGGACCGAAAACCGAAGAAGGTCTACGTTCAACTTACAAAACGGAGAAAGTCAAATGAATACCGTATGGATCGCTTTCGCAATTGGTTTTTTTAGGCGGTTTGGCAGGAATTCTTGTGATGTGCCTCTGCTTTATCAGCAAACAGCAGAATGATTCACAGGACCGGAACTGACGAGTACGTGTGAACAGTCTCTCTAAAATCCTGGTTTTCAAGGGAGTGCGGCGCTCGATCAAGAATATATCTTAACGCCTTTAAATTCTGTTTTTTGGAAATAACACGATGGCAATGTCAGACATGAGAAAAAAGATCATTAGCGCAACACTTGACTTGATTGTCGAAAACGGCTTTCAAGGTGCCACTATCGCGATGATCGCCGATCAGGCCAGGGTCGCTGTCGGCTCCATTTACCTCTATTTCAAGAGTAAGGACGACCTGATTTGTAAGACCCATGCCTACTTGGAGGGGCAAATGTTGGCGTCGGTCATGGCAGACTATCCCGAAGGACGGCCAATTCGTGAACGTTTCCTGCATGTAGGTCTAAAACTGGTCAACTATTTTATTGCCTCGCCCATGGAACTCCTTTTTATCGAGCAGTTTCACAATTCACCGTATGGAGTGGCCTGCCGACGTGACAGAATATTTAACAAAGAGGGTAAAGATATAATCAGGGAGCTTTTTGATGAGGGACTGCAACAGCAGATCCTCAAGGAACTACCGCAGCAGATTCTCATTACACTAACCTTTGGGCCGTTGATAGGCATCTGTCGTAATCACATTTTACACTACATTGAACTGGATGAACCCATCATAACCCGGACGATTGAAGCCTGTTGGGATGCCATCCGGAGATAATGGCACGCCCTGAGCGAAGGCATAATTAAAAGGTGATTCAGGCTGGGAAATAATGAGTTGTCATCAATCCAACTCACCGAGGTACTGCATGCACCACACACTCAGAAGGATTCCAGTTTTCATCACAGGAGCACTCATCGCCGGCTTGCCGCTTACCGGCTGCAACAAGTCAAAATCAGGCGGACCGCCTCCAAGTGGCCTTTTTTTTTGAACCAGCTACAGAATGATCGTTCATTCGAGATTTTAGATAGTTAGCTTCTGTAAGAACCGGCCCGGCTGTCTGGCCGGAAATTCATAAAAAATAGAGGTGCCTATGCAAAGCAACTTCAGAATTCTACTGGCAAGCGCCATGGGGGCTCTTTTGGGCGGGCTGTTCCTAACTGGCTGCGGAAAAACCCAGGCTGCCGTCAAGACGCCCCAAAGCGGTCCCCCTGAAGTGGGAGTGGTTGTCATCCAACCCCAGCGCGTCTCCTTGACAACGGAACTGCCGGGGCGTACCTCACCCCACTTGATCGCCGAGGTGCGCCCGCAGGTCAGCGGGATCGTCCAAAAACGGATCTTCACCGAAGGGAGCGATGTCAAGGCTGGACAGGTGCTCTACCAGATTGACCCGGCAACCTATCAGGCGGCCTACGAAAGCGCCAAGGCGTCCCTTGACAAGGCTGAAGCCAGTCTTGCAAGCGTCCGGCTTAAGGCCAAACGTTACAAGGAACTGGTAAAGATCAAGGCGGTCAGCCGGCAGGATGATGATGACGCCGATGCCGCGCTCAAGCAGGGCGAGGCCGATGTGGCCTCCTCCAAAGCCGCCGTGGAAACCGCCCGGATCAATCTGGCCTATACCAGGGTTACCGCTCCCATCTCCGGACGGATCGGCCGTTCGGCCGTGACCGACGGTGCCTTGGTGACCGCAAGCCAGACCACGGCCCTGGCCACCATCCAGCAGTTGAGTTCCATGTATGTGGATGTCACCCAGTCCAGCGCCGAACTGCTGCGCCTGAAGCAGAGTCTGGCCAGCGGCCTGCTGAAAAGCAATGCGACAACCCAGGCCTGGGTCAAGCTGATGCTGGAGGACGGCAGTGCCTATCCGTTGCCGGGCACCCTGAAATTTTCCGAGGTTACCGTGGACCAGAGCACCGGTTCCGTTACCCTGCGGGCGGTCTTCCCGAACCCGAAACAGGCCCTGCTGCCGGGCATGTTCGTCCGTGCCATTCTGGAGGAGGGGATCAATGAGAACGCCATTCTGGTCCCGCAACGTGGCGTGACCCGCAATCAGAAGGGCGAAGCCACGGTAATGGTGGTTGGGGCAGAGGACAAAGTTGAACAGCGGGTCATCACGGTTGCCCGGACCGTTGGCGATAACTGGCTGGTCAGCGACGGCCTCAAGACGGGCGATCGCGTCATCCTGGAAGGGATACAGAAGGCGCGTCCGGGAACGCCGGTCAAAGCCGTCCCCTTCGGCATCACGGCTCCCGCAGGAGCACTCCAACCTGCTGCAGCAAAAAATTAAAGGAGATCCTCCATGCCTCGTTTTTTCATCAATCGCCCGATTTTTGCCTGGGTTGTCGCCATCATGATCATGCTGGCGGGTCTTCTGGCAATCAAGACCTTGCCGGTCTCCCAGTATCCATCGATTGCGCCACCCCAGATCACCATCAACGCCACCTATCCGGGGGCCTCGGCCCAGACGGTGCAGGATACGGTTACCCAGGTCGTCGAACAGAAGCTGAACGGGATCGACAACCTGATCTATATGGCGTCCACCAGTGATTCCTCCGGGTCCGTGTCCATCAACCTGACCTTCAAGATCGGCACCGACCCGAACATCGCCCAGGTGCAGGTACAAAACAAGCTGCAACTGGCCACCCCGCTTCTGCCCCAGGTCGTGCAGAAGCAAGGGATTTCAGTGGTCAAGTCCACGAAAAACTATCTGATATTGGTTGGGCTCGTCTCCGAAGACGGCTCCATGGACCGCAATGCCCTGACCGATTACCTGGTTTCCAACGTGCAGGATACGGTCAGCCGGCTGGAAGGGGTTGGCGAACTGCAGGTGTTCGGTTCCCAGAACGCTATGCGCATCTGGCTGAATCCAGCCAAACTAAACAATTACAAGCTGACCTCCAATGATGTGAGTACTGCGGTCACGGCCCAGAACGCCCAGATCTCGGCCGGCCAGTTCGGCGGCACCCCCGCCGTGCCGGGACAGCAGTTGAACGCCACCATCACCGCCCGGACCCTGCTCCAGAGCCCCGAACAGTTCGAGGCCATCATCCTGCGCACCAACAGCGACGGCTCCACGGTGAAGCTGAAGGATGTGGCCGAGTGCAAGATCGGCACGGAAAACTATGATATGGACGCTTTCTACAAGGGGAAACCGGTGGGCGTCATAGCCATCAGACTGGCCGCCGGCGCCAACGCGCTGGATACCGCCACCAGGGTCAAGGCGAAGATGGAGGAGTTGTCCAAGTTTTTCCCCGCCGGCGTCAAGACTGTCTACCCTTACGACACCACCCCTTTTGTGAAAATATCCATCCAAGAGGTGGTCAAAACCCTGTTTGAAGCGGTCTTCCTGGTCTTTATCATCATGTTCGTGTTCTTGCAGAACATCCGGGCCACGTTGATCCCCACCATCGCGGTGCCGGTGGTACTCCTGGGCACCTTCGGGGTCCTGTCGGTCTGCGGGTTCTCCATCAACACCCTCACCATGTTCGCCCTGGTCATTGTCATCGGCCTCTTGGTTGACGACGCCATCGTCGTGGTCGAGAACGTGGAACGGATCATGAGTGAAGAGGGGCTGCCTCCCAAGGAGGCGACCATTAAGTCCATGGGGCAGATCACCGGCGCCCTCTGGGGGATCGTCACCGTGTTGACGGCGGTCTTTACGCCCATGGCCTTTTTCGGCGGTTCCACCGGTGTCATCTACCGCCAATTCTCCATTACCATCGTCTCCGCCATGCTCCTCTCGGTGCTGCTGGCCATGACCCTCACCCCGGCCCTGTGCGCCACCCTGCTCAAGCCGGTGACGAAGGGGCATGTCCAAGGTGAATCCGGCTGGTTCAGGTGGTTCTTCCGCCGGTTCAACAGCCTCTTTGACTTCTCCAGGACAAAGTATGAAGGAATCGTCGGCCGCTCCTTCGGCAAGCCGCTGCGCTATCTGGTGGTGTACGGTGCGATCGTAGCGTGCATGGCAGTCCTCTTCCTGCGCCTGCCCACCGCGTTTCTGCCGGATGAGGATCAGGGATTCATCATCTGCCAGATCCAACTGCCGGCAGGGGCTACGAAGGAACGGACCGTCAAGGTCATACGGCAGGTCGAAAAATACTTTAATGAAAAGGAACAAAAGACAGTGGAGTCGGTGATTACGGTCGCGGGCTTCAGTTTTGCCGGTAGCGGTCAGAACATGGGACTTGCCTTTGTGAAGCTCAAGGACTGGAAGCTCCGCAATACCGACGATCTTAGGGCTCCGGCTCTTGCTGCGCGAGCCATGGGGGCCTTCTCCAAGATCAAGGACGGCCAGGTTTTTGCCATTTCACCTCCCGCGGTGATGGAACTGGGCCAGGCCAACGGCTTTGACTTCATGCTCCAGGACCGTAACGGAGTTGGCCACGAAAAACTGATGGAGGCCCGCAACGAGCTTCTGGGCATGGCCGCGAAGAATCCGAAACTGGTTGCGGTGCGCCCCAACGGCCAGGATGACTCCCCCCAATTCAAGCTGGATATCGATGACGTGAGGGCCGGGGCACAGGGGATCACCCTGTCCGATGTCAACGACATGCTGACCACCGCTTGGGGCAGTTCCTACGTGAACGATTTCATCGAAAACGGGCGGGTCAAGAAGGTCTATCTCCAGTCCGATGCTAGGTACCGCATGGTACCGGAGGATATCAACTCCTGGTACGTCACCAATAAAAACGGCGACATGGTGCCGTTCTCGGCCTTTGCCACCGCCAAGTGGAAGTACGGTTCGCCACGCCTGGAGCGGTATAACGGCCTTTCATCAATGGAGATCCAGGGGAACGCCGCGTCCGGGGTGAGTACGGGTGAAGCCATGGCCGAGATGGAGAAGATGGCTGCCCAACTGCCTGCGGGGATCGGCTATGAGTGGACCGGTCTCTCCTATGAGGAGAAACAGGCTGGAGCCCAGGCGCCTGCGCTCTACGCCATCTCGCTGATCGTGGTATTCCTCAGCGTGGCGGCGCTGTATGAGAGCTGGACCATCCCATTCGTCAACCTGTTGATGTTGCCGCTCGGCCTGGTGGGCGCGGTTACGGCGGTTACCCTGCGGGTGCTGCCCAACGATATCTATCTTCAGATCGGTCTGCTCACCACCATAGGACTTTCGACGAAAAACGCCATTCTGATCATCCAGTTCATCAAGAGCGAGATGCATCAGGGACTCGGCTTGGTCGAGGCCACCCTGGCGGCGGTGAAGATCCGGTTGCGGCCGGTTCTCATGACATCACTGGCGTTTTTTTTCGGCACCTTGCCGCTGGCCCTTACCAAGGGAGCGGGGGCCGGGGCCCAGAACGCCATCGGCACCGCCGTTACCGGCGGGCTTCTTTCGGCAACCTTCATCGACCTGATCTTTATTCCGTTTTTCTTTGTCCTGGTCTCCCGGCTGTTCGCGAAGAAGCAGCGCCAACTCGCCATCGTAGAGCCTGACGTTGTTGCCAACTCCCCGGAGGTTAACTGACATGAAACCCATAAAACATATTGCGGCAACCCTCTGCCTCACTGCGAGCGCGTTCTTCAGCCTCTCCGGATGCGCGACCATGGCACCCACCTATACGCGTCCCGAATCTCCCGCCCCGGCCACTTGGCCGAGCGGCCCGGCCTACAAGAACGGCGAAGCCAAGCCGGGCAGGCAGGCGGCTGCCGAGATTCCTTGGTGGGATTTTTTCCAGGACGAGGACCTGAGGAAGGTCATCGACCTGGCGCTTGCCAATAACCGCGACCTGCGGGTGGCCGCGCTCACTATCGAGAAATACCAGGCAATGTACCAGATCCAGCGGGCCGAACTGTTCCCGACGGTCAACGCCGCCGGCAGCGGCACGGTCGAGCGCTACCCTGCGAGCGTATCGTCCACCGGGCAATCCATGGTTTCCCGCCAATACAGCGTCAACCTCGGCTTCAGTTCCTATGAGCTGGACTTCTTCGGCCGCGTGCGAAGCCTCAAGGATCAGGCGCTGGAGCAATTCCTGGCCACGGAACAGGCACGTACCAGCACCCAGATCAGTCTGGTGGCCGAAGTCGCCAGCAGCTATCTGACACTTGCCGCGGACCGGGAACACCTGCAACTCGCCAAGGACACGCTTGCCAGCCAGCTGGCCTCCTACGACCTGACAAAGCGCCGCTTTGAACTGGGGACCTCCTCGGAACTCGATCTGCGCCAAGCCCAGACCAGCGTCGATACGGCGCGAGTGGATATCGCAAAATACACCTCCCAGGTTGCCCAGGATGAGAACGGCCTTACGTTGCTGGTCGGTTCGCCGGTCCCGGCCGAGTTGCTCCCTGTCAAGTTGGGCACGGCTGCCATGCTGAGGGAGATCGGTCCGGGCCTGCCGTCGGAGGTGCTGCAACGGCGTCCCGACATCCTCCAGGCCGAGAGCCAGCTCAAGGGGGCCAACGCCAATATCGGAGCAGCCCGAGCCGCCTTTTTCCCGCGCATCTCCCTGACCGCCTCCGCCGGCACCAGCAGCGACCAACTTACCAAGCTCTTCGCGGCCGGTTCGGCAGCCTGGGCCTTTGCTCCCCAGATATCCCTGCCGATCTTCGACGCCGGAGCCAATCGCGCCACTCTGAACGAGGCGAAGTTGGATCGGGAGATTTACGTGGCCCAGTATGAAAAGGCGATCCAGACCGCTTTCAAAGAGGTGGCCGACGCCCTTGCGGAGCGTGGAACCCTGGGTGACCAGTTGGCAGCCCAACAGTCGCTGGTCGAGGCTACTACCGTAAGTTATGGCTTGTCCGAGGCGCGTTACAGTAACGGGATCGACAGCTACCTGAACGTACTTGATTCACAGCGTTCCCAGTACTCGGCCCAGCAAAACCTGATCAGCGTCAACCTTTCGCAGCTCACGAATATGGTAACGCTCTACAAGGTGCTTGGCGGCGGCGGAGTATAGAGTCATCCCGTTAAACAAGCAGGTTCAGGATTTTGCTACACGACCACCCATTCGATGCCGGAGAGTATCCCATGAACCACACATTCGTCCCCTATCACCCATGAGTAAAAAATCAGGCTCTTCAACGTTTCAAGTGGGTTGAGCATGTAGCCTGTTGAACTTGAGCTTACCTGCAATGAGATAAGCCATGGAAATCATGTTGCGAGGGTTGCGATACCCTCTGGCCCT
>Ga0326727_10009044_pt1 | contig 24853 bp, 8 predicted proteins | sample MB2enrmetagenome_FD_207643 | JGI IMG/M metagenome (GOLD analysis project Ga0326727, IMG submission 207643) | Lab enriched peat soil microbial communities from McLean, Ithaca, NY, United States - MB29MY | ecosystem: Environmental > Terrestrial > Soil > Wetlands > Peat | place: USA: New York... | reverse complement strand
TGTGCGTGCCGGTGGCCGTGTAAGTGACGGCACAGTTCGCCTGGCCGGTTGCCGTGGTCACCGCCGCGCTGGCGCAGGCCGTGATCGCCGTTCCGCCATCCGAGAAGGTCACCGTGCCCGTCGGCAAGCCGGCCGTGGAAGAAACCGTCGCTGTGTAAGTAACCTGATTCTTCAACAGAATAGGATTCAGGCTGGAAACCAGAGTGATGGTGGGCGACGCCTGGCTGATGGTAAAGCTCGACGGGGCGGAGGTGGTCGCCGTGGGATAACCGTTGCTGCTGGTATAGGTAGCGGTGACCGAGTGCATGCCGACGCTGAGTCCGGTCAGTGAGCCCGTGGCGACACCGCTGCCGTTGAGTGTCCCGCTGGCGGCTGCTGTGGATGAGCCATCCAGGTAGAATGCCACCGTGCCCGTTGGCTCCAGCAATGTGCCGGAAACAGTGGCGGAGACCGTAACGGATTGTCCGAACGTGGGCGCAGCCGGCAAGAAGGAGGTGATCGTAATGCCGGAGGTTGCCGTGGTAGCCGGTCCGGTGAGTGTGAGCTGCACCAAAGCCGGCGTGGAAAGAGCCGCGTTTAGAGCACCGTTCACGGTGACGGTGTCGGTGGTTGTAACGACGGTCGTGGGCGTGTAGCTGGCCGTCAATGGGCAGACGCCGCCCATGGCCAGTGCGGTGGGAAGACCCGCGCTGACCGTGCAGTCCGTGGAGGCGGTCGCGGTCAGGCCGTAGTCTGTCGTATCGGTCTGGCCGAACGAGGTGGGTGACAGCGCCATGTTTCCGGACTCAAGCATCTTGAAGGCTTGCGACGGGGCTGAAGAGCTTGCGTACTGCACGTAGCCCTGGGTGCGGATGAGCTTGAGGACACCGCCGCCGGAGCCGGTGTAGAGATTGCCGGCAGAGTCGATGGCCAGGGCCGAGGGCGCAAAGCTGGCCACCGTGAAGGACGAGCTGTGGCTGCTGGCAGGAACAGCCAGAATGGCCGACGTGTCGGCGATAAGCAGGTTGCCCGCCGCATCGGTCAGAACAGCCTTGGGCACCGTGGCCGTAGTCGTAACGGTGGTGCGCGTGCCGGTGGCAAAGTTGTAGCGATAAATGGCCGGCACACCGGGATCGGCTACCAGTAGATTGCCGGAAGGATCGATGGTCAGGCCCTTGGGCGAAACTAGCGTGCCCAAATTCAGATTGCGCTTCACGCCGGTGATGGGGTTGATCTGATAGACCGCCTGCGTGGAAGAATCCGACACATAGAGATTGTTGAGCGCATCGACGGCCAGACCGGCAGGAGCGGTGAAGGTGAACGGCAAGGTCGAAACCGTGCCCGCGGGCGTAATCTGCGTGATCTTCCCCGTGGAAGTATCGGCAACATATACATAGCCGCGAGGATCGACCGCAACAGCACCCGGCGCAGCGAGCGTAGCCAGCGTGGTGGACGTTGCGCTGGTTCCCTGCGTCTGTGCGCTGGGTGCGAAGAGCAAAACCTTCTTGCTGATGGCGTCAGAGACATAGACGTTGCCCGCGCTATCGGTAGCCAGGCCGGTTACGCTCAGGCTCTTGCCAAAGCTGATTTGGCTGGCTGGGTCGAGCGTGGCTCCGGCGCCGGACCCTATACCCGTCACACCAAGATACGCCGTGATGCCGCTGCTGCTGACGGTGAGCGCTGTGGAACGCAGGCCGGGAACCCTCGGAGTAAGGCTGATAGCAACCAGCAAGTCGCCTGTGCCATCGCCGTTTGAGGTGAGGGAGGGCGGGGGGGCCATTGACCAGTCGCTCGTCGCCGGGTTCCAGGAGACGTTTATTTGGGTTGTGGGTACGTGAATCAGCGCAGACTGCGAAGTGGTTGCGTTGACCGCGATCGAGGGGAACGCCAGGCCGGTGACCACCTTGCGGATGAGTCCGTTGGTCGAGTCGGAGATGTAGAGGTTGCCTTGCGTGTCCACTCCGGCGCCGAGGCCGTTGCCGCCATTGCTGCCAAAGCTGGCTTGAGTGGCGGGGCAGCCGTCGCCTAAGCTATCCGTTTTGGCTGCGCATACGGTTCCGTTCGCGGCAATCGCGCGGATATAGCCGGTATGGAAATCCAGGAACCAGACAAAACCGTTGCTGTCGGAGATGTAGAGGTTTCCGCTGTTGTCCATGGACAGCTTCTGCGGAGCCATGGAGACGCTGGTGGCAAGGATCGGATATGTCCCGGTGTAAGCCGCGGCTGACCCGTTGCCCGCGATGGTGTAGATGTAGCCGTTGATGGCGCTGTTCAGCGTAGTGGTTTTGCCCAGCGACTGAAGCAGATTATCGAGAGGCGAACTGGTGCCGCAGGTGACGCAGATGACGCGGATCTTTCCCAGAGAATCGGTGACGTAGACGTTCAGATTCGGGTCCACGAAGACGCCCTGCGGATTGTCGAAGTTAGCGGCTGTCGCCGGGCCGCCGTCACCGGTTGAAGTTGTGCCACCCGCGCCTGCAAAGGAATGGATATTGCCCAGAGTGTCAACAACGCGAACTTTGTTGGCGCTGGTCTCGGCAATGTAGATATTGCCGAGGCTGTCATCCCATGCGCTGCGCGGCGCATTGACTGTGGCGGAGGTTGCCAAGCCTCCGTCTCCTGTCGAAGAAGCCGTGCCGGTTCCGGCGACCAGATACATCAGGCCGTCGGCGGCCTTGACCTCGAAGACCTTGTTGCTGCTGTAGTCAGCGATAAAGACATTGCCGGCGGCATCGCTTCCCACGCCACGCGGCTTGCTGAGTGCGGCCGCGGTGGGCGCGCAACCGGAGCCCAGAGCCGATGTAGACGCTGGAGGAGTGCAGGTGGAACCGCCGCCGGCGAAGGTGGTGATAACGCCGTTAGGCGTGATGCGCCGCACCCGTGTGGCGCTGATATCGGAGAGATACACATTACCGTATGGATCGGCGCTAACGGCGCGCATATCGTCGGAAGCGGTGAAAGCGATGGCGGTAGCCTGGCAGCCGTCGCCATATTTATCGGTGGCGCCGGTGCAGGCCATATTGCCGCTGCTGGGCACCACGGCTCCGCCGCCGGCGATGGTGGTCATAGTGTAGGGCAGCGCGATTGGGATGCCAGGCAACTGCACAATGTTCGCCGCTGCCGTGACAGTGATGGGAACGCCCGTGGAACCTGAGGCCCCATAGCTGCCGCTGCCTGCATAGCTGGCAAAGAGATAGTAGCTGCCAACCGGCAGGGAGTTGAGGTAATACGTAGTCACTCCGTTGCTCAAAGTAGCGGCGCCGAGCGTGGTCTGTGCGCCTAAGAGGGTAGTGGAATACGCGAAGGTTACGGGCAACGCTGTCGGCGTTCCAACCGTGGAAGCAACTGTAGCCGTCAGAATGAAGGGATTGCCCAACGCGGCGCTGGCGGTGTTAACCGTCAGAGATGTCTGCGTGACGGCCGCTCCAACAGTAAGCGAAGCCGAGGCCGATGTTGAACCGGCATTCACCAAGTCGCCGCTATAAACGGCGGTAATGCTATAGGCGATGATGTCATAGGGCAAGTTGATGCTGGCTGAAGCCGTGCTGGTCGTGGACGATGAGGAGGTCAGCGCCACAGTGGCATAGGTGTAGCTTCCGGTAAGGCCGCCTCCGCTGACAACAAACTGCACCGAGCCGGTGGGATTGGCGCCGGTGACGGTGGCCGTTGCGGTGATGGCCGTACCGTAACTGGATGTGACAGTGGTGAGGACGGGCAGCCCCAACGTAGTGGTGGTGGCGCTCAGGTTGCCGGAGTTGACGGTGATGATATAGGGCGACGTTGTCGAGTAGACAGTCTGACCGCCCGTGAGCGTGTAATTGCTGTCGCCCGAATAGGTCGCGGTGAAGGTGTGCGTGCCAGCCGAGAGCCCGTTCAACGGAATTGAGATGGTGTCGGTGTTTCCCGGCAGAGTAGCAGTGTACGTGCTGCTGGTCAGAGCATCGGTCAGCGTAACCGTGCCAGTAGGATAGGCAGCGCCACCCACGGCCGGTGTCAGTATCACAACGGCCGTAGCGTTCTGGCCCTGGGTGATGGTCTGTGGCAGACCTGTTGGGCCGGTCAACTCCGGCGCAATGTAGGTAAAGGAGCAGGAAGGTGGATTGAGGCTGCTCGCCGTAATATTGTTGGTTACCGTGTCGTTGTTTGCCGAGACACTGACCAGGCTCGCATACGCCGTGATGAAGTTGGCCGATACATTGCCTGGACCATAGGTAAGGGCAGCATATTGGCCGGTTCCGCCGCTATAATTTCCATTGCCCCAGACGCTGGCAGATTCTACAGGAGTCGTGGAATTGACCAGGCTGGTAAGCGCAGACGGGAAGGTTACGTTATCGAGCGTAACGTAAAGAGGATTGATAACGGGAATGCCGCTGTTGGTGTTGTATTCACCCGTCATCTCCACCGTTCCCGTGCTTGAAGCATCATTCATGAAGACGATGTTCTGCATCAGAATGTTCTTATAGTTCGGGAACTCATTCGTAGAATCGCCGCTACTGTAATACGGCGTGAACTGAATATCGGCCTTGTGGTCCAGCAAGCACTCGTTCGAGTACTGAATGTTGGTGACCAGGCCGCCGCGGTCGTTGGCCGATTTGATGCGGATGCCGGTAGAGTTGCTGTCAGCCGTTCCAGTGATTGACGCGCTTCCGACATTGGCAAAGCCGTTGCCGGCAGCCATATTGCCGTCCCAAAGCACATTGCTGATTCCCGCGCCGGTGTAACTGCCGAATGACTGGCCATGGCCGGCGAAGAAGTGGTTGTTGGTGACTGAGATATTCGATGCTGGAGCCGTTGTGCCGGAGGCGCCGACGGCTACGTTGTCGTCCCCATCTGAGATCCACGATCGGGTGATGGTAACGTTGGTTACATTTCCAGGATCGATGCCATCCGTATTGCGCGAGGTGGTGGGCGTAATGATCTTGATGTCCCAGGCGGTAAAGTTGCTCACCGCGCCGCCCGTTGTGATGTGGAACATGGGCGCATTGCGCAGCGTGATCTTGTAGAGGGTAATGTTGCTGGAGCCGGACTCCATCTGAATCCAGCGCGGATTCTGCTGGCTGTTGGGGCTGGCGTAGGCTGCCGACAATCCCCACCAGCTGTAGCCCTGATAGGGGGCGATGGCGTTGATAAGCGGGTCGCCGCCGCGGCCATCCAGCTTGCCATAACCCATGATGCCGACGTTCGTCGAGGTCTTGGGAATGTCGATCAAATTCAAGCAGGAGTTGGTGGCGCTGTTGGTGTTGATCGTGCCGCAGGTGTGCGTGCCTGCAACCTTGTCGTAATCCTGTGCGTTGCGCGAGAAGAACAGCACCACGCCGGGATCAACCAGCAGCGTGACATTGGACGGCATGACTAGCGGACCGGAGAGGAACGCGTTGTTGCCCGCGCCGTCGACTGAAAGTTCAACTGCCAGGCCGGGGCCCGATCCAGGATAGCTCGCCGAGCAGGCATTCAAGGCAGCCTGGATGCGTCCGCCGTCTGGATTGGTAACCGTGGGATTGATGAGATTGGCGTTGGCGAGCGGCGTGGCGGCCGTATCGACTGATGCCGGAATATCGTTGTTTACCTGGGTGATGTCGGCGTTAAGCTGCTGGCAAACCGCCGGGAAGGACGGCTCGGTGACAACGCGGCTATCGCCGGTGGCCACGGGAGCGGCCTGCGAGGTTCCGGTCACATAGAGATAGCCGCCAGTGAAAGCGAAGGTGTAGTTGCTGGCCGCCAGCGTACCGGTCGTAATCGTAATCGGAAATTCGCCAACGGTTGTGGTACTGGTTGCGGTAGTGGTTATTGTGGGCGCTCCGCTGAGCACGGCGGAGGTATCCGAATTCAGATAGCCGGTGACGGTGTAACCGAAGGTGGGCATGGCGCCGCCCGCGACAACGCTGGCATTGCTGGCCGTCACGTGCAGAACGGCCTGGCTCACGGTAAAGGCCACGCCGCCGGAGGAGCTGCTGCTGAAGGTTTCATTCCCGTCTAAACTGGCGCCGCCGGCGTAACTGGCGGTCATGGCCTGTGTGCCAGCAGCTACGTGGGTCAGCGAGAAGCTGCATGTATTGAAAGTTCCATTCAGTGAGCAATTGCCCAGCGCCGTCAAACCCGAGTACAGTGTCACGGTGCCGACAGCATTATCGCTGCCCGATGCCGGTGTTACCGTGGCCGTCCCGGTGATCGTGCCGCCGTAAGTGCTGCTGGGGTTGTTCAGCGAAAGCGTGGTGGCGGTGTTTACCAAAGACGCCACCACCGTAATGGCATAGGGAGTCGCGGTGGTGCTGGCGGCAAAGTTCAAGTCGCCGCCATAGACCATGGTGACGTAGTGCGTACCCTGAACCAATGACATCGTAGTTAGATAAGCCTCGCCGCTGGCGTCGAGTGTGCCCGAAGCAAGGAGCGTGCAATTGCCGGCAACCGCCGAGCAAGCAGCATTGGTATTCAGATTGTCGTAGAAAGAATAGCTGCCCGTGGGAACGACACCTGCGCCGGGCGTCTGTGGGCGGCCCAGAATGGTCACGCTGCTGCCGTACCCAATTGAACCCACGCTGGCTGTGGGAGCAAAGGAGTTCACCGCGTTTGCGATCGCGGTCATCGGATTCCAGGTAGTCGGCATGCCGCTATAACCACCGGTCGTCGAAACGGTGGTGGAAAGGAAGTTCAGCGGATAATACGGCGTCGCCTGCGCCGCTGTCAGTTGCAGCGCACTGGATTCAAGCGTTCCTGTCACGCCAGCGCCGGTGTTGCCGCCGGTCGGGATCACTCCGCCGGCCGCGGTGGTGGGATAGAACAAGATCGAAGGATACGGCGAGGTCCCCACCGCGGGATCGGTGTAAGCATGCGTGTTGTACTCGGCATAGGTCGAGGTGGACAGGTATTCCGTCGCGCCGTCCCAGCCGATCCAGCCGCCCGGATTTACCTGGTCCACTTGAGAGTTGAGCAGGACAAAGGTTGAATAGACCCCATACGGACGGCCATAATACAGCTTGGTCATGCCCGTGCTCTGCGACATCAGCGTGCAGGCATTGCAGACGTAACCGCTCAGGTAATCGTTGCCGCTGCCGTTCTGTGTCCGCTTGTTCTGCGCCGTGATGGTCTCGGTGCCCGCCCCGGCTGTGAGTCCGTGCCATGTGGTGAAGATGTTGGTGTGATCCATAACCAGCGCCGCGTCGCCATAGATGAAATCCACGTCGCCGGTGATCGTGCCCTTCCAAACATATTGGCGGGATGGAACGTAGGTGCTGCCGGCGGTTCCCTGGTAGCCGGCATAAAGTGTGTCCTGCTGGCTGATCAGGTTGACGTTGTTCAGAATCGCCTGATCGGCATTCAGAAACAGCGCTTGCGCCTGCGATCCGCATTCCAGGTTGTTGTTGTAAAGATACTGAAGTGTATAGGGCGTGCCGCCGGGATTGAAGATGCACGTTCCGCCATTGCCACTTGCCGTGGTGGTGGAAGTGGTAACCGTATCGGTGTCGTAGGTGTTCTGAATGGTCAGATTTTCGGCGTAGAAACCAGCAGGCGAGTACGAGCCGCTGGGATAGCCGTTCTTGCTGACATCCAGGACCGCCGATCCCTCATCGCCAGCCTTGCCCGCGGGACCAGGGCCGAAGACTGTCCCCGAGCTTTGTGGATAAGAGCCCAGGGTAAAGTTGCCATTCGAGCCGGTCAGAAGCACATTGGCCGCATTGCCGCCCAGGCCGCGCAGAGAAACGTTGGGATAGCTGATGGCGTTCTGGCCGATGTAGGTTCCGGGCTTCAGATAAATTGTTCCGCCGGTTACCGGCAGAGCCGCCAGCGCCGCCGTGAGGCTGGTGTAGTTGCCGCTGCCGTCGGAGGCCACCACGTTAGTGGATGCGCCTACCGATGCGGTGGTAGTGGCCTGCGTTACCGAGTAGCCGGAAACTGTGAGCGGAGACGAAGGAATATAGTCGGTTAGGTCGGTTGGAACGAAGGTCACCCCCAGCGTATACGTGCCGATGGGCAGATAGGTGGAGGAGTCGATGGTGGTATTCGAATATTGTGTGCAGTTGCCGCTGGTGCACGTCGCCGTGTAGACAAAGTTGCCGGCAACGCCGGCTGGTGTCGCGGTTGCGTTCAGCACGCCGGCGCCGATAGCCGCGCTGACCTGCTGCGTGGTCGCGCTGGGCGTCCACGTGTTCACCGCGGTGCTCACCTGATTAATGGTGAAGCTGGTTCCGCTGCTGGTGGCGCTGCTGTTAAAGATCGGGCCGGTTGATGAGCCGCCGGGATACGATGCGTTGAAGTTATATGATCCGGCGGTCAGTCCGGTCACCAGCACCGTAGCGGAACTGCTGGTTGTGCTTCCAATCTGAGAGAGCGCGCCGGAAGTAAAGGTGGCATAGGCGGAGCCATACGTGCACGCGGTGCTTCCCTGGCACACCCATGCGAGTGGCGTTCCACCCGGCGCCTGCGAGCCAGAATATCCGGAGCTTGACGCCGGAGCCACGGTCACCGTGAAGGTCGCTTCCGTCCCGCTGGCTGCATAGAACGGCGAGGCAGGTGTTGGGCCGGAAAGCGCCGTGGTCGTATTGTAGGTTGCCGCACTCACCGAGCCTGTCAACGTCAAACTGCCCACCGACGACGCAGACGGTAAAAACGTAAGCGGTATCGTTGATGTGCCCGACATGGTGACGTAGAGCGCACAGGATTCGCCTGCCGGCAAAGGCCCCAACGCATTGCCGCTCACGCCGCAGCCGGATAAGGTGAAGTAGGAGGGCGTGGTGGAGCCGGTGGTCAACTGATTGCCCGCGTTGGTTAGCGTGCCGCTGCACGTTGACGACCCGGCCATGGTTTCCGTGCCGAAGTTGCACGTAAGATTGTTGCGCACAATCTGAGTGATGCTGGTCTTGCTCGCATCGGCGCTATAGACGTTGCCCAAGCCATCCACGGCAAGGCCTACGGGGTTGCTCACTCCGGAATAAACGACGGTTTCCAAACTGTAAACCGATATTTCATAGATATAAGAACCACTCTGCACATAGAGGTCGCCTCCAGCATCCACGGCCACCGCATCCGGTAATGTCACAGGGTACGTATTCGCCAGCGTATAGGTGAGAGCCGAAGCCGGCGTATATTCATAAACCTTTCCCGCGCTCTTATCCGAGACAAAAACATTGCCAGAGGGATCAACGGCCAGCGAGACCGGGTTCTGCAAGCCGCTGGCAACAGTCACCTGATTCTGATATGTCTGCGTGAGCGGCGACCAGGAAAGCCGGTAAACGGACGAACCGCCCGATTGATAATCCGCCACATAGAGATTGCCGAATTGATCCGTGGCGATGCCCTGCGGAGCAGCCGTGCCGCTGGTGGGCTTATAAGTAACCGAGGTGGTTGCGTATGTGGCAGGCGCGCCCCCCGCAGTCAACTCAAATTCGGTGATCGTCGGGACGCCGCTACTCACGGCATAAATATTGCCGGTCGGATCCACCGCGATCTGGCTGGGCGTTGACGTCAAGGAAGATGTCAGCGTATTGGTGATTCCGCTGATCGATTCCAAAATGCTTGTGCCGCTGGCCGCGTAGACATTGCCCGCGCCATCCACAGCCACTGCAGCCGGTGTGTGTCCGCTTAAGAACGCATTCGTAGCAGGCGTAATGACCGAGCCGCCCAACGATGCGTCATCTACAACCAGTACCGAGCCGGTTACCGTTTGGCTCAGATTGATGGTCGCGGAGGCGTTCTCCCACGTTCCGTTGGGCAAAGTCACGGTCAACGCCGCCGAACGCTGGCCAACCTGGGTAGGCGCGGTGGTTACTTGCACGGTGCAATCGACGGTATTATCGCCATTCTGAGCGCACGAGGGCGTGGTGGGGTTTGTGCCCGACGCCACCGTGATATCCGGGCTCGAGGTCACCGTCGCGGTCGCCCCGGTTATGGTTCCGACGCTGGCCGACTCCGGCAGGTGAACCTGAAAGGTCTGGGTTTGCGAGGCAGGGGTCGTGTTGTATGTCTGCGGAGTGAAACCCTGCGCCAGCACCTTCCGGACCACATTATTGGTCCCGTCGAACATATAGAGGTCGCCCTGCGGGTCCACGCCGACGCTCAAAGTACTTCCATCCGTAAACTCAGATTTGGATGCCGGACAGCCATCGCTAAGTGCGCTCAACGAAATCAGTCCTGTGCCCGATCCGCAAGTTGTACCCTTTGCTATGTTGCTCGAGGCAGAGGTAAACAGCGTCCTGAGATACCCCGTGTTGATGTCGAAAAAATATACCCTTTGAGGTGAGAGTACGTCGCCAATGTAGATATTTCCCTGCGGGCTTACCGTCAGCCTGTACATCTTGTTGTCTGACGTAAAAGACAACTGAGAGCCCAGTGTCGCCGGAGTTGCGGTACCGATCGCCGTGCCGCCGCCACCGGCCAGCATATAGTTGAAGCCCGTCGGCGGCGCGGTAACCGTTGTCCATCCCGTATAACCCTTTATATTCGCAATGATCGCGGCCTTCATCTTCTGGCCGGCAATGTAGCCCGGGGTTCCGGCTGCGAAGTTGGTGCCATCGCTTACATAGAAGACGCGCAGGCCGCGGGTCTGGTCGGTGAACACCATGTTGCCGGCGGCATCCACACCGATGCCGGCCTGAAATGCAAGAAGCCCGCCTGTTTCAGCGCTGGTAAAAAGGCAGCCGTCGCCAAAGGCGTCCGTCGCCGTTCCGCCGCCATTGCAAGACGACCCCTTGCTTGTGGTGGAGGCGTTTAATCCCACGATGGTATACGCGTAACCCGCCGTCACCGTCGTCCAGGGGGATCCGGTCTGCGTCAGCACTGCATAGAGTGGATTATTGCCGGAAAAATAAGTCGATGTCTTCGGCCCCAGCACCACGCGATAGCGCCCTGATACGGATTCGTAATAATAAATATTGCCGTAGACATCCCCCGAGTAGCTCTCGGGCCTGTTCACTTCACCCACAGATGTTGATCCGCATGCTCCGCTGTTATTAAACACATTGGAGGTGGTGCCGCCAACGGAGTAGTTCTTGATGGTAAAGCCCGGCGTATTGTCCAAGCTGGTTCCGGATGTGCCGGAGGACGCAGAGGACCCAGTTGCGCATCCCGCCACGTACCCCATATAGCCGATTTGGATCTGGAGTGGATTGGCGGCCGTTGGCGCTGGTGTGCCGCTGACGCAGATAGGCGAGGCATTGATGCACACCATATGAAGCATGTGGCTGCTGTATGCGCCCCACATCGGATTACCATAGTAGTCGATGCCGGCTGCGCGGTCGGTTACGAGTGCCGTTCCCGTAGCTGCCACACAGCCGTCCCCGGAGTTGTCCAATGCAGCCCCGCATACCGTGTTGCCGCCGGCCACCAGAGTCATGATGCCGGTGGCGGGATTGATCTTATGTATTACGTCCTTAGTGTCATCGACGACATAGATCATGCCATTCGAGTCCACCACTACGCCGCCATAGGGGGCTGCGCCAAAGATGCCGTTGACGGCAAGGCAGCCGTCCCCGTACGCATCCGTGGACACTACGCCTGTCGGCAGACCGGGGCATTGTGTCCCCTTAGTCGCCGTCATCGACGATTGCCCGGCAATCGTCGTCATGGTGTACGGCAGTGCGATAGGGGTCTGCGCGGCGGCGTTCTGAAGCGATAACAGACACAGCATGGGAAGGAATGTGGCGGCAAGGCGGAAACTACGCATCATGGCATTTCTCCGGGGACAACATTCGGTTCAAGTGAATCAATAAAACTTGACGTTGAGAAATCTGCAACAACCATGTACAGGTAAAAATGTGGTCAGACCTCTTGAGCAGAAGAATTATCTTGATGCACCCAGACTGTTGTCAATATCAATAGTCAATACCTTCTCGCAATATCCTGTAAGTATATAGATATAACAGCAGTTAAGACGATTTCCTCAGGGCAGGAAAAACTGTGAGAAGGGTGTAGTGGTCCGGCCACATGTGTATTTGTTGAGACGGGGACATATTCAACAGTACGCTGGGGGACGCTTGACGCCGTAGCGTCCGTAGCGCTAGCGACTTAGTTCAAACGCCTTAGGGTTCGCCAATCGAAATTGGATTAGCGTCGGCCGCATTAAGTTCTAAAGCAGAAGAGGCCCCCACAAGCCGGGAGCCTTTTCTTGTCCTCAAACATGATCTTCAACTGACATCTGGGGACTGGATCTTCTTAATGTACCTTTTTGTACCTTGATGTCACATGCCAGATTGGACTTCAGTCCTTTGGAATCTGGCGGGGACGACGGGGCTCGAACCCGCGACCTCTGCCGTGACAGGGCAGCGCTCTAACCAAACTGAGCTACGTCCCCTGATAAATTTTGCAAACCAAACATGAATTAGTGTATCAGAGATAACGGGCCTTAGGAGGCCACAGACTAGGCCGGCCACGCGGCGCGGTTGCCCCGGCCGCTGGGAACGAACCCCATATCCGCTGAAATACCCCGCACGCACTGCAGCAGGTGATTGGCAATCGCGGGCAGCTTCTGCGCCGTCACGCGGAACGACGGCCCGGAGACGCTCACCGCCGCCACCGGCAGCCGCTGCGCATCCAGCACCGGCACGGCGATGCAGCGCAGCCCCTCCTCGAACTCCTCGTCGTCCACGGCATAGCCGCGGCGCCGCGTCTTCTCGATCTCCGCGCGCAGGGCCTCCACCGTCGAAATCGTGTGACTTGTATACCGCTCAAAACGAAGACGGCCCAGAATATCGTTGAGACGCTCCTCGGGAAGGAACGCCAGCATGGCCTTGCCCACCGAGGTGCAATGCACCGGGTTGCTGGCGCCTATGCGGGTAATCATGCGCACCGAGCGCGCCGGCTCGATTTTGTCGATGTAAATCACGTGCGCGCCCTCCAGGATGCACAGGTGCGCCGTCTCCTCGGTCTCGGCCACCAGGCGCCTGAGGTGCGGTTGCGCGCGCTCGCGCAGATCGTATTGCTCGATAGCGCGATTGCCTAAATCAAACAGCTTCAGCCCCAGGCGGAATTTGCCGCCCATGGTGCGTTCCACCATGCGGTGCTTCTCCAGCACCATCAGGAAGCGGTGCGCCGTGCTCTTGTGCAACTGCAGCGACGAGGCAACTTGCGCCAGGCCCTGTGGCGTATCGCTCTCTCCCAGCAAGTCCAGCACGGCAAATGCCCGGTCCAAAGCCTGAACTTTGTAGGTGCCTTGTGGGGTTGCTTCTCGCATAATTGTCCTCTGTTGCGCAAAATCACTTCTCTCTCAGTATGCCGAAATTGGTATGGCGTGTCAAGATATGGTACGCGCCTCCGGAGAAGAATTCTCCCTCAAAAAGATGCGCTTTAACCGTTGCGAAGCGTGCCGCCTTCACAAACAAATTCTCAATAGACGTAACGTCAACCCCTCCTCCGCCGATAACTTACATGAGCCGTTATTAAGTTTCCGGGGACCTGCAAGCATCCATCGCCCTGGAATTCGCAATTGGGAGCAGCCAACTCTCCATGTCAACCGCTATCCAGATTCCCGTTCCCCTGATAAGCGCAGGCGACCTGTCTATTGCGGTCATCAGCCCGGACGAGCAACGCCGTAACGAAGCAATCAACGCATTGGGTGAATGTCAGTACGGGACCATCCGGGAGTTCATTTCCTACCCTCCCGACCTCCACGATGTATCGAGTACGCTGGGAAATAACTTCGACGTCATTCTCGTTGACCTGGACAGCGATCCGGAGTATGCACTCGATCTGGTGGAAAGCATTAGCACCAGTGGCCTGGCAACGGCGATCGTCTATTCAATGCAGGCCGACCCGGACTTGCTGGTCCGCTGTATGCGCGCCGGCGCCCGTGAATATCTCATGCTGCCCTTCGACAAAGAGGAGATGTCTGAGTCTCTGGTTCGGGCCTCGGCCCTGCGCGTGGCGCTTCGCCCCGCAAAAAAAGCAAGCGGCAGGCTGTTCGTATTTCTCAGCGCCAAAGGCGGTTCCGGAGCCACTACGCTGGCCTGCAATTATGCCGTATCGTTAGCCCAGGAGTCACAGAAAAAAACCTTGTTGATCGATCTCAATCTCCCCCTGGGAGACGCGGCGATCAACCTGGGGATAAAGGCTGAATACTCGATTGTCAGCGCCTTTCAGAATTCCAGCCGGCTCGATTCGCATTTCCTTGCCGGCTTGCTGGTGCAGCATAGCTCCGGACTATTTGTGCTCGCTGCGCCCAGTGAGTTGGCTCCAACGTTTGTCTCTGCTGATGTGATTGACAAGTTGCTGGAAGTGGCCTGCCAGAACTTCGATTTTGTCGTGGTGGACGCGGGCTCGAAACTTGATTTGCAGCGCAAACATCTTTTTGATGAATCCGCCACCGTCTATCTGGTCACGCAGGTCGGCATTCCTGAACTGCGCAACTCCCATCGCCTGATTGCGCAGCTCTCCGCCGAGGGCAGCCCCAAACTGGAAATCGTAATCAATCGCTACGACCCTCGCTCCCAGGATATCGATGAAGAGCATATTGCCAGAGCTCTAACCAGGCCGGTGACGTGGAAAATCCCCAATAATTACGCCGCCGTGCGCCGCATGCAGAACACCGCTACACCATTCACCGAAGAAGACTCGCCGATTTCACGGGTGATCCAGCAGATGACCCGTTCGGTTTGCGGCCAGCGGACGATTCCGGAAAAGAAAAAGAAGTTTAGCTTCTTCAGATAACAACAGGGCGATTTTTCCGTCCCCACGCGGTTTTGCCCCTGATTCTTCTCTATAACATGCGTAAGAAAAACGCGCACCCCTTGTGCTATCATTGCATTTATTGGTTTTTGCGGCCTTTCCTCCAGGGCGCTTTGTTTGCTGTCTTGTTTCTTCAACGATTTGTCTTTGATCTTTCCGTGGCCATATTTTGTTCTTATGGCCAGGGCTTACTCTTTATCGAGTTTGGCCGTTTTGGCATTCCTGCCGAGTGATTTCGATTATCCGCATGGCCAGAGCCAAAGCGGTCGTGTGTCCCGTGGATATGGTGAGCTACTCTGCCTCATGCACCAATGCAGGCTCTAACCGCATACCAAGTCCACATTGACCTGCGGTTGTATACCACGCATTTTGGAGCAGCCATATCGCCATGTCCACCCCCGCACAAATTACTGAATCTAAACGTATTAGCGATGGCATATTATCCACTGCGGTCATCAGCCCGGACTGGCATCGCCGTAAAGAAGCAATCAAAGTTTTGGGTGAATGTCAGAACGGTCCCATCCGGGAGTTCGTTTCCTACCCTCCCAATCTCGACGATGTACCGCGCATGCTGGGCAATAACTTCGACGTCATTCTCGTTGACCTGGACAGTGATCCAGAGTATGCACTCAAGCTGGTGGAAAGCATTAGCGCCCATGGCCTGGCTACCGTAATGGTCTATTCGGAGCAGAAGGATCCTAACCTGCTGCTCAAATGTATGCGTGCGGGAGCTCGTGAGTTTCTCACTTTGCCCTTTGCCTCCAAATCCGTGTCTGAGGCTCTGGGTCGGACCTCAGCCCTGCGCGTGGCGCTTCGCCCCGCGAATAAGGTGAACGGCAGGATGTTCGTATTTCTCAGCGCCAAAGGCGGTTCCGGAGCCACTACGCTGGCCTGCAATTATGCCGTATCGTTAGCCCAGGAGTCACAGAAACAAACCTTGTTGATCGATCTTAATCTCCCCCTGGGAGACGCGGCGATCAACCTGGGGATAAAGGCGCAATACTCAATTGCCAGCGCCTTTCAGAATTCCAGCCGGCTCGATTCGCATTTCCTTGCCGGCTTGCTGGTGCAGCATAGTTCCGGTTTATTTGTGCTCGCTGCGCCTAGTGAGTTGGCTCCCACCTTTGTCTCCGCTGACGCCATTGACAAGTTGCTCGAAGTGGCCTGCCAGAACTTCGATTTTGTCGTGGTGGACGCGGGCTCGAGACTTGATTTACAGCGTAAAAATCTCTTTGATAAATCCGCCACCGTCTATCTGGTCACGCAGGTCGGCATTCCTGAACTGCGCAACTCCCATCGCCTGATTGCGCAGCTCTCTGCTAAGGATAGCCCCAAACTAGAAATCGTAATCAATCGCTACGACCCTCGCTCCCAGGATATCGATGAAGAGCATATTGCCAAGGCTCTTACCCGGCCGGCGGAATGGAAAATCCCCAATAACTACGCCGCCGTGCGCCGCATGCAGAGCACCGCTACCCTGCTTACCGAAGAAGATTCGCCGCTTTCTCGGGTAATCCGGCAGATGACCCGTTCGGTTTGCGGCCAGCCGCCGATTCCGGAAAAGAAAAATAGATTCAGCCTTTTCGGTTGAGAAAAGGATGATTTTTGCCTCCGAATCGGTTATTTCCCCCTCTAAAACGGAGCAATGAAACGCGCTATGCGCCCCTTGCGTTATCATTGCGTCTATAGGGATGAGCGGCCAGTTTCCCCTCAAGGGCCGCCCCGGTGGTGAGCGTGTCTCGATTCTTCCAGCGATTTGTCTTTGTTCTTTCCGTGGCCATCTTTGCCGCTCTCTGCCTGGGCTTTCTCTTCGGCGAGTTTGGCTGGCTAGGCGTTCACGCCGACGGCCAGCAGGATGGCGCCTACCGCCAAATGGTCGTTTACCGGCAGGTGCTGAATAAGATTCAGACCGAATACGTGACCGAACCCAACATCAACAACGTGACCACCGGCGCGCTGCACGGCTTGCTGGAATCGCTGGACGCCGACTCCAGCTACCTGACACCGACTGAGTACAAAATCTATAAGGAGCGTCCGTTGACGGGCGTGGCGCAGGTGGGCGTTGCCGTCTCCAAGCGCTATGGCTACGCCATCGTGGTCAGCGTCCTGCCCGGTTCGCCTGCCGACAAGGAACATATAGCGGACGGCGATGTAATTGAGTCCATCGGCGACCAGTCCACGCGCGAGTTGTCGCTGGCCGTCATTCGGCTGCTTCTGGAGGGCAAGCCAGGGACCACGGTGACCCTCTCGGTGGTGCGCCCGCGCAAATCCGACCCAGATAAGATAACACTGACTCGCTCCATCACCGATGCGCCCGCGCTGGCCGAGCAGCAGTATGAAGGCGGGACGATTCTCTATCTCAAGCCCGGCGCGCTGACCGCCTCTCGCGTGGACGAGATGGCCGCTAAGCTCAAATCGGCCAAGGGACGCAAGGTGTTGCTGGACCTGCGTGACTCCTCCGCAGGCGACTTTCAGGAGGGTTTGCGGCTGGCCAATTTCTTTGTCAAGCAGGGCACTCTGGCCGCACTCGAAGGCCAGAGGTTTCCCCGCCAAACCTTTACCGCAGACCAGACAACGTTCCTGACTGACGCGCCGCTGGCTGTGCTGGTCAACCGCGGCACAGCGGGCCCAGCCGAGCTGACGACCGCAGCCATCGAGGACTTGAAGCGCGGCGACGTGGTAGGTGAGCGGACCTTTGGTCAGGGCTCGGTGCAAAAAACCATCGAGTTGCCCGACGGCGCTGCCCTGCTGCTGACCGTGGCCAAGTACCAGTCCCCCAGCGGCAAGAAGATTCAGGATGACGCCGTGATGCCCACCGTGGTCGTTGGCCAGGTGTCCGAAGAAGATTATGAGGAAGCGCCGCCCGCCAACGGAGACGAGCAGCTCAACAAGGCTCTTCAAGTGCTGAAGGCGAATAACGGCGCTCAAGCCGCCCAGCCCGCCGCGGAAGCGGCACCTGCAGCCAGCACAAACGCAACCCCGCCTACAACTCCGCCGGCGGCAGAGAAAAAGCCCGGCTTCTTCCGCCGTCTCTTCGGGGCTAAATAGGGGCTCTAACCGGTTTTTTCATTTGTGGAATCGTCTTCAGTGCACAACCCCCTTGCGCGGAATGGTTCACGGGAGCAGCCACGTTTATCTTCAACCGCTTCCGTGCTAGCCTTGGGCTATAGCATTTCTTTACGGTACTCTGTGAAGTGCCAATGAGGCCTGAATCGCGTGGCTGTTACCCCTATCGAGCCGCCCGAGATGCGCAGCCTTGGCCGGAGCCACCTGCTTCGCGCCATGCCCGTGCCTCCGCGTGGACGGCGTAAACTGGCCGGCAAGCTCACTCTTGCCGCGCTGCTTGTTCTGGCCGTGATTACCGGCGCGCTGGGCGGGCTCATGCTGGTCTACTCCGTCGATCTGCCCCAGATTCACGACCTGGAGCGCTATCACCCCTCCACCACCACCGATCTCTACGACCAGAAGGGCCGCATCATCGGCTCCTTTGCGCTGGAGCGGCGCATTGTGGTCAACTATGACGACTTTGCGCCGGTGCTGCGCCAGGCCGTGATCTCCATTGAAGACAAGAGCTTCGAGTCGCACTGGGGCATCAACGTGCTGCGTGTCGGCGGAGCGCTGTGGTACGACCTGCGCAGTCACGGGCGCGCTCAGGGAGCATCCACACTGACCATGCAATTGGCGCGCAACCTCTTTTTCTCCTCTGAACGCACCGCCAGCCGCAAAGTGCAGGAGGCCTATCTGGCCATTCAGATTGAGCGCGCCTTCACCAAGCAGCAGATCTTCACCCTCTATGGCAACCAGATCTACCTTGGCCACGGAAGGTATGGCTTCGAGGCCGCTTCTCAGTTTTACTTCAGCAAGCACGCCAAAGATTTAACGCTCCCGGAAGCGGCTTTGCTGGCCGGGTTGCCCAAGGGGCCAGTCGCCTTTTCGCCGCTGCTCGCCCCGGAAAAAGCGCTGCGCCGGCGTAACCTGGTGCTCACGGAGATGGAACTTGACCGGGTCATCTCCCATCAGCAGGCAGAGCAGGCCCGCAACGCTCCGCTGGGGTTGCGCATTGCCCAACCCGAAACCTCAGTCGCCCCATGGTTTCAGGAGGAGGTCCGCCGGGAGCTGGAAAAACGCTTCGGTAGCGAGCAGGTGCACGAAGCCGGCCTGAAGGTGGAAACCACGCTCGACCTGGACCTGCAAAAAACGGCCGATCGCGCCATCGCGGACGGCCTGATTGCCTACGAGCGGCGGCGCGGCTGGTTGGGCAATAGCCAGTCTGGCAAGCTGGAAAACGCGCTCGCCAGCGGCAGCACCATCGAGGATTACAAACATCCCGACTGGGCCACGAGCTCCGGGCCCGGCGACTACGTGCATGCCGTGGTCACACGCGTGCTGCCCATGGAGATTCGTGCTCGCGTGGGCGACGCCCAGATTATGCTCCTGCCCGAGGATTGGAGATGGACTGGAAGGCGCTACGCAGACGCGCTGGTCAAGCCCGGCGACGTGATCTACGTTCACCTGGCCGATGCGGTGGAAGGCAAGGTACAACGCGCTTCGCTTGAACAGGACTCCGGCGCACAGGGCGCTCTGCTGGCCATCGACAACACCAGCGGCGACGTGCTGGCCATGGTCGGCGGGCGCGATTACGCGCTCTCCCAGTTCAACCGCGCTACCCAAGCCGAGCGGCAAACCGGCTCCAGCTTCAAGCCCTACGTCTACACCGCCGCTATCGAGAACGGCGCCAAGCCCACCGACCTCATCGACGATGCCCCGGTCAACTTTGGCGGCTACATTCCCCGCAACTACGAAAACAACTTCTTGGGCCGCATGACCCTCATCGATGCATTCGCTGATTCGCGCAACATTCCCGCCCTCAAACTGGCCGACAGCGTGGGTATTCAAAAGGTCATCGACGTGGCCCACCGCTTCGGAGTCACCACCAACATACCCGCCTATCTGCCGATCGCTTTGGGCGCGGTCGATATTACGCTCGAAGAGCAAGTGGCCAGCTACGCCGTCTTTCCCAACGACGGGTTGCGCGTGAAGCCGCGATTCATCAAGAAGGTCTCCAACGCCGAAGGCGTCACGTTGTGGGAGGAACCGCCCGCCGTAAACGAGGTGATCAGCCAGCAGACGGCGCGCACCATGATGATCCTTCTCCAGGCCGTTATCCGCCACGGCACCGGCGCGGCGGCGTCGCAGCTCAAACACCCGCTGGGCGGCAAAACAGGCACCACCAGCGAATACACCGATGCCTGGTTCCTGGGCTTTTCGCCGTCCATCACCTGCGGCGTTTGGGTGGGCCTCGATAACAACCAGCCGCTGGGAGATAAAGAATCCGGAGCCCGCGCGGCCCTGCCCATCTGGATGACCTGGATGCGCGCCGCCATAAGCGGCAAGGACGACGAAAAATTTCTCGGCGATGAAACCGACAAGCCCGCTCTGAAGCCATCCGCGCAACCGCTCTCGAAACCTGAAGCAGCCGCCTCGCCCGCCAGACCCTTGAATGCCAATGCGCCCGCAAATTTGCAACCTCTCGCCAAGCCAGAATCCGTTGGAGTTGCTGCCAGGCAGGCGCCAGCTTTGCCAGTGACCAGTTCGCCCGCCAGCTCACGTGCAACCACGACCTCGACTGGTCCGGCGGCAAAACCGCCGGCTCAACCCTTCGCGAAACAGGCTCAGCAGCCAACCTCGAACACTCCCGCAACAGGATCGAGGATCAGGCCGGCATTGATTCCTGAGACCGCTGCTGCCAGAGCCGCGGGCGCTGTCAAACCGGTGATTGCACCGGCAAATCAACTTGCAACTCCACGATCTTCCGGACGAACGCTGGCGCCAGCGGTTCCGCCCGCACCACTGGCAGCCACAGGCCAGACAGCAAAGCCGCCAGCGCCAGCGGTTGTGAAACAGCCATTCCAGCCAGTTCCAGGCGCGCCCTCGGCCAATTCGCAGGTGAAAGGAGCATCCCTGGCTCCGCCGTCCGCTCCCGCCACTCAAAAGGTCACCGTCAAACCCGTATTGATCCCAGCGCCATCTCCGAAAAAGCCGACGGACCAGCAATAAGGATCCGTTCTAAGGGTTGATAGAGATTGAATATGCGCTGGACGCGTAAGTTCCGTAATTATCTGCAAAGGCAATTCTTGAGTTTTTGCAGGGAAATTGTTTGGAACTTATTGATTTCGGGACGGTTAATAATTATCTGCAAAGAGAATTTCAGCATTTTTACGGGAGCAATCTTTGGAAGTTATTGATTCAATGAAGGTTATTAATTATCTGCAAGGTTTAAATATATTTATTTCTTTTAGAGGGGGGAGGGGGTACCCCTAAAAGCAGGGAACAGGGAACAGGGATCAGGGAACAGGAACTGCGCGCGGCTCTGAGCTTTGATCATGGGATGATTGTGCGCCGAAGGAGGGTAATTATCTGCAAGGGACTGGCCGTCCAGGCAGGCACCTTCGGCAACCACCTGCCGCACGTTTGGAAGAAGTGAGCAACCGATAAAAAGCCAACCTACCGCACCAGCCGGAAGTAGCGCTTGGCCTGCTCCATATCCCTGAAGATTTGCGCTTTCAGCGCCTCTGGCGAGGGCCACTGTTGCTCGCCGCGCAACCGCAACAGGAACTCGACAACGATCGGCGTCTGGTTGTTCAATTCGATTGGCTCGAAGTTGAGAATGTGCGACTCGACGGCAAACGACGCCTCGCCGAAGGTGGGCCGGTTGCCCACGTTGGTGACTGCCTGAAAGCTGCGTCCGGTGATGGCGGTGTCCCCTGCGACGGGTCCTTGTCGCTGGGGTGAGAGTGTGAGCCGGGTAACGTAAACGCCGAAGGCGGGGAGCAGGCCGTCGTAAGGCGCGAGGTTCACCGTGGGGACGAGCAGGCGCGTGCCGATGCCGCGGCCACGGGCCTGCGTGGAGCGAATCTCAAAGGGGCGGCCCAGCATCCAGCGCGCGCGGGTCATATCGCCTGCCGCGACGCGTTCCCGGATGAAGGAACTGGAAACTTCCAGTTTGCGCACCCGCACCGGCGCATGGACGTGGACGGCAAAGCCAAACTCCGCGCCAAAGGCTTTGAGCTCGGCCACCCCGGCCTCGGCTTGATGACCGAAGCGGAAGTTGCCGCCTTCGTGAAGACTGCGAACGGCGAGAGCGTCCACCAATATGCTTTGCACAAACTCCCGCGCCGTCAGCGATGCCAGCGCCGCATCGAAGGGCAGGACGACGACTGTGTCAATGCCGGTGAGTGCTAGCAGGCGCAGGCGTTCCTCAATCGGCGTGAGCAGCCGCGGCGCGGCCGAGGGGCGCAGAAACTGCTCCGGATGAGGGTCGAAGGTGACGGCCACGGCGCGGGCGTCTTGTTCATGGGCTTCGCGCACCACCGCCGAAAGAATCTCCTGGTGGCCCAGGTGCACGCCGTCGAAGTTGCCGATGGCGGCCACGCTGGGGCCGAAGCCGGCGGGAATCTCCGCGATTGAGTGATATACAGACATCATATTTTCGATCATCAAACCGCGGTCCCCAGGTTCACCGGCAGACTGAGGCCGTCATAAGCCAACTGGATGCCGACGGGCAGCGAACGGTTGGTCTCTTCGTGCCCCAGTTCGTGGGCGATGTGCGTGAGCCAGGTGTGGCGCGCGCCGATGCGCCGCGCCCAGCCGACGGCCTGCGCCACGGTGGCGTGGCTGGGATGCGGATGGTGGCGCAGCGCGGAGACGACCAGGTGATCCAGCCCTTCAAGCAGGGCGAAGCTGGATTCAGGGATGGCGCTCACGTCGGTCAGATAAGCGGCGCGGCCAAAACGAAAGCCGGCAATCTCCATCTCCCCATGCTGCACAGGCACGCGCAGAAACTCGACGCCGTGAACGGCGGTCCGCTCGGCCAGCGGCCGCAGTTCGACACGCGCGCGGGTGGGATAAGTAGCCCGCGGCGAAAACGTGTACTCGTAGATGCGCTCCAGCACCTCGGCCGTCTCCCTGGCGGCATAGAGCGGAATCGGCCCGCCCTCGCGGTAGACAGTGAAACTGAGCGGGCGCAGGTCGTCCATGCCCAGAATGTGGTCAGCGTGGGAGTGGGTATAAAAAACCGCGTCCACGCGGGTGAGACCGTTGCGCAGGGCCTGCTCGCGGAAGTCGGGGCCGGTGTCGATGACCACCACGCGCTCACGCCCTCCGTTCTCGCCCAGCTCGCGCCAGCGCAACAGCAACGAGGGCCTGAGCCTGCGGTCGCGCGGGTCGGTCGAGGCGCACACCGCGCAATCGCACCCCAGCGTGGGAACTCCCATCGAAGTTCCCGTCCCCAAAAATGTGAGTAAACCGTCCATGAGAGGTCAGCCCGTTATGCCTTCTTCGGAGGAGGCGGCGGCTGCACGCCCTGCGATACGATCGCTCTGGTTACCTCTAAAAAAGTCATCCGCAAGTCGAACAGCACCGCCTGAAGCAAACGGTCTTCATCCTCGGTCAGATTGCCACGGGTTTTATCGGCCAGTACACCCAGCATGTCAATCGTCTGCCGCAGGCCAATAACATCTACTCGCCGTTGCTTCCCTTCTTCGGCGCCTGCCCCCATCTGAATCATCGCCCAAAAGTGAAACTGCTGCACCAGGTGTTCGAAACTGATCTGCGGCGGCACGCCCGCGGCGGGGTTTTGCGCACGCACCATGTCTTCCAGCCGTTTCGACGAGGCGTCGTAAGCCACCTTCTGCTCGCGGCTCTCCTGGGCAGTGGGCGCGGGTGGCAACTCAGCTTCAGCTTCCGCACCAGGCTCGGGATTTACAGCGGGCGCCCGCCGGGCCTCGGAGTTCGATTCGTTTACGACCAGGTGCGGGCCGCCGCCTGGCGCTGGCCGTGCTTCCGCGGGAGTCGCCGGCTGCTGCTGGTTCTCATGCTCTTCTTCCGCCTTCATCTTGCGGCGGTCAATCACTTCAAACTTCGGTTTATCGCTCATGGTTTTCCGTTTCTTCTTTGAATTTCTGACTCGCTGACTTGCCAGCCGATTCCAGCTTTGGCGGCGCGGCCAAAATCCATGCCGTGCCGGTGACTGCTCCGTCTGTGTAGGTGAAGAGTTGGTTGTGCAGCTCCGCCTCGCCGCGCATCATGCCCAGGGCAAAGATGCGTGATTCATTCGGAAGTAGCAGCTCCGCCGCACTGGTAATCTTGCCGGCTAGCGATCCATCGTCCGTAGTCAATTCGGTTCCGGCAGCGGGAACGGGTCCAAAGATCTCCAACTGCCGCAGATGGCGGTGAACGCTGCCGCGGGAGCGAATGCGCTCGACGATCTCCTGACCCAGGTAGCAGCCCTTGTTAAAACTGAGCACCACCTGCGGCGGGGCCAACTGCTCGCTCTTCGCTCGCACAGATTTTATCGCCCCTGGCAAGGCCGCCACCTGCGGCACAGCCTCCTGAGGCAGGTCGCGCTCGGCAATATCGATGCCATAAGCGGGAATTCCTTCCGCGATGCGAAAAGCCTCCAGAGTGGCCGCTCCCACCGGGATTGCGCCGGCCTCAGTCAGCGCCTGCCACAGCGCGGGGATCTCCGCCGCCCGTGTCCAAATTTCGTAATGCGGCGCCAGCACGCCGTAACCGCGAACAACTCGCACGGCTGAGCCATTCCCGTCTGGGCCGTTGCAGGCTGGGCCGTGCAAGGCAGCACGTTCGGCAGCGCGTGCGCTGGTCAGCGGCTCGGCCGGAGCGGGAAGGCCAAGCCGCGCCAGCACACCGGCTGCCAACGGACCTGAAAGCCCCAGCGCCGAATCCTCGCTCAACTCTCCGTTCGCGTACACGCTCAACGGCGCCAGTTCCACATCGTCCATGATAATGAAGCGTTCCAGGTGGGACAGCAGCCGGTCATACTGGTCGGCGGCAATTGTCAGCGTAAGCGAGTCCCCCTCGCGCCAAACATACAGATCGCCCTGGATGCGCCCTTGCGCGTTGAGCACCAGGTTCCAGGCGCCGGCGTTCTCGCCCAGGTCGTTTATCGTGTTGGTAACCATGCCGCTGAGCCAGCGGAAGCGGTCCTCGCCGCGCACCGCAACGCGCCGCAGCCAACCCAGGTCATGCGCAGCGGCTGCGGAGATCAGCGCCGCTGTTTCCCTGCCCGGCGCGTCTAACTCCCGTGGGGTCAAGCAGCCGCGATAGGGCACCTGCGGTGCGGCCAACTGCTCGCAATTCGCTCGCTCTGATTTCACTGCCCCCGGTAAAGTCGCCACCTGCGCCAGCAGAGTGGCCAGCGGTG
>Ga0326727_10009043_pt1 | contig 24856 bp, 27 predicted proteins | sample MB2enrmetagenome_FD_207643 | JGI IMG/M metagenome (GOLD analysis project Ga0326727, IMG submission 207643) | Lab enriched peat soil microbial communities from McLean, Ithaca, NY, United States - MB29MY | ecosystem: Environmental > Terrestrial > Soil > Wetlands > Peat | place: USA: New York... | reverse complement strand
CAACCGGGGGGTACCCCCTCCCTTCCTTTTGAAAAATTTGGAGGATGGACACTACTTCAGGATTTCTAGAGCGAAAACACATTCACGTTTCTGAAGTTGTCCATCGGGAAAGAGGCTAATAATATCGATGATGAACCCTTGGACGGTGGGATTGTTCAGGTATTCAGAGATGAAGAGAAAGAACGACAGAGGATCGTTGAGATGCGGCAATGCGATGCGGAAAGAATGGGGGTTGATAGGAAAACGAGATGGAGAATGAAGGAAAAATTAAACAGAATACACCAAATAGATGCAACGTGAATATCGGGCTCGTAAATTGAGAGAGGAAAGAGAAAATCAGGTGGGAAAAGTGCTTGTAAGATTCATAAAAACATAACCAATTATTGCTGCGCAAATCATCGTTATTACCATCAGAATAAATCTCTTATCGGCTTTGACATTTTGTAATGGGACAAATCCTTCTACGATTAATATGACTGTTAACATGACTAAAATACCATTAGTAAACGTAGCCTGCGTTATCATTTACCCTCCTCCCTCTGAATCCAATTCTTTAGCGACGTCTGGGCTGAAATACCTTTTTTAATAGGAGTATCCATAAGCCTATCTGGTAGCTTGTTCCTTGAACTTTTTACCTAGTGAAAGTTCCAGGCTGCCACAGATACAGTTGGAGGTTAGAATATGAGCAAAGTCGTAATGGTTGCATTATGGTTTTTAGTTGGGCTCTGTCTCTTGGCGGGCGGACTTTCGAGTATGTTGACGGCTTATTGCCTTGATCTTGCTGGTATCTTGGTAATTATACTGGCAATCGTATTGTACCTGAAAAAGAAACCGGAAGGTGCTCCGGCAAAATAATCCCCCTTTTGAATTCATCAGTGAAACTTAATGAAAAAAGTCCGTGACATCAGGGCTGAAACTCCTTTTGTTATCTGTTCGCCACAAATGAGTATTTTGTTAAAACACTGCTCCCGCGCGAGCCCACGAGCTTGAACAGTGATATCAGAAATGATGGGTGGCATTTTGCACGATACCTATAACCCCCAAACACAATGCGAGCATCCGGATTCGAACCTGCACCGAACCGGCTGAATCACGACTTCACGCCTTCCCCGGGCCACCGGCCGGCACATCCCCATCAAACGGTGCAGTCCTTCCGGTACCGGAACCCTCCTTCAGGTACAAGAATCTCGAACCGGGCACCTTCTCCGGGTTTACCGGTCTCCTCGATCGTGATCCCGGTGATCGCGAGGATCTCCCGGATCAGGAACAGGCCCATCCCTCTTTTATCGCCGATCTTTCGCTCAAAAATCGTTGTTTTCATCGACTCGGAAATACCCGTGCCGTTATCGGCAAAAATGATCCGCAGGCCCGGCCCCGGCTGCTCTGCCCCGATCCCGATCCGTGTTGCACCTCTGCTATGCCGGACCACGTTTTCTGCAAGATAGGTGAAAATACTGGCTACCATGGGATCGGCATAGATTTCGAGGGCATCAAGGGAGGGCGAGATCACAATCTCCGGCCGGGAAAACGACGGGATCATCCCGCGGACATCCTGCCACCGGGGCTCCCTGATCCCGATTTCTTCGTATTCCCGGGTAAACTCGACCTGTTTCTGAACGGCAAGGGCAAGGCCCTTTATCTCACGGTTCAGCTGGTCACGTCCAACGCCCGCCGGCATACCGTACGCCATATCCACAAGGCCGACAAGGCCGGTGATGATGTTGGTGATCTCATGCCGGGTAATCTCGGTCATCATGTGCATTTTCCTCACCGCGAGCGCCGCGGCCTGCTCGGCACGTTTCCGGTCCGATATATCCCGCACGATCGACTGGATGCACATCTTCCCCCCGATCTCTACGGCATTCAGCGACACTTCGGCGTAAAACGGCGTCCCGTCGCGCCGGGTGTGCACCCATTCAAACGAAAGGGGGGTACCTCCCAGTACAACCCGGTCATTTTCAACAACCCGCTCCGCAGACCTGGTACCATCGGGCTGGAACTCCGGGGAAAGCTCCGCTGGTGAATGCCCGAGAAGCTCCGAAACGTCCGTGTAACCGAAGATGAGCGGGGTCCTGCGGTTGCATCGGACAAACAAGCCATCTGAAACAACGAAAATGGCATCGTTTGCCGAATCGAACAGGGTCCGGTACTGTTTCTCGCTCTCCAGCAGGCTCCGCTCGCTTTTTCTCAGATCCTCGTATGCCCTGCGGAGTTCCAGTTCCGTCTGCTTTCGCGGGGTATTATCGATAAAGGTCTCAAGAAGGCAGGGCCGGCCGGACAGGATGACAGGAGTGACGTACTTGATAATCGGCACCTCTTTACCCTCTGCCGTGATCAGGACCTTCTCGGAATTATCCACGGACTGGCCGAGATCGGTGATCGGGCATTTTCCCCTCTCTTCGGGACAGACATAGATATGGCATTCTTTCCCGATGATCTGCTCCCGCGGAATGCCTATCACGCCGGCGGCGGCCGGGTTGATATCGATAATCCGGTGGGTTGCGGCGTCGATCACGAGGATGCCCGCCTTAACTGACGAGAAAATCGCATCGAGGTAATCACGGCTCCCGGCAAGGGCCCGTTCCACGTTCCGTGCGTGCACCGCCTGCCGGATCTTGTGGGCGAGCTCGGAGAACTGCAGGGTAGGATCCCCGCCTTTTTCAAGATAGGAATCGGCACCGTTGTTGATCGCTTCGATGACCACACGCTCCCGCCCCCTCCCGGTAAAAAGGATGAAGGGGAGATCGTTAAACTGTACTCTCACCTTCTTGAGAAATGCGATACCGTCCATCTCCGGCATCTGGTAATCCGAGATGACGGCATCGTAGGAAGTATGCCCAAGTGTTTCAAGAGCTGCCCCGGGCGAGGTCTCTGTATCGACGCACATCTCCCCTCCGTTCTCCAGGAACAATTTGCCGATCTCAAGCAGCCCGGGCTCATCATCCACGTACAAAACGGTGATCATGGGGCTCTCTCACGGTGAATTACAGGGATTGTTATCGCCAGTTATGGTATTTAAGAATACGGAAACGGGATTCTTTCCTGCATCAAAATCTGATCCTGAAACAAGGCAGAAAACACGATTTTTAACGGAACCGACCCGCTCCGGACGGGGGTCAGAACCATCTCTCAAGCGTCTTCTGCCCGGATTTTACCGTGTACCGTTCGAGCGCCGCATCGACTCTTTCCCCGGCAAAATCGTACCCGTCGCAAAGCATCCGTTTTATCCCTTCTGCGTCAGGGTGGCCCCACGAGAGCGTATACCCGGTCGTCACCGGGGGGCGCAGGAAGAGCTCCATCACTGGCGCAGGGTCAAAACCGGGGCATTTCTCCGCAAGCTTCGCTTCAAATTCCCCCTTCTGTACGATCTTTAAGCCGGTCTTCGCTCCCACGCCATCGGCACCCGGGTTGAAATCTGTCCCGACAAGGATCCCAACCTGGATTAGTTGCTCCCGGGTCAGTTTCAGGCCGGCAAGCACCTCCGCGAGCACCACCCGTTCCGGGTTGACCGAGATGACCCGGCCCCGGATCTTGCGCTTCCCGCTCACGGTGAGGTTTCGCACGAGCGTGGGCGCACCAAAGAGCAGTGTGTCGTAGTCCTGCGAGACCGCGTACCGGGCATCGCCCCGCTGCACCATAAACGCGGCCTGTGCCTCCCCTTCCCCGGCAGCCTGGACGTATGGGATGCCCATCAGGGTGAGCAATTCCTTGGAAGTCTTAAGGATCGTCTCGTCCACACGGGTGGATGATCGGGCCTGCTTGTATGCCTCCTCCTCGTCACCCCGCTCAATCGCCTCCTTCCACTTCTCCCCGGCCTCGTCCCGGCTCTTCCGGCGCACGGCAATCGTCGCTTCCTTGAGCTCGGGGGGTTTCCCGTCAAAGACAAAGACCGGCTTTATCCCTTTCTCAAGGAAGTTGACCATCCGGAAAAGGATCCCCGAGAGATGCGAGGTCACCCGGCCGTGATGATCCATCAGCGGCGTCCCGTCAGGCTGTCGGATGATGGTCAAAAACTGGTAGAGAGCGTTGTTTGCATCGACCGCCGCCACCCCGGAAAGGCCCTCCCAGGTGACTGGCGTCTTGTAGTCTGCGATGATATCCCGGAGTGCGACACCCATGGCCCGTTATCTCCTGCCGTACCGTTTGGCCGCCCGGACTCTTATTTGTACACCCGTTTTGAGAACTCACCGACAAGCTCGTCGAGGTGGTTGGTGGTCTGGTCGTATTTCTGGGTCATACGGGTGGAGATCTCCTCAAGATTCGAGCGCAGCATCCGCTCCCGGGTGATCACGTTCTTTTCGAGGTTCCGCACCTTGATCTGGAGGGACAGGAAAAGCCCGCCCAGCGAGAGCATCATGAGGGCAGCGGCAATGGCAATGGTAATGTCCTGCCAGAACCGCAGGATGAGAAAGATGGTCGAGATGACCATGACTGCCGTGAGCAGGATGTCAGGGAGATACTCGGGAATATCCATGCTTTTAGATGATGAGAGCGCACATCATTAAGTTAACTATCCCTCCGGAGACACCATCATGGATACCAGCGACGTAAAGAAATACATCCCGTTCCTTGTGATGCCCGCGTTCCTTATCATCGTGGAGCTGGGTTCGCTCGCCCTTTCGCTCCCGGTCCAGGCCGCCGGCCTTGCCGCATTCCAGGACCCCCAGTCACTCGCCGATCCGCTCATTTTTATTGCAATCCTCCTTGGTTTTACGGCATTTCTTCTCGTGCTAATCAGGTACGGCAAGAAAAACGTGATTGCATGGGTGATCGGGCTCTCCATCTTTCTTACGTTCGTCTACACCTTTGCCGCAATCGTGCCGTTGTTTGTCGGTCCAGGGTATGCCGAGATCGCGGCTATGCTGGCCCTCTCCATGATTGCGACGGCCCTGTTGTACAAATACCCGGAGTGGTATGTCATCGATGCCCTCGGGATCCTCCTCGCCGCTGGCGTTGCTTCGATCTTCGGGGTGTCTCTGGGCACCATCCCGGTCATCGTGCTGCTGGTTATCCTCGCGGTCTACGACGCGATCTCGGTCTACAAGACAAAACACATGATCACCCTTGCCGAAGGCGTCATCGACTTAAAAACGCCGATCCTCTTTGTCATCCCCAAAAAACGCGATTACTCATTTATCAAAGAGGGGATCGGGAAACTGGGTGATGGCGGGGAGCGGTCCGCGTTTATCATCGGCATGGGCGACATGATCATGCCCTCGGTGCTTGTTGTCTCCGCCAATGTCTTCACCGGAGGGGTAAAATATTTCGGGCTCTTTAACCTGCCGGCGCTCGGGGCAATAATCGGCTCCATTGCCGGCCTTGTCGTCCTGCTCCACTTTGTCATGTCAGGGCGCCCGCAGGCCGGCCTGCCCCCGTTAAACGGCGGGACTATCATCGGGTTTTTCATCGGCTGGGCTCTCATCGGCTTTGCGTGAGGCAAGCCATGCCGGGCGATGGCTGAGGAGCTCTTCGAGCACCGCATCCACCCCGTCTTTGGTCTCAGTGGACATGGCACGGAAGCCCTCCTGCACCTTAAGATCGGACTTGTTTGCCACGACCACGAGCGGCACGTTCACCATCTCTTTGACCTCTTCGAGGAGCCGCAGCTGCATCTCCATGGGATACCCGCAGTGCTCGGACGGGTCGAGGATGAAAAGGATCACGCTTGCAACGTTCATCATCGCGGAGAGGGCCTGCCGTTCGATCGGGTTTCTCTCATCCGCAGGCCGATCGAGGATGCCCGGGGTATCCACGAACTGGATCCGGTCCCTTCCCTGCTCCCGAAGCCCGACGATCACGCCTTTTGTCGTGAACGGGTAGGACGCGATCTCGGGCGTCGCCGATGAGACGAGCCGGATAAACGAGGATTTGCCCACGTTGGGGTATCCTGCGATCACGACCGTGAACGCATCCTCGATATGGGGCAGTTTCCGCAGGGTGTTTCGTACCTTGTTTAAGAATAGCAGGTCCTTATCGATCTGATGAACCATGGAGGCAAGGCGTGCAACCGCCCGTTTCCGGAGCACGAGGGTTTCCGTGGATCGCCGGGACTGCACGGCAATTTCGTGGCCCACCATCTTGGTATGCTTGGCCGCCCAGCCAACCGCCCCGAGGGACTGCTTGATCTTATCAACCCCGTAGAGGATTTCTGCCATCTCACGGTAAAACGGCGGGATCTTCTCAAACTCGGGGAAACCCCGGATAATGTAGACCAGCCGGTCATGGATAGCCGCACCGACGGCCCGCACAAACTCCTCGTTTGCCCGGTCCTTGTTGAGTTTCTCCTTCATCTTCTTTGCTGCACGGCGGAAACTCCGATCAAGGATTTCATCAGCAGTGGGCACGGTAGGCATACGTTCGAATTCCACAAAACTCCAACCTATATATCCATAGAGCGTGATACGTCTTATCGTTATGGAGCTGTCCCTGATCCAGAAGGATATCCTCATCACCCTCATCACCCTTTACCACCAGCAGTCTCATTCCATCAAAGGTGAGGAGATCGCGGATATGATCCAGCGGAACCCGGGCACGGTACGAAACCAGATGCAGTCCTTGAAAGCGATCGGTCTCGTGGACGGTGTTCCCGGCCCAAAGGGCGGGTACATCCCCACCGAGCTGGCCTACAAGGAGCTCAGCCTGAACGTGTCCGAAGGGGATTACGATGTCCCGATCAGCCGGGAGGGCAAGACGATCAAGGGGGTACACGTTCAGGAGATCGATTTTACCACGCTCTGCCACCCGGACATCTGCCATGCGGTCATCAAGCTTGTCGGCAGCGCCAAGATCTTCGAGATTGGCGATAAGATCACGATCGGCCCGACACCGGTGAACAAGCTCCTGATCCGGGGGGAGATCTTCGGAAAAGACGAATCCAAGCAGTCGCTTCTTATCGCCACATCGGAGATGATCTCGCTTCCCAAGCAGCCGATTAAGGCCTACATGAGCACCCCACTCAAGGCACTCTCGACTACCCAGACCATCCGGGATGCCGTTGCCCTTTTCCACCGGGACCGCATCCACGGCGCCCCGGTCCTTGACGGGGATAGACTTGCCGGCATCGTCACCATGAGCGATATTGCAAAAGCCCTTGACCGCGGCAAGCCCCTCGACACCCCCCTCCCGTCAGTGATGACCCACGACGTGGTCCAGGCACCGTCAGATATCAAGCTCTTCGATGTGATCCGGCGCTTCAAGGAACGCGAGATCGGGAGGCTGGTAGTAACCGAGAACGGGAAACCGGTCGGAATCCTCACCCAGTCTGATATAATCCGGGTCTTTCCTTCGCTCTGATTTATCTGTCCCGTCCTCCGGCGGAATTGTTTCGGTACCGGGGAGGCTGCGCTCATGTACACAGGCCGCGCGCAAAAAAGAACGAAAAAGTCGGATTAAATTCTCAAAATAACCTGTTATGCCCCGCCATTTCAGAACACTTTAAATATTAATACATCGTCATTTTTTTTATGACTCGTACATTTGCCCGCAGCCTCTCGCGAAAAAAGATTATGAGCAACGATGGCAAGCTCATCGGGACGCTCAAGAACCTCAGGGTCGATTTCGATTCCGGGCAGATCCTTGACCTGATCGTCCACCCGGACCAGTCCTTTGTCACCGACGGCTACGCCCTGGAAGACGGTAACCTGCTGGTAATTCCCTTCGAATCGGTAAAGGATATCAAGGATTATATCGTCGTCGACCGCTATCTTGCCCGAAGATAAGACCTATACTTTTTTGTGGCTTGTACAAAGCCCTTCCCGTATGCTTCTTCCATAACATCGGATGCCGCCGTTTTTGTTGCCGGATGGGCATTGGCGATCGTCACACCACGGCCGGCCCATTCGAGCATCTGGACATCGTTGATCCCGTCACCGATGGCAAAAAAGTCTTTTGGGGAGAGGCCCAAGTCGTGTGAGAGGGCAAGAAGGGCAGTCCCTTTGCTGACACCTTCGGACTGGAGATGGATGGCAAATCCGGTGTCGATCACCTGCACCGCCTGGCCGGCGAGCACCTGTTTTACCTCTTCAGCCGGCACGGTCCGGGCAAATGCAAGATCAGCATACCGGTATGTGGGGTTGTAGAGTTCCAGTTCGATCCCTTTCTTCAGGTAGTGGGCCTGAACCGTCTCAAGGGCGGTGCGGCAGACCTCCTGATCGCCGTTGATGCGGAGGGTACCGGTATACCCGATCCGGTACACACCCCCGTTTTCCGCAATAAACGACCCTCTGGTGCCAATCATTTTGCAAAGGGCATCCATGAAACAGGAGGTATTCCCGCTCGCAAGGACGACCTCGACCCCGTCATCCACAAGTGACCGGATACATTCGATCGCCTCAGTGTCTATCCTGCGGGCGGGGTCCGTTATGGTCCCGTCGACATCGGTCAGGAGCGCTTTTAGCACGGCTTGAGTCCCGCCTCTTCAACCATGAATGGTGCTTCGCCCTCAGGAAGGTTCGGGCTGTCCACGAGACGGGCGATACGTTTTCCGGCCTTGCTCTTCCTGAGGTAGAGCCGGAAGGTTGCCGTGTGGCCAACGATGTTCCCCCCGATGGGTTTTGTCGGATCCCCAAAGAACACGGCGGGGTTGGACATGACCTGGTTGGTCACGAGCCCGACGGCGTTGTGCTCATCGATGAGCTTGAAGAGATCGTGCATGTGCCGGTTCAGTTTCTGCTGCCGTGCGGCAAGCGTGCCCCGGCCTGCGTACTCGGACCGGAAATGGGCGGTGAGCGAATCGATAATGAAGAGTTTTACCGGCTTATCGCTCGCTTTGAGTTCGTTTGCGAGATCCCGGGAGTTCTCCACGAGAAGCATCTGGTGATCGGACGTGTGCGCCCGGGCGATATGGATATTGTCCAGGAACTCCTGAACATCCGGGACGTCATCGATGCCAAGACCCTTGACCATCTGCTCAATACGCTCGGGGCGGAACGTGTTCTCTGTATCGATATAGATCACGCTGCCATTAAGGCCACCCTGCTCTTCGGGCAGCTGGACGTTGACTGCCATCTGGTGGACGATCTGGCTTTTACCGGAACCAAACTCACCGTACATCTCGGTGATCGCCTGCGTTTCCAGGCCGCCACCGAGGAGCGCGTCGAGCTCCGGGACCCGGAATGAGAGCTTTCTGATGTCCTTTCTCTGCTCGAAGATGTCTTTTCCGGTCTTGAAACCGCCGATATCTGCGGATTCGCGGGCCGCCTTGATGATCTTCTTCGCCGTGGACTCTGAGATCTCGGTGATCTCGGAGAGTTCTGCAGGTGAGGCAGTTGCGACGCTCTCGACGGAAAGGTAGCCTGCTTCGCGAAGCTTGTCGGCAGTGCTTGGTCCGACGCCGGGTAAATCTTCTATCTCCAGTGCTTTGTCAGCCATTTCTTGTACATCTCCTATGGCACAACAACATTTTAACACCACCCATATAACCCGGGGCCGTGCGCGGGGCGAAAGTGATCTTATGGCGGTGCCGGGGTATCCAGCCGGGCTGCAAGGGCTGCAAGGCGGGCTGCCACCAGATCCGGACCTTTATCTGCCGGTTCCACGACCTCCGGGATGATGCGGCTCCCGCACAGCACTCCCGTGATCCGTACATCATGCCCTGCCGGAAGGTCACCGGAGACAAGGTAACGCTCTGTTCCATCGTCGATAAACGTGCATCCGTTCCCGGGAATAATCGTCCCGGTAAACGTGATCGCCCGGGATTCTTCGTGCGGGATCCGCAGGATGCTTCCCCGGCCCACCCCGAGTTCGATACCCCCGAACCGGCCGGGTTTCGCCGCCGCGTGGTAGATCTCGACACAATCGCCGGGCTGCACTGGCACCAGCGCCTTCTCTCCCCAAAGAACGATCCTGAGCTCATCGTCACCGTCACCGATGCGGATATTCCGCACCCACGAGGCCGTCCCATCCCGGGAAGTAAACGACCGGGGTTCCTGCACTGCCTTCACCTCGCCCCGCACGGAATAGGAGCCGGTGTCGCTGACCGATACGAGCGCGGCAAAGGGAACCGTGACTTTGGCATCGGAAAGGCTCACCGTGCAGGTCTCATCGATGCTGTAGGCCCGGCCCTCCGAACGGCGGTCAGGTTTTGCGCCCGTGATGTGGATCGTACTCCCAACCGGGATATCCCGGAGCAGATCCGGCGCCCATGCGACAAGGCGGGCCGTTCCCTCTGCATCGCCGATCACGCACTCCATCATCTCCCCGGCTGTCCCGTCACGGCGGGTAAATGAGCGGAGTGCATCCGCACCGATCATGACCACATCAAGATCGACCGGTTCTGTGGAAAGTCCGGTCCCATTCCTGCCGGCAGCCGCAGTGCAGGTGATCTCGCAGCTGGCCTTTCGTAAGGCAAGCGCATAGATCTCCCGCATGTTCTTCCCCGGATGCCTCCCGATCACTTCCAGTACATCATCTATCGCGATCTCAAGCACTGCACCCGCCCTCTCGTCCCAGAGCACGACCCGGGTGGTCCCGGTCTCATCACCCACAAGGAGTGTCGCAACCCAGCCCTTCTCCCCGTCCCTGCGGTCGAACTCCTTAGGCTCGGTCTTATCGATCACCCGGGCAAAAAAGCAGAAGAGACTGGATTTCCCTGAAAGGGCCCGGATCTTGACGTGCTGCCTTCCAAGCGCTCCGACCACGAGCATCGCGGCGGTCGGCTCATCGAGGAGATCCCCGCACTCCTCGATCTTTTCCTCCACGCACCGTTCGAACTCTTCCGGGGTGATGAGGTCATCGACAAGCGCATAGTGGAAGAGTACCACAGGCGGCCTCCCTTCTTACCGCTGCCAGGGCGGGCGCACCATGGTACCGGTCAGGTCAGCAAGGGTTTCGCCACGGCGCATGAGCGCTACCTTGTTCCCATGGATCAGCACCTCAGGACAGCGGGGCCGGCCGTTGTACTGCGAGGACATGGCATACCCGTAAGCCCCGGCGTCCAGCACCGCGATCAGATCTCCTGTGGCAAGTTCCGGCAGGTTCCGGTCGGCAGCAAGAATGTCACCGGTCTCGCAGATGGGTCCGGTGACGGTATATTCGGTTGTCAGTGGTGCATCCGCACGGTTCGCCACGATCACCTCGTGGTAGGCATCGTACATCGCTGGGCGGATGAGCAGGTTGAAACCGGCGTCCACGTTTGCAAACCGCTTGTGTGCGGACTTTGTCGAGTTGACACGGGTAAGAAGCACGGTCGAATCGGCAACAAGGAACCGTCCCGGCTCAACCCAGAGATCCGGTGTTATCCCGGCTGCTTTGATCCCGGCAAGGAAGACCGGCATGACCGCCTTTGCGTAGTCCTCCGGTGTCGGCGCCGGGTCGGTATCGTGGTGGTACGGGACGCCAAGACCACCGCCGAGATCGAGAAACTCCAGGTTCACGCCCATCCCGGCAAGTTCTTTTGCAATCCGGACCATAACCTCTGCGGCGCGGGCAAATGGTTCCACGTCAAGGATCTGCGAGCCGATGTGGCAGTGGATGCCGACCGGTCTGACGTGTTTGCAGGCAAGTGCCTCCCGGTACGCGGCCGGGATCTGTTCGTGGGGTATCCCGAACTTGCTCGTGGCAAGGCCGGTCGCGATCTTCGGGTGGGTCGGCACCTCGAGAGCAGGGTTGACCCGGAACGAGATCTCAGCGATTTTTCCCGCTTCCCGTGCCACCGCATCGAGCTGGTGGAGCTCGTCAAGGGAGTCCACCGAGATTTTTACGCCATGCTGTACGGCAAGGGCAAGGTCGCTTCTCGTCTTTGAACTGCCATTGAAGAGCAGTTTTTTTGCTGGCATGCCGGCCTCAAGAGCAAATGCAAGTTCGCCACCGGAAAAAACATCTGCCCCGGCGCCCAGCTGCGCAAGTGCCCGCATCACCGCGAGATTGCCGTTTGCCTTTGCCGCAAAGAGTACCTGGACTTTCGGGTACCGGGAAGAGAGAACCTGCTGGTAAACCCTGAACTGATCGCAGATCCGGTCCTCACTCGTCACATAGAGCGGCGTGCCATACTTCTCTGCAAGGGAGACACAGTCATGGCCGCCAATATGGAGGTGCCCTTTTCGTATCGTGAGATGCGGGGGGAGTTTCACAGGTCAAGCCTCCGTATGCGTCCGATGGCTTCCTGTATCCGTTCCACCGGCCGGGTAATCGCAAACCGCACGTAGCCCTCTCCCGCAGAGCCAAAACCGATGCCCGGCGTTACCACGATGCCGGCCTCGTTGAGGAGTTTTGCCGCAAAGGACATGCAGTCTTTTACCGGCATCCAGACATAGAAGGTAGCTTTCGGGGCAGGCACATCGAAGCCCAACTCGCGGAGCCCGGAAACCAGCACATCCCGGCGTTTCTGGTAGATAGCGCAGGCCTCTCTGACGCAGTCCTGCGGGCCCGAGAGCGCAGCGATCGCGGCGTACTGGACGGCGTTGAAAACCCCGGAGTCGACATTAGTCTTGACCCGGCCAAGACCTGATAAGATCTCAGCATTTCCCACCGCCATCCCGATACGCCAGCCGGTCATGTTGTAGGTCTTTGAGAGCGAGTGCATCTCGACCCCGACATCCATGGCTCCTTTTGCCTCTAAAAATGACGGGGCGCGGTAGCCGTCAAACGCGACCTCAGAGTAGGGGTTGTCCGAAACCACGACGATGTTATTATCAGCGGCAAAATCCACCACCTCGCGGTAGAACGAGAGCGGTGCCACAGCAGCCGTGGGATTATTGGGGTAGTTGATGAACATGAGCTTTGCAGAGCGCACGACGTTCTTAGGTATATCGTCAAGGACCGGGAGGAAATGGTTCTGGCGCAAAAGCGGCATCTCGTGGACTTTACCCTCAGCAAACAGGGTGCCGGTCGAGTACCCGGGGTAGCCGGGGCTCGGGGCAAGCACGTAATCGCCCGGGTTCACAAATGCTTCCCCAATATGGGTGATCCCGTCCTTTGACCCCATAAGAGCGAGGGTCTCCTTTGATGCATCGAGCTTAACCCCGAACCGCCGGTGATACCAGCCGGCAACAGCTTCCCGGTAGGCAGGCATGCCGGCGTACGAGGGGTAGTGGTGGTTATTCGGGTCCTGTGCTGCAGCGCAGAGAGCGGCAACAATGTGCGGTGGCGTGGGGAGATCCGGGTCGCCAACACCCAGATCGATGATATCAACACCTTTCTTTTGCTGCTCTGCTTTCATCTCGTCAATCCGTGCAAAAAGATACGGCGGGAGATTGCTCATGCGTGTTGAGTACATAGGTAGTACACATTCGAGTCTCTGGCTCTAGTAATTAACGATCGAAAGGGGATACCTGAAGGACAGAACAGGGAGGATCTTTAATATTGGGAGCCAGCGAACCGGTGGCATGAGGGAGACAAGCTGGATCCCGGGAAGATGCAGGCATGGCAACAGATATCGTGGTGATCCTCTGCACGGCAGCACCGGATACCGCAGCGGCGATTGCAGAGGAACTGGTGGGCCGCAGGCTGGTGGCCTGCGTCAGTGTCGTACCGGTCCAATCCACGTACCGGTGGAAAGGGAAAGTCTGCCGGGAGCCCGAGCACCTGATGATCGCAAAGACCACAAAAACCCGTGCGGATGCGGCCGTTGCCACCATGCGGTCGCTGCACCCGTACGAGGTCCCGGAGATCATCGTGCTCCCGGTGACCGCGGGGCATGCACCGTATCTCGACTGGGTGCGGCAGGAAACCGGTGGCAGCCCCTGATCCATTCCCTCAGGACGTTTGGCTGGGAAGGATACACAGGATTATTGCCTCGGGCGAAAATAGGTGAACTGTATAAATAACCGGTGCAGGTCATGGAACCAGATACCCATTCTTCGAAAACCGCTCTTCTCGTGCTGGGGTGCCCGCAGGTGCCCGTGCAGACAAGCATCGCGCTGTACCTGATAAGCCGGCTCAGGGCTGCTGCTTTCACCCCTATCATTGCCGGTAACAAGGCGGCAAACACCTTGCTTGTCGTTGCTGATCCAGACCGGCACTACCTGGGGGAGGTCATGGACCTTGACCGGGCTGTTGCCCAGATCACCGAGAAAAAACGGGACTTCGATCGGTGTTTTGTGTTCATCCACAACGATGCGGGGATCAGCTACGCGGCAACGATGGCGGCGATCTCCAAAGCACGCCTCTTCGTCCTGATCTATGGTGAGCACCAGGAGGACCTGGCCGGCCAGATCACCTTTCCCTGCACAAAGATTGCGGCAAAGGCCGTGCACAACCCCCTGCCGCTGAAAAAAGTGATCGACGAGGTGGCACCATGGGCTGCGTAGAGGCACTCAATTACGAGATCCTGATCCGCGATGCATCCTTCAAGGAGTGCCGGGAGTATATCAAAAGTCACTTTTCCGAATCGATCGATGTCGAACCGGGATTCAAGATATTCGATGTCCATACCATTGGCGTCCCCCCCATCGCAGTTGGCCTTGACGGGGATTTTGTCATCTTCCCGTACACCAAACCCTGCCACGGGACCTTCCTGCTGCGGGTACAGGATGCAGAAGAGGCCGCACGGCTGCGGGCACTAAAAAAAGCAAAGTAACAGTATGGCGTACCGGTACGGGGCCCGGTCGTGGCAATGCAGATGCCAATATGCGGCCCGATCTACCCCCGCCAGTGAAGGATGAAGATTCCTTCCGGATAAGCGCCTGCCACGGGGGAAACTATATAGTACGCCTGTGTGAAGTATAACACGAGAGGAGGAGGGCATGGCAGGAAAAGGAAAAGTGCTCCTGGTGGATGATGAGGAGATTATTCTTGATGTTTCCCGGGAGGTGCTCCGGTTCCTCGGGTACGATGCTGCCTTTGCAAAGGAAGGTGGAACAGCGATCGAGCTGTACAGACAGGAAAAAGAAGCGGGCCAGCCGTTTGATCTCATTATTATCGACCTCACTATTCCCGAAGGGATGGGCGGCCGGGAGACCATAGAGAAACTCCGCAGCTATGATCCCGGCGTAAAGGCTGTTGTGTCGAGCGGGTATACCAATGATCCGGTCATGCAGGACTTCGCGAGCTACGGCTTTTCCGGCAGGCTCACCAAACCCTACCGGATCAACGAGATGAAAACACTGCTGGAGAGCATGATCCGTAAGGACTGAAGCTTTTTTAAGAAATAACTGTGCCCGAAGGTCGTCACCATCCCAACCTATATACCGTTCCCGGAAACACCAGAGATGTGAAGGGACAGCATATGAAGGAAGTATCCGTGCTCGTAGGCGGCAGGGCCGGTGACGGGATCAACAATGCCGGGGCGATGGTTGCCCAGCTCTTCAACCATCTCGGCTATTATGTCTATATGTATACCGATTACCCGTCACTCATCCGGGGAGGGCACAATTTTGCCCTTATACGTGCGGCAGACATGCCCGTCGGTGCGTATAACGATCGTATCGATTATCTTGTTGCACTCAATCAGGAAACCATTGCCCTGCATCTCCAGCATTGCCCGGATTGCACCGTAGTGGCAAACGCGGACCAGGTAAAATCACTGCCAAGCGGCCAGACTGTTTCTGTAAATGCCATCATAAAGGAGGAATCCGCGCCGCCAATCACCGGGAACTCAGCGATGATCGGGGCTTTTGCAAAATCTGCAGGCATTTCCTGGGAGATCGTCGGGGAGGTATTCCGCCGGCATATGCCAAAGGCAGCAGATGAGAACAGCAGGGTTGCCAGGCGGGCGTATGACCAAGTGCAGACCACCCGGCCGGTGCCGTCGATTCCCGGCCCGACGCACAGCCTGCTCCCCGGCAACGAGGCGATCGGGCTGGGCCTTGTCACCGGCGGCCTTTCTGCGTATATCGCCTACCCGATGACGCCATCTTCAACCCTGCTCCACTTCCTTGCCGGGAATGCGGAACGGCTCGGAATTAAGGTGATCCACCCGGAGAACGAGATCGCGGTCATCCTGATGGGTTTAGGGAGCGCGACAGCCGGGGCAAAAACAGCGGTCGGGACGTCGGGAGGCGGTTTCTGCCTGATGACCGAAGGGGTCTCGTTTGCGGGAATGGCTGAGATCCCGATCGTGATCGTGGTCTCCCAGAGAACCGGGCCATCAACCGGCCTCCCGACCTATACGGGACAGGCGGATCTCCAGTTTGTGCTGCATGCCGGGCAGGGTGAGTTTCCCCGGTTTGTTGTAGCACCTGCCGATCCCGGTGAGGCGTATCTCTGGTCCGCCGCCGCGATCCGCCTTTCATGGAAATACCAGATCCCGGCATTCGTGCTCGCCGACAAGACACTTTCTGAGGGAACTTACAGTGTCAATTACGACCAGCTCGTGGAATTGCCGGCCTCCGATCCCGTGCCCTGGGATGGAGAGGGAACATACCAGCGGTACCGGGACCTCCCTGAGGGGATCTCTCCGCTTGCATTTCCGGGCCGGAAGAATGCAATTGTCAAGGTGAACAGTTACGCCCATGATGAGGATGGGATCACGACCGAGGAGGCGGAAATGGTCGCACGGATGGCGGATAAGCGCCGGAGAAAGGAGGAGAAACTCAGCGAGGAGCTGCGCCGGTACCCCTGTGTCAATGTCCGGGGATCTGCCGATGCGGCCACCGCCCTCCTCTGCTGGGGCTCCGTCCGCAATGCCTGCGATGAAGTGGCAGCCCGGCTGGGCCTCCGGGTCATCCAGCCGGTTGTGCTCTCGCCCTTCCCGAAAGAGCAGTTTTCTGAGGCATGCCGCGGGGTGCAGCACCTGATCGCTGTCGAGGAAAATGCCACCGGGCAGCTCGCCGCACTTGCCCGGGAGCATGGTTTAGGTACTGAGGCAACGATCCTCAAATACGATGGCCGCCCGTTCACGCCGGACGAACTGGTCCGGCGGGTACAGGAGGTGATCGCGCCATGACCAGAAACCTGATCACCTCCACGCAGAATACCTGGTGTCCCGGCTGCGGCAACTTTGCCCTCCAGCATACGCTCAAGGACATCCTTGCCGGCCTTGAAAAAGAGGGCCGGTCCCTTGACGATGTGGTGCTGGTCACGGGTATCGGATGCCATGCGAAGATCGCCGATTACCTCGCCATCAATTCTGTCTACACGCTCCACGGGCGGACGATCCCGGTAGCAACGGGGATCAAGCTTGCAAATCCGCAGCTTACCGTTATCTGCTGCGCGGGAGACGGGGATGCGTACGCCGAGGGGCTTGATCACCTGATCTTTGCCGCAAAGAGGAATATCGATCTCACGATGATCGTCCATAACAACCGGGTCTACGGCCTCACCACCGGACAGTACACTCCCACGTCCCCGCTGGGGTTCAAAGGAAAATCCACCCCGACGGGAACAACTGAGTACCCATTCAACCCGTTGGAACTGATGCTTGCGGGCGGCGCCACCTATATCGCTCGGGGCTACACGAAAAAGATGCCACAGCTGGCACAGCTGATCCGCCAGGGGATCACCCATAAGGGTTTTGCGTTCATCGATGTCCTCCAGATCTGCGCGAGTTTCTTTAATATGACCGATTACTACCAGTCCCGGGTGTACGACCTTAACGGTCACGATATCGCTGATTTTGAGAAGGCGTGTGCGAAAGCGAGAGAATGGGACTATAACCGCGATACCCCCATCGCGCTCGGGGTGTTTTACGAGAGGGCCCTCCCCACCTTCGATGACCGGTACCCCGCCCGGGACCTCCCTCCTGATGAACGCTCGCGCCGGATCCGTGACCTTTTTGAGGCAGCGAAGTGACGATTATCCCGGCACGGTACCGGCCCGGCGTCACGGGTAATGACGTTACATGACCGGGAGATCACAACGGGAAGGGGCACATGGACGAGACCGGTATAAACGGCGCGGAGGGATCCCTACGGGGTTCCTGGCATTCTTCCTTGGTGACCCTGGTCCTCATTCCCCTCGTGATAGTGCTCATCTGGATGCTGGAAAATTACCTGCTTGCCGGAAACACCAACCTCTTCCGGCAGGCCAGTCTTCCGGGCCTTGTTCTCTATACTGCCCTCGCCAGTATCCTCGTGGGCATTATTGTACCCATCGTGCGCGTGCGGGCAGCGTTCCTTTCGGGCGCCGTCAACGTGTTCCAGATCGGGTTCCGGTCAGCGCGCCGCACCGTGGCGACCGTCAGCCTGACCGCCCTTGCCGGGTATGCAACCTTTGTTTTCACAAGCATACCCGTAAGAGGGCCTGACCTGATGGAGGATGCCGCACTCTTCATGCTCCTGCTCCCGACGGCCATCGCAGCGGTGATGATCTGCTGGGTGCTGGTCGGGACCCATATCCAGGCCTATGTCCGCAGCGACGGCGTGATCGTCTCGGTCATTACCGGGGCTCTTGTAACAACCCTCATCTTTGCCCTCTCTCTATCGATCCTGTTTACCGGCCCGGATTTCCAGGAGATCGTCACCGGGTTTTTTGTGATCGGCTGCATATCTGCATTCTTTTTCTTCGCCGTCCGTGATGTCTATTCGACTATCATTGTTGTCACCTCAGGCCTCGTCATCCTGCTGAACACCCGGGTTGATCCTGTGTACGTCGTCCCGATCAACCCGGTGGTTGTGCTCTGCGGAATTGTGGTCACCGTTGTCCTTGTAATTGTACACTGGCACTTCTCCCGGCATTATACAACCATTGTGCTGCCAAAACACTAGCCGTATGCCTCTGCCGGGTGGGGACAAGTGCCGGCCTGAACGCTTAAAACCGATTCCCGGGCACGATGCAAACGGGACCATATCCTGATGAGAAATGCAGGATACCTGGCATGGTAGGTGCATTTTGCCAAACCAAATTTTTATCCATCTGTATGCAGAACGCTATGTTATGACCAAAAAATCTTATTACGGACTCCTGCTGGGTCTGATTCTTATTTTTTGTGTGCTTCTTGCCGGCTGTTCAAGCCAAAGTTCCACCACAAAGACCGCCACCGTCCCTACCACGCAGGCCGGGGCAAAATACTCAGCCGGAGATATCGTTACGAATAACGCGTCATCGCCAATCTGGCTCATCACGTCTTACGATTCTACCGGTGACCTGTACGATCGTGTGCTGGTTAAGGAAAATTCTGATGGTACCTGGAGCCAGGTAACGGGAATAACAACAACTGATACCCGCGAGGATACAGAGATTTTGTACCCGGTCTTACTTACCCAGGTCTCCGTGGCATCGGTCACCTACGCGACTCCGACGTTTACAACGGTGCCAACTACGCTCTCGGGCAGCGGGCCGATAGTGACTGCAGTATCCCCCACCACCGGCGCGACCGGTACGAGTGTTTCTCTCACGATCACCGGGAGCAACTTCCAGAACGGGGCAACGGTGAACCTGGTCCAGGCGGGACTCCAGCCCATTGCCGCATCGGGCGTTTCAGTATCCTCAACACAGATTACATGTACTATTAATCTGGCCAGCCTGAATACGGGTCCGACAAATATTCAGGTCATTAATCCGGACGGGCAATCCATGTCCCTTATGAGCGCATTTACAATAGGTGCGGCATCACCAACTATCAGCAATATCAATCCCACAAGCGGGACCCCTGGCCAGTCGTTTACCCTGACCCTCAATGGACAGCAATTCACGGATGTATCCGCGGTAACTCTGTGGTCCTCTGATGAGTCCACCCAAATCCAATGTTCAAGCCCCTCTTCTGCTGCAACCACGGTCAGCTGTACTCTTGCGATCCCCAGTTCAGTGGAAACGGGGAGTTATAATGTTGAGGCACTCACTTCCGATGGTACCATGGGGTGGTCTAACTCGTCATTCACCATCAACAACGCCACCTCAACATAATTTTTTTTCAGGAGCATGATCGGATCATCCCTGCACCCGGCTTGGTATCTGACCTCTACCCGGAGAATATTTCCATGATAGCCGGGCACATCAGGGGAGGGAGAAACCTGTTGTTTCCTCAGGCAAAGATACAGAAAAAGAGGTTCAGGGATAACCGGTAACAGATCCTGTTTTTTAGTTTTTTCAGGCATTTCATCAATAGGGAGCGTTTACCCTTCTTCCGACAATAGTGAGAACCTTTATCTCCCAGCCAAGGAGAATACATGCCAATATTATGAAAAAAGATCATTATACCGGCAGACTTATTGCATCTCTTGTTGCCTGTCTAATTCCCGGTTATGTGGCTCTTTATCTCTTCACAACGTCTATACCCGGATGGTACTCTGGTCTGAAAAAACCCGATTTTGTTCCCTCTGATGATATTGTCTTTTATGCAATTATTCTCATATTCTGTCTTCTGGGCCTCACGCTGTACACAATCTGGAATGCCGGTCTCACCCATAGTGAAGTCCGGGCAGCGTTCCTGCTCTTCCTCTTCACCCTCACACTGATCGTATTCTGGTTTATTTCCTTCTTTTACCTACAGGCAGCCTTTTTTGCGTTGATCGTGATGCTGATGGCCATTGCCGTGATGCTCTGCACGTTAGTACAGATCCTGCGGTCCGCGGTAAATGCTGCGATCTTCCTGGTCCCCTGCCTTATCATGATGCTGATTATCTGCTACGCCAACCTGCAGATAGTCCTTATGAACTCCGGTCTTCCCGTCTGGGGAATTGTCGCATAAGACCGGCGGCAGGGCAGGCCCTTTTTGTTGTACTATCGAAACGATTATTCCCTGCGATACACCAAACTCTACCAGCCAATAAAAGGAGTGGTTTTTACGGAGCAATACGTATGCCCCATCTGCGGGCATGTTTACAATCCCGGGAAAGGTGAACAGAGGCAGAATATTAAAGTCGGTGTCGATTTTGCCGATCTGCCAGCAGACTGGGCCTGTCCGGTCTGCTTTGCATCAAAAAACCAGTTTAAAAAAACGGAGTAACTGCTCGTGGTCGTTATGGTTTCCCGTGAACTTGTTTCTGGAGTGTACTGGGTCGGGGCGTTCGATTTTGACCGACGGATCTTTGATGAGCTGATCCCGCTCCCGGAAGGGACGAGCTATAATGCGTATCTTATCCAAGGCAGCGAGAAGACTGCCCTTATAGATACTGTTGACCCCTCAAAGGAATATGACCTCATTTCGAACCTGGTAAAACTGGGGGTTGAACGCATCGATTATATCGTGATCAACCATGCCGAGCAGGATCATGCGGGCTCGCTCCCGATGATCCTGGAGTTTTACCCTGATGCACAGGTCGTCACAAACGCAAAGTGCCGGGATCTCCTTATTGCCCTGCTGCATGTCCCTCAGGAACGCTTTAAAGTTATCGCTGACGGGGAGACTCTTTCGCTCGGAGACCGGACGCTCCGGTTCTTCATCACGCCTTGGACACATTGGCCCGAAACCCAGATCACGTTCCTTGTCGAGGATAAGATCCTCTTCCCTTGTGATCTCTTCGGCTTCCACGCTGCCACAACTGAATTGTTCATCACCGATGAGGCAGGGGCATACCGTTCGGCAAAAAGGTACTATGCCGAGATCATGATGCCGTTCCGCGGGAGCATCAAAGGCTACGTGGAGAAAGTCAGGGCTCTCTCCCCAGCGATGATTGCGCCCAGCCATGGCCCGGTCAACAGGAACCCGCAGTTTATTCTTGATGCGTACGCGGACTGGGCATCGGATACGGTAAGAAATGAGGTGGTGATCCCGTACGTCTCTATGCACGGAAGTACCGCAAAGATGGTGGATCACCTCACCGGGGCACTCATCACCCGGGGGATCGTGGTCAAACCCTTCAACCTCACCCGGACAGACACCGGCGAACTCGCCCTTGCACTTGTCGATGCGGCCACGGTCGTGATCGCTACCCCGACCGTCCTTTTCGGTCCGCACCCGTCCGTGGTCTCCGCAACCTATCTTGCAAACGCCCTCAGGCCCAAGACCCGGTTTGCTTCTGTGATCGGTTCCTATGGGTGGGGTGGCAAGAGTGTCGAGACAATCACCAAGATGCTTGACCATGTCAAAGTCGAGCTGATCCCGCCGGTCATGGTACTGGGTGAACCCGGTGAGGAGACGATGCAGGCCCTTGACCAGCTGGCTGACGAAATCTTAAAGAAGCATAAAGGGATTAACATCGTGTAACAAAGGGAGATTCAGTTATGACAAAACTCTTCGAGGTTTACAAGTGCAGTGTCTGCGGAAACGTGGTGATGGTTGTCGGTGCAGCCGGTGGCTCGATGGTATGCTGCGGGCAGCCGATGGTACTCCAGCAGGAGAAGACAGCGGACCAGGGCAAAGAGAAACATGTGCCGGTTATCGAAAAGACTGCAAAAGGGATTCTGGTGAAAGTCGGTTCCATCCCCCACCCGATGGAAGAGAAGCATTACATCCAGTGGATCGAGGTCCGTTCCGGTGACAATGCGTATATCAAATACCTCAAGCCCGGAGAGAAACCCGAAGCCGAGTTCCCGATCAGCGACACGAACGTGAAAGCACGGGAATTCTGCAGCGTCCACGGGCTCTGGACCAACAAGGCATAACCTAGTTTATCTCTTTTTTATTGATTTTCACAGGCAAATGCTCATAGCTCTCCGGTACCAACCACCTATGTGATGCGCCGCCTTGTCTATATCTCCACCATTGCCGCAGATCTCGGGGATATATTCTTCTTTATTGCTCCCTTTACCGCAGTCCCTCTCGCGATCACGGTGCTTTTTTCGGAATGGAACATGTTCCTTCCCATGGTCACTGTGCCGGTCATCTTTTTTCTTCTGGGCATTCTTTTAAAACGCCTGCCCAGGAATGAGCGCGAGAACCGGCTCTCCACTGCCCTCTGCTCGGTCGCCCTCTTCTGGTTTGCCTGCGCCGTGGTATCCGGAATACCGTTCATGCTCGGCTTTCACATGAGTTTTACCGATTCGTTCTTTGAAGGGATGGCCGGGTGGACCGGGACCGCGTTTACGATGATGCAATCCCTTGATACGGCACCCAATACCCTGCTCTTCTGGCGCTCCTTCATGCAGTGGATCGGAGGTATCGGCATTATCGCTTTTGTCATAGCGCTTGCAAGCAGCACCGGGCTCTTCCGGGGCAGGCTTTACCGGACCGAGAGCCGGGAGGAGCCGCTCATGCCCAGCATCCTCTCAAAAGGACGGGCGATATGGAAGATCTACGGGCTCCTTACGTTTGTTGCGATCGGGCTCATCCTCTTTACCGGGCTCTCCCTCTGGGATTCGGTCAATCTCGCGCTCACCACGATCTCCACCGGGGGGTTCACCCCGCATGACGGCGGCATCCTCTTCTATCACAACGTCCTTCTGGAACTGCTGCTCATCCCGCTCATGATCGCAGGGGCGCTGCCGTTCCGCCTGTATTACCTGATTGCAGAGAACAGGCGCTGGAGCCTGTTTGGCGACGAGCAGGTCAAGCTCTTCTTTGTGGTCACGGCCATTGGGATGGCAGTCCTTGGATATGACCTGATCTACTTCGGGAATGCGGATCTTCCCACTGCCCTTTTCCAAGGGCTGTTTATGACCGTATCCGCCCTGACCACGACCGGGTTCCAGATCGTAGATCTCCAGACATGGGCCAGCGTAACGCTCTTTTTTTTAATGATGCTCGTCTTTATCGGAGGTACTGCCGGCAGTTCAGCAGGAGGGATCAAGCTAAACCGGGTAGTGCTGGGTTTCCGTGCGCTCATCTGGTGGTTCCGCCGGCTCTTTGTGAGCGGCAAGGTGCTGATTCCTTTCAGGAGCGAAGGGCGTGTCATCCCGCGTGCGACTGCCGAACTGGAGACCGCAAAGATGCTGCTGGTGATCATTCTTTCAGTGATCGTCATATTCGTTGCCACGATCATCATCCTCCAGTTCCAGCAGACGGCTTACCCGATTAACAGCGTACTTTTTGATGTCACATCCGCATTCTCCACCTGCGGGATCAGTTCGGGATATGTCTCCCCGGCAATGCCGCTTGTCTCGAAATGGGTCTTTATCATCGTGATGTGGCTGGGCAGGCTCGAAGTGATCCCGGTGGTGGTGCTGTTCATGGCACTCTTCCGGGGTCCTGACTAGTGCGGGCAGGCCATAAACACAAATCTACTTTTGTTAACTTCAGGAGATCTAATATAAACTGCCGGCATACAGTACGGTGATGAAGCAGATCGCCCTGTACGGAAAAGGCGGTATCGGAAAGTCCACGACATCGTCAAACCTCTCCGCTGCCCTCTCGCTAGCAGGGTACGATATCCTCCAGATAGGCTGCGATCCCAAGCGCGACAGCACGCGTATGCTGATGCAGGGGAGGCTGATCCCCACCGTGATGGATCAGGTCCGCGAGCGGGGCGCTGAGGGAGTGGCACCCGCCGATGTGGTCTATACCGGTTTTAAGGGCGTGCGCTGTGTGGAGGCCGGAGGGCCGGAGCCCGGCGTTGGCTGTGCCGGCCGGGGAATCATTGCCACGTTCCAGCTGCTGGAGAAGTTCGGGACGCTCACGGGCGACGTGATCGTGTACGATGTACTGGGCGACGTGGTCTGCGGCGGGTTTGCCATGCCGATGCGGGAGGGATATGCGCAGGAAGTCTACCTCGTGACCTCGGGAGAACTCATGTCCCTGTACGCGGCAAACAACATCTGCAAGGCGATAGAAAGGCTGAGTTCCCGCTCGAAGAGCAGGTGCCGGCTTGCCGGTATTATCTGCAACGCCAAGAATCAGCCAAAAGAAGAGGACCTGGTGGCCGAATTTGCCCGCCGGGTCAACAGCCATCTCGTTCAGTTCATTCCCCGGGATCGCGTCGTTCAGCTGGCCGAGCTGAACCGCAAAACGGTGATCGAGTACGAGCCTGCCTCAGCCCAGGCGAAAGTATACCGGGATCTTGCCACCCGGGTGATGGAGAACACCCGGTTTACCATCCCCACCCCCCTCGGGATTGATGACCTTGAGGCCCTTGCCCTCGAATTTATGTAGATCTGCAGGCTGCACCCTCACGGGAGCGCTGTCGGTGACCACCCATGTCCGCGATGCAATCACGGTCGTGCACGG
>Ga0326727_10009042_pt1 | contig 24857 bp, 15 predicted proteins | sample MB2enrmetagenome_FD_207643 | JGI IMG/M metagenome (GOLD analysis project Ga0326727, IMG submission 207643) | Lab enriched peat soil microbial communities from McLean, Ithaca, NY, United States - MB29MY | ecosystem: Environmental > Terrestrial > Soil > Wetlands > Peat | place: USA: New York... | reverse complement strand
CCGCGAGGCCGGAACGATACTTTGCCGGCTCAACCTTAAAGTTGGGATACGCGAGGAAAGCTGGCACCGTGCCCAGCATCATGGCTCCGACGAAAGTAGTCATGGCCGAGACACTTTGCGGCATAATGATGACAACTCGATCGCCGGCCGCCACTCCGTGCTGTCTCAACTCGCGCGCTTGCCGCCTCGCCGCCTGCCGGAACGCTGAAAATGTGAGTGCCTCCTGCTCCTCCTCATCGATCCAGTCAGTAATAAACAATCGGTCGCCGGGCGCAGCGTCAAGTGCTTCGATCAGGTTGGCAAATTGAGTCACAGCCCAGTCATTGTACCCGTGCTCTGGGGCATGAGATGTGGCGGCGATCACACTCATCTGAAATCGTCTTTCTTCCCGGCAGCAGCCGGTTTCGATACCATAATCGGGCGATGTTGCTTCGCGGACTTTTTTACGTTGTCGTCTTCCTGATCTGCCTCGGTATGTCGGTCCGGGTCAGGTCTGCGAGGACGCGCCAGATTGTTCTCCTCCTCGCGAGCTACTTGCTTTATCTCCGCTGGGAACACTGGTTCTTTGCGGTTCTCATCGCTTCAACCGTGATGAATTTCCTTCTCGGCAGGATGCTGAGGCGCACGCCGTCTACGGCGATTTTGGCACTCGGCATTGCCTCGAATCTGGCACTGCTAAGCATCTTCAAATATCTGCCCCCAATAGCCGTTTCTTTACCGCTTGCTTCGCTTCAGCGTTTCTCGCATCTGGCTCTGCCTCTGGGGATCTCCTTCTGGACCTTCCAGGCGATGAGTTACCTCTTCGATCTCTACCGAGAGGAGGCCCTCGATCCTTCGTTCCTCGAGTTCGCGCTTTACATGGCTTTCTTCCCGGTAACGATCTCCGGCCCGATCTGCCGCATGCCGGAAATGCTGCCCCAATTTCGCTCCGAAGAACCCGTCGGCAAGGATGCCGTCGGCTCGGGCCTCCGCCGGATTGCCATCGGAGTGCTCATGATGCAAGTGGCGAAGCTGCTCGGCCAGGGCATTCTGGCCGGGGACGGTATCACCTCCGGCTTCGATCGCGCCGCTCACTGGAGCGGCCCCGACGTCTGGTGTCTCGCGTTGGGATACGGTCTCCAGCTATTCTTCGACTTTGCTGGGTATTCGCACATTGCTATCGGTGCCGCACAAGCTTTAGGTTTTACTATCCCCGAAAACTTTACACGCCCGTTTCACTCCACTACACCATCTGTTTTCTGGACGCGCTGGCACATGTCCCTGTCGTTCTGGATTCGGGATTATGTCTTCCTCCCGATCGCAACGCTGCGTCGTGAAGTCTGGTGGCGCAATCTCTCGCTGATCATCTCCATGGTGATTTTCGGCCTTTGGCACAAGGCCAGCGTGCTGTTCCTTCTTTGGGGTTGTTATCACGGAGTGCTGCTGTTCCTGCATCGGCTTGTGCAGCAGTTCAAGCGCAATTTCGACCGCGAGCCGCCCGCAGGGATTTGGACGCCTATTTCATGGGTTGTAACTATGGCGCTCGTCAACTTGGGATGGATCTTCTTCCGCGCGAACTCGTTATCTGAAGCGAAAGAGATGTTCGCGGTACTCATCGAGCCTGCGAGCTACTCCCAACATTTCTTGAGCGGAAGCTTGTATGCGCTGATCATCTCATTGGCGGTGGGATATGCAGTTGTGATGACCACGACAGACGCACTGGGCCAATCAGTTGCTGAGGAGGAACCTACTCGGGCGTCTCGACAGACGGCCTTTTTCAGTACCATGGCGCGCTGGCGTTGGTATTGGATTCCACCGCTTTATGCGCTGGCGCTGATTCTCGTTCTAATCGTTACGCTCAGCCGAGGCGTCAGCACAGCGCAGCTCATGTACGGGAATTTCTAGCCGTTCGTCTCAGATAACCTAATGTGCCGTTCCGTCTGGCGCAAACACAGGGAAGCCGTCCCATGGACGCGACAAGCGCAATTGCTCAACCGCTGCGTTTCGATCGTATTGAAAAAGAAAGAGACCGTAGTTGTAGCGCAAAACGCGGTCTTCCGGATGTTGCGAAATCGCCCACTGGTATTCCGCCGACGTATCCTGCGGATTTTCGTCGGGCACCTCTGCCTGGAAGGCCAGGCGCAACAACTGGTCGGAGTGGTTCAGCTGATTTGTGAACGGAGGCTTCTGCAATCGCTGCAGCATCTCACCAGCAATCCTGGTTTTGTCATGCGGTGTGAATGCAAGCAGTCTCTCGCAATCCGCTTCGGAAGGCACATCCGCTTCACTCACCGTCTTCCCAGATCCCGCCGGCATCCTGCTCGCGATCTGCAGGAACATCGCCTTCGCCAGCAGGTAGTTACCCAACGGAGTCATGTGCACGTGCTCGAACACCAGGTCGCTCCCGATAATCCCGTTCGGACTCTGCTTTGAAAACACCTCTTCCGCGTCCACCAACTCGGCCCCCGCTACTGATGATCCGGCTGACCGGTTTATCTTGTTAATTTGGCTGTCCGCGCGAAAACGTAGGCTGTCCAGGTCACGAGCTTTAAGGAAGTGTTGCTTCGCCGCCGCGTAATCACCCTGCATCCACAATGTGCGTGCAATGCGAAACTCGAGTTCCGCATATTGATCGTCAATCTTGGACGCTGCCTCGTATGATTTCAACGCTTCGCCGAACGAACGAACATTCTCGAAATTCGTCCCCTGCTCGACCAGCTCTTCCCATTTGTGCAACTGATCCGCGCTGATTCCATCTCGATGCATCGATGCAAACGGTGCGCAGTCCTTGACGTTCGTGGCAATCGTGCTGACGATCACCCTAGCCCCAGATTTCTGCGCAACCGCGATCGTATCCCGCAGGTTCTGATCGAAGTTTTGATAAACGTACTTCATTTCCGGAGAAGTGGCGGGAACTTGCTTCTCCATGAACATCTCCATCCCGCCCCACTCCTTTTTCGGCGAGCCGATTTTCGTAAGCAACTGCCCAATCCGCGTCGAGTGATAAGAAATGCTAGCCCGAACCACCGGCAAGCTCATGCCACCGGACACTAATGCGGTGCCCGGCCCATAAGGCCCGACAACTTCGTTGTTCCCGGAGTAGATGATGAACAGATCAGGTTTCTGCTTCGCTAATCCCTCCGCCATGGGCAACAGCACGTGCGAGTTGATGGCGACGCTCCCGGTGTTCACCATTTCAAATTGCATCGATGGATAGCGCTGGCGTAGCATCACCTCTAAATAGCGGCTGAAAGCGTATGCCGGATCCGGGTCGCCCATCGCCGCCGACTCGCCAAGCACAAAAATTCGATACGTGCTCGCCGGCTTCTCCACCGGGATCGCATACGCCTGCGGACTCTTGATCATTCCAGGAGGGAAAAATGGTGCGGGGAAGAACAGGTTGTAGCACGAAGCAGGCTTGCCGCCCAGCGTGCAGGGGATGGTAAGGTCGGTCGGAAATCCAACCCCAAACTGTCGCAGCGCGAATTCCGTGATGCCGAGCAGCAACACGGGGATGAAAACAGACGCGGCAATCCGCAGGGTCCAGAAGCGCCACCCTCGAATGGACTTCACCTCGGTTGAGTTCTTCATTTACTTTGCGAGCTTGATGCGGCGCTTTCTAAAACCTAAAGCGTTCCGAAGCGCTGGCACATGATTCTCCTCTGACAAAACAGAGCTGGATCGGATCTGATTCCGTGGGCCTAACCGCATCCTCAAACCCGTCATGATCCAGCCCTGTAGAGTCCCTTGGCAAAACGTTAGACCGGTTGTCCCGGATAACTTATGCCGAGGAAAGCGAAGGTTCCATACTCGATTTAGCGGGCATCGATCTCGGCGTCCTTCGAGTTGTAGATTAGGTACCCCTTCTTGTCTCATTCGGGATAGTCGTGCTTTACTCGCATGGGACGATTCCGGGCATGCCATCCGCGTAAGGTTTGCCCCAGAGCCCTCCATCGACGGAGTGCATTGGAATTGCCAAACTTTAGCTTGCATTGCATGGCAGGTTGCAGCTTTGATTTCAGTAGGTTATGACCAGCGATGGGAGTCACGTCCCGGGGAAGCCGCGGCGGAAGGCGGGTTTCTTCTCACCGGGGGCGCATTTTGACCCCGCCCTCTGGCCGTTTCCACTAGCTTAATGGCACAAATCCCTGCCAATATAACGCTTAGTGCTCATATTAAACTGATGTTGTGTTTACTGCTTAGCAAGATTGGACAATAGCAGCACAGAGCTGGATCCACCCCCGCGAACAAATGGAACGAGTGATTTTCAAGGCAGGGATTGTCGGCGCCGGGCCTGCTGGTCTGACCGCCGCCTACGAGTTGTCAAAGCGGAACGCCCCAGTTGTTGTCCTCGAGAGCGATCCCCAATATGTCGGCGGAATTTCTCGAACCGTCAACTACAAGGGTTTCCGTTTCGATATCGGTGGGCATCGATTCTTCTCCAAATCCCGTGAGATTGAAGAGCTTTGGACGGAAATTGCCGGCGCAGAAATGCTCGATCGTCCCCGTTCGTCGCGCATTTACTATCGCGGCCAGTTCTATACCTATCCTTTGAAACCGTTCGAGGCCCTGTCGAAGCTAGGCTTGATCGAGTCGGCGCTTTGCATGCTCTCGTTCACGGCCGCACGACTTCATCCCACTCCGAGTCCGAGAACCTTTGAAGACTGGGTCACCAACCAGTTCGGTAAGCGCCTGTTTCGTATCTTCTTTAAGACCTATACCGAGAAGGTGTGGGGGATGAATTGCAGCGAGATCTCCGCGGATTGGGCGGCGCAGCGGATTAAGGGATTATCCCTCGCTTCGGCCATCAAACATGCGCTTTTGCCAAAGCGCAAACCCAAAGACCGCAGACAGGTCGTCAAGACTCTCATCGATACATTTCGATATCCGCGGCTGGGACCGGGCATGATGTGGGAGTCGTGCACCGAAAAGGTCCGCAAACTGGGCGGCGAAGTGCTGATGGGCCGCAAAGTCATTGGCTGCCGCTTCGACTCCGCCAGCAATCTCTGGATCGTGAAAACCCGCAATGCCAACGGCGAATCGGAAGAATTTTGTGCCGAGCATCTGGTTTCATCCATGCCCATTCGAGAACTTGTAGCACAAATTGAGCCGCAGCTTCCCGAAGCTGCGCTTCAGGCGGCGCGTTCGTTACGATATCGCGATTTCCTAACCGTAGGACTGATAGTGCATGGCAGCGGTCGTTTCACAGACAACTGGATATACATCCACGATCCCGGCGTGCGGGTTGGCCGCGTGCAAAATTACAAATCGTGGTCGCCGGAAATGGTTCCCGATGCCGGCTATTGCTCCTATGGACTCGAATACTTCTGCTTCGAAGGGGACGGTCTGTGGACCACGAGCGACCCAGAACTGATCGAACTGGCCAAACGGGAAATCGAAAAGGTAAACCTCGCCGCCAGTGCGGACGTAGTTGATGGTTTTGTCATCCGGCAGCCCAAGGCATACCCGGTTTATGACGACGCTTACCAGCAGCACGTCAATACAATTCGGAAGGCGCTCAATGAACAATATCCGACCCTCCATCTGGTGGGCCGTAACGGAATGCATAAGTACAACAATCAGGATCACGCCATGATGACCGCAATCTTGACCGCGAAAAATATCTTGGCTGGGGAGCGCAAGTATGACGTCTGGGCGGTCAACCAGGATGCCGAATACCACGAGGCGGGTGCAGCGGGAGAGCAAGTGGAAGCCGAGACCCGTGTTCCAGTCAGGAAGGCGGCAACCCCGACCCAGACCGTCGTTTCCTAGGAGGAGTCTTCGTTCTGCTGGGGAACTTTCCACGATCGCCCTTGGTCACAGTCCGCGACGGATCAACGAACTTCCTCTGAACGGCTCTTCTGGGTCGGTGCTTTTCCCCATCGAGGGCGCGTTTTGCCCCTGTGCCCTCACCCCATCTTCCCCCGTCTGAGACCACAAGGCCTTGCTAATGTTCTACTTAGAGTCTATGCTCGACTGGCACCGCGATTGCCGTGAGAAAGCAAAGCTTCAGACCACTAAACCAAGTTTTGGAAGGGGCGCAGTGCACCCAGCACTGTGATAACCGCACTTCGAGGGGTGCCCGGTAAGGATGGTAGGTTCAAATGAGCGATAAGATCACTTGGGTCAGATGGCAACTGGTAGCCGCTGCACTATTTTTATCGTCGGTTCCATTGGCATTCGCCAATAGCGCTCCCCAGGTTTCCGGTTCCTACAACGTTGTGCAAGAAACGGCTCTCGGTTCCCAGCAACAGATTCAGCTGCGCATTCATCTGGTGAACCATGGAGCGTCCGGCCTGTCCATTCAGAGGATGACGGTTTGGGACTTCTCACACCCGGACAAAGGTGGAACGCGAGCCTGCGCAATCGCACTTGGCGCGCATGCCTCCGCCGACACCACACAGGAATTCACGATCCGGAGCGCGGATTACCAGATGTGGAAGAAGGGGTTGCAGCCTCGGCTCGTCCTGCAGGTCGCGGGGCCGGGGAACACCAGGAGCAAAATAGTAGTCCGTTTGGACCGCGATTCCAGCAAGGAGGTGCAGTGATCATGCGCTTCCCCAATCTCAAGATACCAGTTTTCGCGGCGAAGGTTGTCGTTCTCGCATCCGTCATGGTCGTGCCGCAGTTCTTGCTGGCGCAGTATGACATCAGCACCGTTGCCGGCGGCGGGCCGAGCGGCTTGGGCGCGCTTAAATCGAGTATTGGCTATCCCGGCAGCATCGCGTTTGACTCGACGGGCAATGCCTACATTGCCGATTCGTGGTCGAGCCGTATTTTGAAAGTCACGCCCGGAGGCTCGACCGGCACTGTCACGATCGTGGCCGGGAACGGCACGCACGGCTATTCGGGCGATGGCGGGCCAGCAACGAGTGCGACACTCGATGGTCCGGTGGGAGTGGCCCTTGACACCGCAGGCAACATCTATATTGCCGATTTCGGCAATTCGTTGGTTCGTGAGGTCACCGTTGCGAATGGCCAGATCCAGACGATCGCGGGGAACTACACGGCGGGGGCTGGATATTCCGGTGACGGCGGCGCGGCAACTAGCGCGCAGTTGAACGGACCTCTCGGTCTCTTCGTCGATAGCTCGGGGAACGTGTTCATCGCCGATTCGCTGAACGACGCGGTTCGTGAAGTTGTGGCGAGCACCAATGTAATTCAGACTGTCGCGGGTGACAACGTGCAATGCGCCGATCCTACGACAACCTGCGGCGACGGCGGCCCGGCAACGAGCGCCAACCTCGATCTGCCCTCCGGAGTTTTCGTCGATGCATCGGGAAATATATTCATTGCCGATACCTACACTGCCCGCGTTCGGGTCGTGAACCCGAACACTTCACCCTCGACGACGATTGCGGGAGTTACGATTCCGCTTGGCGACATTCAAACTGTGGCAGGAGCCTATTATAACCCGGGCGCCGGGGAGACGTGTGGAACCTATGCCAGTACGCCCCCACTTGTGGCCCTCAACACAGACCTCTGCGGGCCGACCGGTGTGTTTGTCGACGCGTCGAAAGACATCTTTGTTGCAGACTCCGGCTACTCAGTGATTTGGGAGATCGCGGCGGCCAGCACAAATATCGCGCCGGTCGCCGGAAACGGTACTGCGGGCTACTCCGGCGATACGAATGCCCCCACCAGTGCGCAACTGGACGATCCCAATGAAATTTCTGTCGACGCCTCCGGAGACATTTTCATCGCCGACACGGATAACTATGTGATCCGCGAGGTGTCGGCTGGAATCATTAATACCGTAATCGGAAACAACACGTTGGCCGATTCCGGCGATGGTGGGTCTGCGGTTGATGCGGAATTGAACTATCCCGGAGGCGTGTTTGTTGACGGCGCGGGAGATTTGTTCATTGCCGACTCCGTCAGTTCGGTAATTCGCGAAGTGCCCGCGGGCGGCAACATTAAAACGGTTGCCGGCGAGGTCAAAACGCCATGCGTTCCTGCGACTGCCACATGTGGCGATGGGGGATCGGCTGCGAGCGCGCAGTTTAACAACCCATTCGGCGTGGTTGTGGATGGGTCGGGAAACATCTACGTTGCCGACACGGAGGACAACCGAATCCGCGTGGTCAACGCGGCGGGCAACGTTGCCACGGTAGCCGGCACCGGCAATCAGTGCACAGGAACGTTCACGTGGCCCTGCGGTGACGGCGGAGCCGCAATTAGCGCGGAACTCTTCAGCCCCTTCGGCGTGGCTGTTGATAGCGCAGGAAATCTCTTCATCGCGGACACGAAAGATCACGCAATCCGCGTCGTCAACATAGGCAGTTCTTCGCTTGTGCTGGCTGGGGTGACGATCGGAACGGGCCAGATTGCAACGGTGGCTGGCAACGGGACGGCTTGCCAGTCATCGGTAAGCGGGCCTTGCGGCGACGGCGGGCCGTCGACCAGCGCACAGCTCAACGGGCCATGGGGTGTCTTTGTTGACTCTGCGGAAAACATATACATCGCCGACAGCGGCGACAATGCGATTCGAGTGGTTAACACGGGGACATCTTCGACCACGGTTGCAGGAGTGACGGTTGGCGCTGGACAGATCGCGACTGTGGCCGGCACGGGCAAAGAAGGATACTCGGGCGACGGCAGTGCGGCCACCAGCGCGCAATTGGCCGCACCGGCCAGTGTATACGTCGATAGCTCGGGGAATATTTTCATTTCGGATACAGCCAATTTCGTGGTCCGCGAGGTCGTGCAGGGCAGCACCACCTCGGGAAGCTGGGACATTGCCACGGTTGCGGGAGACAATACGCAAGGCTTCTCGGGAGACGGCGGGGTGGCCACGAGCGCGGATATTAACACGGCGATTGGCTTGTTTGGAGATTCGAATAGCAACCTTTACCTCGCCGACACCGACAACTCGCGCATTCGCAAACTGACAATTACAGCAGGCTCAACCCCGACTGCGTCCTCGCCTACGCCTCAGACAACATCTCCGGGAGGGTCGGCCACGTTCGACATTCAGCTGAAGGCCGATACCGGCGATCCCAGGTATGCCATCACGCTTTCCTGTTTGCAAAGCTCTTTGCCGGCCAATGCGACTTGCAGTTTTTCGCCGGCCAAGATTACGCCCGGTCCCCTGCCCGTGCCGTTTACACTGACCATCACAGTTCCCGCCACTTCGGCGTCGCTCGCGCAACCGGCTGGGATGAAGCTGCAGCTTGTCTTCGGCATTGCATTTGCGCCGCTGGTGGGAATTCTTTTTGCCGGTGTCGGACTTGGCAAGAAGCGCCGTTGGTTATTGCTGGCAGGCCTGGGCGTTTCTTTGATTCTCCTGAACGCTTGTGGTGGTAGTAGTTCTGCCTTAGGTACGTCTTACTCCGTCCAGGTTCAGGGAACAACAACAGTGCAGCCCACGCCCGTGACAATAACCACTGCAACTCTGACGGTGCAATGATAATGATGGTGGCAGGGGCCGGAAGGGCAAAGTCCCTGCTGCCATTGACGCGCAATAGTCAACACCTGCTGATCACCGCCGGCCTGCTGCTCGTTACCTTCCTCGTGCATGCTCGGGCCGTGGGCTTCGGATTCTGTGACCTGGACGACATTCACCAGATCGTCGAGAATCCCACGCTGCAATGGAAGTCCGCCCCTGATTACTTCGTCAAGGACGTGTGGCGTAATCCCCAGGCGCAATATCGCACTTACTACCGCCCGGTCTTTTTACTCTGGCTGCTCGTCAATCTCAAACTCTTTGGGCTGCACCCCGCGCTCTGGCATTTCGCGGCACTCGCACTACACGGCATAGTCGTAGTCTTAGTTTACCGGCTCGGCCTGCGTCTGATGGGCAACGAACTCATAGCCGTGGCTGCGGCATTGCTGTTCGCAGTGCATCCCACCCACGTGGAAAGCGTCGTCTGGCTTTCCGGTATCACCGAGCCCCTGGCCGGAGTATTTTTTCTCGGCGCATTCCTGCAATATCTGCGTTGGCGCGATCCCCGCACCCGTCCGATGCTGTCATGCGCTATCTTGTGCGGGCTGTTCACCCTCCTCGCCTTGCTGGCAAAGGAGACCTCTGCCGCACTACCACTCCTGATCGCGCTCTACGAGGGGCTCTTTCCAAGTGCTCCGGCTGAAAATATTCGTCCCCGTGTCGTCACTGCCGCCCGTGCGGTTGGGCCGGCTTTCGCAGGTGCCGCGGTTTATGCCTGCATGCGGCTTTTCGCCATGCATCATGTGGTCTTCGTGAACAACCCTCCGGGTAGAGTGCTGATGACCTGGCCGCTTCTGCTCTGGGATTACCTGCGCATGATGGTTTGGCCCTTCGGGCTGGCCGTTTATTATGATGCCCAATTGCTCAACCATCCCTCCATCGCGCAATTTTGGCTGCCGCTGGCGTTTTTGATTGTTTGCGCCGCGCTGCTGATCTTCGCTTTCTTCCGCAATAAGCTGGCAGCGTTTCTCGCTTGCTGGTGGCTGTTCCCCATCGTGCCGGCGCTCGTCGGCCTCTTTTCCTTTCCCGCCAATGACATTCTCCACGACCGCTACACCTATCTTTCGAGTGTGGCCTTCGTCCTGTTACTCGCCTGGGGACTAAGTCGCCTGGCCGATATCGGGGTTAGCTTTCGGTTGCCCGTCGCCATCGTATTCCTGGCGCTCGTCTGTGGCTGGGGCGTGCTTACCGCGCGCCAGACGCAGGTCTGGTCCAACGGCTTCACGCTCTACGAAAACGGGATTACGGTGTCGCCCAACAACGTGCGCGTCCGCAACCTGCTCGCCATCCAGTTATTCAAGGCCGGAGAGGCGCGTCAGGCCTTCGCGCTCTGGGATTCGACGCTAAAGCTCGATCCCGATGCCTTTGATACCAACTTCGCACTCGGCGTGACCCTGTTCACGGTCGGCAAATTCCCGCAGGCAGAATTCTTCCTCCGCCGCGCCTGCGAACTTGACCGCAGGAAGCCCGAAGCTTTTCTCAATCTCGCCGATCTCCTGCTTGCCGAAAACCGTCGCGACCAGGCTCTCGAAGTGCTGCACCAAGCCCTCTCCACAGTCGATGCCAACCCCGATTTGCTGCGACAGAAAATCGTGGAGATCGAAACCGCCAAGTAAGCGCCCGCGTGTAGTCTCCGATCTGTACTACTTCGCCCCTGTCGGCACCGGCACGCCAAGCACCTGCGATACAGCCGCAAGATTCTGCGAGATATCCAGCGCCAACTGATGATCGTTAGGATCTGCCGTCACCAGCCTCTTGGCAGCAAGGCACTCCGACAGACCTTCGCGCAGATAACCGTTCATCGTCAGCGCGACGCAATAATGGTCATGAGCACGGGCCAACGATGGAGCCAACTCAACCGCCCTTGCGGCCGGGACTAGCGCGCCCTTGGGATCGCCGCTCTCCAGCAGCTTCAGCGCCTTGTTAGCGAGAGCTCTGGCAGCTGCCAACGTGGTATCAAACTCGCCCTCATATACCATCATTGCGCTGCCGCCGAGGAAGGTCTTTGGCTGCGACTCGCGGAAAGGCGCAAGGGGATACCCCGGACGCCCATCAATCTGTAGCCGCGAGCTGCTGACAAAAACGATTCCCTTCATGCGTCCCGGAACATCCTGCGAAAGTAGATCGCCCATTAATGTGCAGGGCACATCGTATGGGATCACCGGACCGTCGAAGTAGCTAGCCATCCAACACGGCGTATTTGGGTGCTGCTTCATATACTTGCTGACCTGCCAGAGCGACTGATTGAGGTCGGTCCATGGCAAGTATTTGTAAAGATTCTGTGGCCCTCCCCACGCCTCATTCGCATACGAAAGATAATTCGGATAACAGTGCAGCGAAGAAGCGGCATGCAACACAAGCAAGCAGACAAGAGCTGCACCGACCCAACGATACCGTCGCGCAAGATAGACGCACCCGGCCGCCGCTGCAATCAGCACGAGCGGGAGCATCGGCATCAGGTACTTAATACCGCCGATAGCGCGGACCCGCGTGCTCACCACCAAATACAGCAACGCTGGCAACAGCAGGAACAGAACCTCCGTGTGCTTCTCCCTGACAATCCCGACGATCCCAACGCCACCCAAGACCAACATGGCTAAGAACGGTATCGTAAGCTTGATAGTCGTGGTCAGCGGGTAAAAATACCAGGGTGCCTCGGAATAGTATCGGCCAAGAATGTAGTTGCCTTGCTCGCCAGCGACAAGGCCGCGCACATCGATCACGCTATCGACGTAGGTCTGCGGCACAAGATGGGAGGTAAGCATTAACTTTAGAGTTCGCATAGAGAGAGAATTCACGCTCACCACACGCTCCGTGGGCGCGGAATTCGAAACTCTACGAGTAACTCCCGTGTAGCGCATGCCATAGCCGCCCCATATTGTCATGGCAGCAATCACGAGGACCACCGCGACCGCTGCTAGATTCCGGATTACGATGGGGATCGATTCCGCTCTGCAGCCTTTTTCCGTGCACACTTCTGATACCACGAGAAAACAGAGCGAAGGAATAAGCAGCAGCGCCGAATGCTTGGTTAGCGCGGCCATCCCGGCAAATAACCCGGTTAGAACCAAGAATGGCAGCCAACGATCACGAGTCCAACGATAGAAGCTGAAAACCGTGAATAGGAACAGGGCGGTCAGAAGAACGTCATTTAACACAAGTGCGCCCACGCCTAACAAGTTCGGCTCAAATACGAGGATTGCAGTTGAGAGCACCGCCACGGCGCGGCCGAACAGGCGTCGCGCCGTGATCCATACCCCGAAGCACAGCGCCACCGAAAAAAGGCTGGCTGCAATTCGGGCCTGAGTCAAAAGATGCCACCATTCGTCTTGCGAATAGAGCCAACTGATAGCCTCTTCAGCTTCCTCAACAGCGAATGGGCCCGCTTCGCAATCTATGGGAGGATTGCTCCACAGCAGGGGAGTCGCCGCCAGCACCTTTGCCAACGGGGGATGCTCGCGGCCAAACGCGTAGTCGCCGCATTTCAGAATGCGATAGCCCGCATACAAGTGTGTCGACTCATCCGCTTGCTGCGACATCTGCTGCACGCTGGAAAGCATTTGCGCGAGCAGGATAAGACAGAAGACCAGAGGTGCCAGCCATTCGGCGGAAGGGTGCTTCTGAAGCAGATTTCTCGCTGCGTTGACCATGCCTTGATTCATACGTGATCGCAGGTCGAGCAGGGACGGACATCTCCGAAAACCTCGACCAACCTCCCCGGGGAAAAGAAACGATAGTAGTTGGCTACACTAGATAGATACCGTGACGGGTATCATAAACACCAGTTAGCTGTAACTTGCTGCATATTCCGCGGTTCCTGAGAGTTCGCTGCCGCCTGCTACTTCTTAAGCCCGCCAATCGCAGACGAACCCAGAGTCGAGACGGAACCGTTCGGGTTATGCACGGCTTGGTGACACACCAGCGCGCAGGTATTGGTGGAACGGTGATAAGAGATCGGCGTGGCCCCATTCTGAGCCACCACGCGGACGTCAAAATTCACCAGCCGTTCTCCCGAGATCGTCGGGGAAGTTGCGCCCATCCCATGAGCTGTGTGACATACCGAACAACTGAAGCCATACTGCGATACGTGCAGACTGTGCGACGGCCAGCTCGAACTGCTCGATAAAACCTGGGTCAGGTTGTGACACTTCCCGCACATGGCATACGGCCCGATTTGGGTCAGGTCGGGATTAGGGAAAAGATTCGTGACGATGCCGCCGGGCTCGGCGGTTTGGCTGAACTGATAGTTGCGCTCGAGGATGTGCGAGTTGACCGAGCCGTGCGGACCATTCGGACCGAGCCCGCCAAACTCACGATTGTCGTCACTGTTATGACAGTCGGTACAGAAGATGGAAGTTCCCGGCTGCATCGAACGCGCAGAAACTGTCCCATTCAGATTCAGCATGTTTAACAGGAGACTGGGCTGCGGCAGGACGCTCGACCGCGCATGCATCACAGGGTGGCTCGATGTTGCCAGAGAAGAAAATTGCGGGATAATGTTCAACGGATCCGCCGCCGACACTACCCGTGTTGGCGAGTAGCCGTAGAGAATCAGCCGCTGTTTGCCCGCGCTCGTACCATGGCAGCGCAAACAATTTTCATACTGGTTGATCGCCGGGGTAAGAACCGTAAACCCATCGGTCGCGTTGATCCCGCTGACACCTGCTTGCGATGGGCGCAATAGCGGCGGCACGGTGAATGTCACTGTCTGCTGGGAGGCGTGAGGGTTGTGGCAATCCACGCACACGGCGTGACGGTTGTGGTTCAGAAGCGCCGGTTCGGCAGCGTCGTGGAAGTTCACTCCGGATGGCAGGGGATGGCCGGCCTTTGCCACCTCCGCCATAATGTTCAGCGGCACCGGCGATAGATACGTACCCCCGTTGTGGCACGTCATGCAATCCTGCGTAACCGGATCGTTTCCCGGCGCCGCAGGTGTGGCCGGACGCAGTAACCGGGCCGGCGCCACTGAGTCGTGCGACATGTGACACGACGTGCACGCGTTCACTCCGACCGTTGGGTATGAACCGATGTGACCGTCTGCTGAAACCTGGTTGGTCGCAGTCTGATGAATGCTTCCAATAAAGCCTGCCAGCGGGTTGATCTGTCCTTGGACCACCCGCTTTGGATCGTGACAGGCCAGACACATCTGGCCGCTCGAGCTGTCGCGAACCAGAAAATTTTGCGCGATCAGGTCGATCTTTTGCACATGCGGGGAGTGACAACTGGTGCACTCAATATTTCCCTTAATCAGTTTCACTGCACCAGTAGGATCGGCCGTTATTCCTTTCGACACCAGAGACGCCACTAGATTCGGCGCGTCTTTCATTGGGAGTACGAGGCTGAACGGGTGCGAACCGGTCAACGTGGTTCCGAAAGAATCGATACCACTCAGCGACCCGGTCACGGGCAGTGGGCCATACGCCGCCGACTGGCCGACTCCCACGGTGCCGTCATGACAACTCAGGCAGAGACTGCTGGCGACTCCTAAGGTCGGCTGGGTATTGCCTTGCTCGTTATACGTCGAGCTGGTGTAAGGTGTATATGTTTTCGAGGATAGCTTCTGGTTCCAAAGGGGCGTGACTCCACCTAACCCGCTGTGCGGAGCGTGACAGAAGTTGCATCCAAGACTCCCCCCGGAATAGACCGACGCTCCACTCGCTATCGTCAGGTTATGCGAGCCCAGTACGTCGGGGTTCGGTTGAGTCTGCGCCGCGACAAAAATATGCGTCCAAATGATTATCGCGATCGTCGTGCCAGCCAGCGACAGGATCCTCTTCACTGTTTCCTCCCGTCACCCGATCCAGCGATACCGTAGTAGTGAAACACCTGCACCCGCCGGTTGAAGGAGTCGACGACGTAGATGTGATCCTGCTTATCAATCTGCAGCCCGGTCGGCAGCTGAAACTGTCCCTCTCCCGTTCCTCGCTCGCCGAAGTAATACAGCAAGCGTCCTTCCTGGTCGAACACCTGCACTATGCCCCACTGTCCATCGACGACATAAAGGTGATCTTCGGAGTCGAATCCAATCCCCTTCGGACGGAAAATCCATCCCGCCCCGTCTCCGATCTTGCCGATCGCATAGCGAAACGTGCCTGACCGATCCAGCACCTGCACCCGGAAATTCATTGCATCGACGACCACCAAGTCCGAGCCGTTCAGCCGCAATTCGGTTGGGAAGTTGAACTCGCCGTCCCCAGTCCCCGTCTTCCCGATCGTCTGCAGCACGCTGCCCTGCATGTCCATCATGAAAATCTTGTTGCGGAGAGTGTCGGTAACGTAAATGTGTTGCGCCGCCGAATCCACCGCGATGCCGGTGGGACGCTTGAAATATCCCTCGCCACCTTTCAGGCTGCCGATTGTGCGCCGGAACTTACCGTTAGCATCGAACACGAATATCTTGCCCGTCTCCGAATCCGTCACATAAATGTTGTCTTGCGCGTCTACCGCCACACACTGCGGTATCAGCATCGGATCCTTCCTTACGTCGCGGCGCTCAATGAACTTATACTTCTGCTGGATGAAATCGAAGATATGAACTCCGCGGGCGCCCTGGTCGGTGATAATAATGCGCCCCTTCGAGTCGGTAACCACGCTATAAGGATTTACCAGATAGTGGAAATCCGGCTCACCCGCGATTACGTCCACCACCCGAGTCCAGAAGCTGCGCTTGGGTTTGACTTCGCGCTCCAGGCTGAAGCTGCGCTCAAAAGAAAGTTTGCGCCCGCCGTCCAGCAGCAAATCCGGCGGAGGCGGCGGACCGAGTGTGTCCTTCGAACGCTTCGAAGCCCCTGCCAACGTTACGGGCACAAGTACCAAACCGGCAACCAGTAGCGCGGCGCATACGACTCTTCTACAAAAGACTTTTCCGCGCAACCATGACGTCGCCTGCGCGGCTAGAAGAAGGTGAACCATCTGGAGACCCCGACATAAAACGACGTACTGGTGGCGGGCGCACCGATCGCACTAATGCCTTGCGTATAGCGAGTATAACCGGACAGCAGCCCGATCTGTCTCAGATGGTACTGCATCTGGGCATTATAGATTTCCAGATTGTTGCGCGAGTTCGTGTTGGCGATCGTATTGCTAATCGCGCGGCTATAGCTGGCTGATAATGACAGCCGCCGCAGCGGCGACCCAGAGAGTGAGCCTCCATAGCTGGACCCGTCGAACGTGTAATAGTTGGTCAGCCCCGGCGTCGGCGTCGGCGAGATGATCCCGCCCGCCCCCAGCACCGAAACTCCGTGGGCCTGACTAAAATAGGTGCTGGCTTGGATCCTCCGCATGCTCAACGAAGTCGAATAACTCTCGCTGCTGCTGCTGCTGCCCGGATCGTTGGTCAATCCGCTGTGGCTTCCGCTGAAAGATGATATCCACGCAATCCCGCCCGGCAAGCTGTGGCGCAGGTTGGCGCTGTAGCCGTAGCCCGAAGTTGTGTACGTAACCAGAATCGTCTGCACGTTCTGCCCGTAGCTGAACTGGCCCGTCGCCCACCAGCCTTTGAAGCGGCGAAAGAAGTTCACGGCGCCTCCAAATCCCAGCGAGTTGTTGTTCAAATCACCGCTGCTATCGATCACGGAAGCGGAGAATGTGAACGTGTCCCAGAGCTTTTTGCCATAGGTGATATTGCCGCTCACGAATTCGCCCGTAAAGGTTTGCCCAAAGTAGTGTTGATCGTAGTAGGTTGCCTGCGCCGAAGCTATGAGATAGTTTGTGAAGTTATAGTTGACTTGACCAGAGTATGTCAGCGAATAGGGCCGCGCGCCGAGGTCTACTCCAGCCACCGGAGCGCCATTGTTGCTGAGGTTCTGCGCCAGGTAGCCGCTCAAATTGCTCGTATAGCTCTCATTGGCATTCCAGCTCAACTTCAGGGTGGGGTGAAAAGTGACGTTCGCATTTTCCGTGGTGTCCGTGTAACTTGAGGTCCCACCGCTACTCCCGTTTTGTGGTTCGTCCTCGTTGAAGCTGCTCGATTGCGCTGCCCGGTTGTAATTGATAGAAAGATAGCCATGTTGCGGCAGGACGTGATGCCCACCGAAACCGAAATCGTTGTCGCTGGAATGGCTCGAGGACCCCTCACCCCCCAGAAACGCGGGGTAGTCCGAATGCATGGTGTTGTGATTGAAAAAGGCGGCCAGGCCCCAGCCCCTGAATTGATACCCTGAGTGCAGGTTGAACAGGCGTGTGCCGGAACTACTTTCCTGGTTGGTGCCAAAAAGTGTGCCGCTGCCGTCGCCTTGACTGTATCCGACCGTCAGGGTGGGCCAGTCGGGGACCAGCGCACTCCAGTTGATCCCGAAGCCGTGCCCTGTGCCCACGGTGGCGATGTTCGGTTGATTCGTGATATTGGGTGGGCCGCCGTTGCTGCTGCTGCCTGCCAAACCGATTTCGCTGGTGGTGTTGCGAGTGTAGTCGAAGCTAACCGATCCGGGAAACTTGCTGCCGGTAAAAAAGTTTGCCGAGCCGATGACACCACTGGAGCCGGTGAGGGATTGAGACTCGGAATCATTCCGCGACTGGTCGTAGTAGGGCGTTACGGTAAATGAAAGAAAGTTTGGATTGTAGTAGTAGCCCGAAACCCTGCCGTCGAACCCAACGTCCATCCCGTGGCTTGACTGGACCGCGTCTCCATAGCTGCCCTGATATCCGAAGTCGAACAGGCCGCCTGCGTTAATCTTCGTATTCTCGCCCAGGGAAAGCTGTTGCTGTGCAGCAGCCATCTGCGCCGCGGCCAGAATCATCAGCCCGATGATGCGATGCGCGATCTTCATGGAACTGAGATCCATCCCCAGAGGCTCAAAATTCCGAGACGTCGTACCTTGTAAGAAGCACAACGATTGCCAAAGCCGAGAATTCTTAAGGACTGTTATGATGCTGCAAACAATGAAGTTACGATGCGAAAAGAGGGAGCAAAAGGCTGGAGGTTACGGTAGTGTGGGATATCACCCGCCCGAAGGAGTAGGAAGACTCAACCGCTTGCGGAGGGAAGGGCCGTGCTTGGCCGTTCTGGTGCCAAGCCCCAGCAGTGACCCTGGCTGCGCATCGAAACCTACGGCGAACTCCACTCACTCTGGACGGCCTAAGGCCGTCCCTGTCACCCTTAAAGTGAAGGCCCTCTTAGCCTACAACTTCAATCTTGGCCTTGGCGCGCAGTTGCTTGGCCAGACCAGAGCGCATTTTCTCGTACTTCTCTTTCTGCAAGTTCACTTTCAGCTCTGGCTCCACTTCCTTTAAGCTCTGCTTTTTTGCGGGATTGTGCGCATTCAGCCGGATAATGGTGTACGCCGACTCAATCTGGATCAATCCGCTGACCTGCCCCGGTTGCATGGTCTGCAAGGCTTTAAGAACCTGGGGCGGAAGCTTCTCGCGTGCGACGGCCTTGTGGTCGCCCATATTCACCCGAAAATCATCCTGCGAGATCTTTTCCGCCAGCAAGCCAAAATCCTGATAGCTTTTGGTGGCCTTGGCTTGCTGCAAAGCGTCTGTGGCCTGTTTCTGCGCTTCCTTGGCCTGCGCCGCGCTCGGTTTTAGCGGCGGCAACACGGAAATACTCTGAAAGCTGTAAGACTCCGGCTGCAGGTATTTCGCTGGGTGCTTGTCGTAGTATGCCTTCACCTCGGCCGGCGATACGCCGGACCTGTCTTCCACGTCGCTCTTCAGCACTTCTTCGATCAGCAGCGAGCGCCGTATGTGCTGCTGCAGGTTCTTCTCTGAGCCCTGCATTTCCGTCTGCATGTATTGCTGATACTCGTCGGGGCTCTTGAACTGGCTGCGAAAATCCGCTTCCGCCCGCTTGATCTTTTCTGGCGCAATCGTCAGCTTCCGCCGCACCGCATCCTGGTACACCAACTCCTCGAAGATGATCATTTCCAATGCGCCCTGCCGGATCGCAGCCTCCTGCGCCTTGGGAAATCCATTATGCTGCGCAGCATAGGGGAAGATGGTGAACATTTCCCGCAACAAGTCGCGATCGGTGAGCACCGCTCCATTCACCCGCGCCACCGGTTTGTCGCTCACTTGCAGGGGCGATGCCGTTGGAGCAGTTGTGCCCGCCACCGGACTCGGGGCCGACGCGTTGGCCAGGGCTGTCGGAGCGTGGGAGGCAACCTGGGCCGAGGCGATTGAGACCGAGGCGATCGAGAATGTGAGCGCTAGAACCGTTGCGCAGATTGAAAGTTGGTACTTCATAATTCCTCACTTGCTGAATTCTAGTCTTATTTCCTAGTTCCAATTCCACCGAGAACTGAGAACCGAGAACCGAATTCAAGAATCCGAAAAAAAGGGGGAGAGTTAAACTCTCCCCCTTTTGTATCACAGCGATTTCTACTGGAATACGGTGGTGATGTTGTTGGTGTTGTTGGCTTCGTTCGACTCGCCAAAGTGGCACTGGCGGCAGAATTGCGTCGTCGAAGGCGCATTCGTGTTGGCAACGTTGTTGATGTTCGGGTTGTACGGGCCGTTCACGAAGAAGAAGGTGGCATAGTACTTGCCGCCGCCGTCGTTCGCGATCGGGCTGGAAGCGGTCGAAGTGTACACTGTCATCACGTGCTGGTTGTGGCAGGTGGTGCAGACCACGTAGGGCTTCCCACCAGAGGTTACTCCATAGGGCTGCGACCACTTTCCAGGCGCCAGTGCCGGATAGCCGTAGTTGTTGACGAATTGCGCGTACGGCGTAGCAGCAGTAACGACCATCTTGGTGCCGTTGAAGGTGAGGCCGCTGCCGGTGCTGATGTCAGCCAGCTGACCCACCGGGTGATCGTTGGTGTAGTTGCCGGCCGTCGTGCCGTCATTACCGAGCAAGGTCGGAATGTGGCCGCTGCCGTAAGAGGTGTTCGTCAAAAGACCGATCCTCTGTTCGTAAGACCAGTTGACCATCATGTTCGAGGCTGTGTATTGACCGTCGTGGCAGCTCAGGCAGAGCAGGATGCCGCCGACTTCAATCGAACCGCTGCTGATCGTGCTGGGCAGAAGTTCCGTGTATGTCCCGCTGTCGCCAAATGCGATTGTGTGGCCGTACAGTGGGCTGGCGTCCTGTCCCCACAATGCATAGCTGCCAGTGTCAGCAGCGCCGGCGTGGCCGGAACCGAATGAACCGCTGTGCGGAGAGTGACATCCAGCGCAACCGCGGCCGTTGTTGTTATGGGCGCCCAACACGTCGACTGACGACGACCAGTTCTGCGCCATCATAAACCCTGCGAATGCGAATACTACAAAAACGAGCAACATCGCTTTCTTCATAAAATGACTACCTCCATGGAATGTATGCAGCAATTTCAAGCTCTCAGAGGCTTAGGCCGTGGGCTGCGCTTTGTGCTTGGGCACTCATCGCAGCCGCCCCTCGGCAGTAACAGTGCAACTGGCTACCCAAAGCGGACTACCGGTGCGGCCGGGAGGAAGTATTTCTAATACATTGAATCTAAAAGATGAACATCAAGGATCGATCACGGCTCAACTGCTGAAAGAGTGAGGAAACTGGGTGAAAAGAACCAGATGGGCAGGGGGGATAGTCAAATTCCGCAGCTTGAGGTTACGCCGATGTTACCAGGGCAACTGTTGCGAAACACAGCAGTTGAGCAGGCAAACGCAGCACTGGGCTCGGTTACGGAGGTTGGTCGCAGACACTGGAGAACGACGCCGACCACTGTGGGCCGCCGACCTAGTTGTTCTGCGGAGCAGGAGGCGCGGAAGTTGGGGCCGGGATCGGCGTCACTTCGTTCTGCGTCACTCCCGTTTTCCTGCCGTGTTGCTCCTCACGTTCCTTCTTCAACTTCTCGGCGGTGGCGTCATCAACATAAAGGAACTGCTGCACCCGTCCGGGAAAGATCTCCGAGGTGAAGACCCGGTTGTTCTTGTCGATGGTGATGCCGACCAGCCCCTGGAACTGTCCGGGAAGCAGGCCGTGCCCGCCAAAGGAGATCAGTAACTGGAATTGCTGGTTGAACACCTGCACGCGGTCCTGCAGCCCGTCGGCGACCCAGATATGATCGTCGCCGTCGATTGCCACTCCCTTGGGACGTCCGAAGTATCCCGGGCTGTCGCCGTTTTTCCCGAAAGTGCTGATGAATTTGCCGTCCGCGTCGAAGATTTCGATGCGGTCGTTCAAGGTATCGCACACGTAGAGATTGCCTTCGTGATCGACGGCCAACCCGGTCGGCCTGGCGAAATCCCCTGGCGTCATGAGTTCATGGTGGTGTCCGGTGGTGCCGATCTTGCGCAGCAGTTTGAGCGAGTCCGCGTCATATACAAGCACCTGGTCAAGTTGGACATCGGACACATAGAGCAGGCGGTTCTCACGATCGATAGCCACGGAACCGGGATCGACCAGCCCCTCGGTGATCACGTCTGTCGCCTTGTGGGTGGAATCGAATACTAGAACATGACGAAGGCCGGGATCGGTAACGAAGAGACGATCCCCGTCGTCCATCGCTAATCCAATAATGCGCGCGAAGTGCGCGTGCGACTTGTTCTTGATCATTTCCAGGTCGCGCGTCTCGGTATTGAAGATGAAGATGGCGCCCACCTTCTGATCGGCGACGTAGAGGTTGTTCTTGGAATCAACGGCAATGCCATACGGCTGGTTGAGCTGCCATAAAACCGGCTGTTCCTCCTGAGATTGCGTGCCGGCAAGGCGGTCCATCCATTTCGCCTTATTCGTGTTTTTTCCGGCATCGGCCTGCGACATTTTCTCGGCGGCATACCACGACTGGAACTTGATGCGCGCAATCGCCGGCGGATTCGGCCAGACGATGTTGGAATAATCGATGACCGGAACCTTCTTGGGTTCTTCCTTTTTCTTGCCAGCCAAAGCGGACATGGGGGCGAACACAACGGCAAGGAACGCAATGCCGAGCATAAGACAAAACACCAGTCGGCCCTGAGGATTGCGAATCAAGCTTGCTCTAGTTTCAGGTATGGTATTCATTCTCTTCCTCTTCATCGTCATACTCCAAACTACCTCTTGGTCAGATCCTTGTGACAGCTGGCGCAGAAAATCGCGTTGTTGGCTTGATCCTTGACCAGCAGATCGGGCTGCGCGGATGCATGCGGCTGGTGGCACGACAGGCAGTTGATCTTCGCATGGATTTTCGTGATATCGGTCGGGTCGGGCACGTCGACAACCGGGTGGCCCTCCACCGGATGGCCCCGTCCAAACTTCAGCGGCAACACAACTGCCTTGTTCTTTTTGAAATAATCCTCGGGCAGTCTCACCGTCCCATTGAAAATCGTAATCAGGTGCTCGGCTTCCAGCTTCTTCGGCTCCGCAGCGTCGGGCCCGTGGCATTCGAGGCACAGTGCATCTGGCTTCTCGGTGCGCAACAGGTGATCGTTATTCCCACCGTGCGGCTCATGACAGATCGCGCACGCCTGCTTAAATGCCGGTTGATGCAAATGGGCTTTCTTGAACTGCTCCGCCTGGTCGGAGTGGCACGTTAGGCAGATGTCGACCGGGTTTGTCTTGGGCAATCCTGGCACGGAGCTGGCGTGCGGATTGTGGCAATCCGTGCAGTCCCCGGCAGCCCCTGGATGCTGTACCTTTGCCTTATCAATGAGCTCCGCCTTGTCGGAGTGGCACATCACGCACAAGTCTTTGACATTCGCTTGTGTCAGAACAACTTTGCCGTCCTTCGCAGGCGAATGACACGTACCGCAGCCATCCTTGTCGGCAAACGGCGGATGGAGGAACTTGGCCATCAACTTTGGCTGCGCTGACTGGTGAGGATCATGGCACTGTAGGCAGTTGGCGGTGCCAAACGGCTGACCCTGGTGCGTCTTGATCAGGGCAGCATCTTTAGCGTCGTGACAATCGAGACAAAGAGCGGGGACGCCTTTAGTGAGATGCTTGTCAAACTCCAACTTGCCCACTTCGCCGACCTTGTGAGTGACGTGGCAGGCATCGCAACCCATGTCGAGCGCCGCGTGGCGGCTGCCTTTTTCCGGAACATTCAGACCCTGGGTATGGCAGTCAAGGCACAGATTCTTGCCCTTATCCCCACCCGTTGCTTTCAGCAACTGGTTCTTGTTGTCGGATTCGTGCGGGTCGTGGCACTTGACACAATCCCGCACCGCTGGAGGGTGTACGGTGCCTTTTAGCGTGGCCGCATCCTTGTCAGAGTGACAACTAAGGCAGAGTGACTGCGACGTCGTCGTCGTGAGCTTGACGCGGGTGATGTCCTTATTGGCCCGGACCTCATGACAGGACATGCAGCCCATGGCGATTGCCGAATGCACGAACTTGCCCTTGGATTTGTCTTCGTGACACTGAAGACAAGTGGAAGCGTCGGCCTTCGGATCGAGCGGTACGGGATGAACAGCTCCGAAAAGCGGGGAGCGAAACAATAAGGCCAGGCAAAAAAGGGTTGCGATTTTGAGATTAAGCCACTTGCGCATGAACAGTTTGTCATGTTCATCAACGAACGCGCTCGGCGCTCGTTCGGCATATCTGGGGAGGGATTTCACGGGGTTCTCCGAAACTGCTGTTGCACGAAGCTTACCGCTTCTCGAACCTGAGGTGCAGTTTTTGATGTCGACTTAAGTGATTGTGCCATAAAGGCTCCACCACGAAACCGTGCATTGCTGACCGAGACCTCGGCTGACCAAACGCTCCCGGTGGGACTTCTCCCGCAGCGTAATTCGCGAAATGGCGCAAGTCTCGACCGTTACGATATATCCCTGAAACGAATAACGAAAGGCAAACATGTCGAAACAAATGGAAACCCGGTTTCAGTTCCCCACTAGCCTTATTTAAGAGCATTCGACAGCGAACGGGCATTGAAGGGTATGGCTGCAATCACGACCCATTGTGACGGCAGTCACAAAAGTCTTCTGGGAGTCGTTGGCGGCTGGCGCCGTCGGGCCCAATTTTGCGTCACTGGGGGTCGTGATGGAGATCACTACCTGCTGGTGATGGGTGAAATTCCAACCAGAGTGGGAGGTCTGCGCCATATAGCCCATGGACGATGAGAATACGGGAGTCTTGAAATACGATGTAAGTATTTGATTTATAAATAGTTATATAAAGTTTCCCAGCTTGGCTCGGAACGTGCTGTCTAAGGTCCTTGACTGGGGGAGAACTATGGCAGTGAGTTTCCGCTCGCTAGCCCGGAAAACGTGGCAGACGGCAGCTTCCATTAAGACCGGCGTCGTCCTTCTAATTCTGGTTGTCATCCTGGCGGCTGCCGGTACGGTCATCCTGCAGCGGCCGATGACCGAGCCCGAGGACATGCAGCGAGCGTACTCGCCGCAGACGCTCCGGCTGCTCGATGCCACCGGGCTCACCGACCTTTTTCACGCATGGTGGTTTATCGGACTGATGCTCCTGGTCAGTGTGAGCATCATTTCCGCTTCCATTGATCGATTCCCGAATTCATGGCGCTTTTACTCGCGGCCTTATAAGTATCCGGATTCCAGTTTCCGCAGAGCCCTTCACCCGCAGAAG
>Ga0326727_10009041_pt1 | contig 24860 bp, 19 predicted proteins | sample MB2enrmetagenome_FD_207643 | JGI IMG/M metagenome (GOLD analysis project Ga0326727, IMG submission 207643) | Lab enriched peat soil microbial communities from McLean, Ithaca, NY, United States - MB29MY | ecosystem: Environmental > Terrestrial > Soil > Wetlands > Peat | place: USA: New York... | reverse complement strand
AACTTTCGTGACGGCACCGGAAATACGACCCAGGCGGGAGTCCGTGCCGGAGGGAGCTGAACGCGCGAGCGCGGACGCTTCCACCGGCACGGACCGGCATGGGCCGGCAAGCGCCGTTGCCGGCGTTCTTCCTGGAAGCCCCGCGCGCCCGTAGATGGCGCAAGACCGAACATCCGTTTCCCTTCCAACCGCCCTTGCCCCGGCTTCGTTCCTGTTTCCGGGCGTGACAGCTCCGCCTTTTTCTCTCCTGCCCCACCTGAGTTCCTGTCCGGCGGGTCCGGGTCGTTCCCCCCTCGGCGGGACATTCTTGACATTCTCCCGGGGCGGCCGCATGAACAAGGCCGCCAAAATCGCGTTTTGGCGCGGCCGGTCCCCCAAGATATGTCGATCATTTTTTGCTTTGGGCATGAACGGGCGAGGAGAATGCCTTCATTTTCCCGCCCCCCCTTATAAAAACCGCCACGCGGCGTGGGACCGGCGGGAGCACAAAGTGAAAGAATTTGTGCTCCAAGTCATACCAACGAACGGGAAGATTCGATGAAAAATGCGTTCGCCGCGCTCGGTATCATATTATGCTCGGCCTTCGTCTTGACAGCGGCCGAGGCGCTGGCCCAGGACGACTGCCAATCGGAATGCCTCACGCAGTTCGAGGGCTGCTCCAAATCCGGCACCCCAGCGCCCGAGTGCGCCGGGCTCTCCTGCATATCCTGTTTCCAAGAGTGCGTACGCGGCTGCGCGGGGAACGAGCAGGACACGTCCTTCTAGGCCACGGCCAAGCCTGCCCGGTCTTTGCCGCGGGCGCGTCTCAAAATGAAGGGTTCCTTGGATCGCGGGCGGGCGTCGACGGGGGGTCAGGCAATCCGGGAAAGCCAAGGCGTCAGGTCGGGGATGCGCACCGTGACCAAGGTGCCGGTTGCCTCCGAGGTGTCCATGAGCGCCTCTCCCCCATGCGCCTGCGCTATCATCTTCACGGAGTAAGTCCCCAGACCCGTGCCCGACTTCTTGCCCTCGGTGGCGTATTTGTCGAAAAAACGCTCCCGGATGGAGACCGGAACCGAGCCCTGGTTGTGCACCCGGAGAGTGATCCCCGGGTCGCGCTGCAGTGAAATCCGGATCACTCCCGAGTCAGGGGAGGATTCCAGGGCGTTTTGCAACAAATTTTGTACCAGGCAATAATACAACAACCCATGGCAGGGGGCGACGAACGCGGTTGATTCGCCGGCCGGGTCATTTTCCGCGTACACTTCGATTTTTATTTTTTTGAAATCGATAATATTGCCGTACAATTTTATCAGATCAAAAATGATCCTGATCAGATCGACTTCTTCCACCTGCAAATCAAACACTCCGGACTCGATCTTGTTTATTTCAAGGGAAATGTTGATCATCCGCAGCACCTGTTCACCGGTGGCGGCGATCAAGGCGACAGCGCTCTGCAAATGGGGGGGGGTGTTCGTGTTGTTGAGCAAGGCCGTGGCCATGCTCACAATGCCGCTCAGCGGGCTCTTCAAGTCATGCCGCATGGTCCGGTCCATGTCCGCCCGCCATGCCTCCAGATTCTTGCGCGCGGAAATGTCGGTGATGGAGCTTTCCGTATAGAGGCAGGATCCCGCGGCATCCCGGATCACCCGACAATTCTGCGATGTCCAGACCAAAGAACCGTCCTGCCGCCTGTTCAGGGATTCAAAGTGCTCGACCCGGGCGCGCGATTCCAGAAGAGACAAAAGCCGCAGCCAATCCCCGGGCTCGGCATACACCTGGAGGCCGATGTCCGTGACCCGCGACATCAACTCGTGCGGTGAGTCATACCCCAGTATTCTGGCCAACTCCATGTTGGCCGTCAAATATCGTCCTTGCGGCGTGACCTGGCAAATGCCGACCGGCGCTTCATGAAAAATAAGGCTGTACTTTTCGTTGGCCTTGAGCAGATCGATTTCTACTTTTTTAAGTCGCCTTATTATGATATCAACGAAAAAAACACACACCGACGCCAGTATCAACGCGGCGACAATCGCCGTAACGATAAAATCATAAGTAACCACGCCGTGGAACAGCCATTCCATGACGGCGGTGATCAAGACTGACCCGACAAGCGATATCCAGACAAAATTCCATACGTTCCAACGTACCAGTTTGTCGGAAAGGTCAGGCCTTATACGCGCGGAAAAATCGATATTTTTTTTCATGCTCGGAAACAAGCTACATATTGCGGCAGAAAATTATGTTTCGATTGACCATAATGGTTTACATTAGTCAATTTATTCGCGGGAGTAAAGAGGCTCCAGGATGCCCGGCCGCACGCGGCCCATTTGACGCCCAACTGTAACAACTGTTCCGCTGCTGACGTCTTTCATACCGGCACGGGATGAAATCGGTCAAAGTCCGAAATCGCGCCGCGAGTGGCCCGCCGGAACCAGGCAGGCCCCCGCAAAGCAACGTGAACCGGGAAAGACATGATCCAAAGCACCGCCTTGCATATTATCGACGCCCTCAATGTCGGGGGCGCCCAGGAACTCCTGGTGCTTCTGGCCAAATACACGCCCCCGGGCCGGCGCATGGCGGTCTGCGCCCTGCAATCCAACCTGGAAATCAAAGACCGCATCGAGGCCCACGGCGTCCCGGTCTATCCCCTAGGCCGGAAGCGCCCCTCCATCGCCTCTCCCTTTCGCTTTCTGGCTTATGTCCTTGGCAGCCTGCGCGACATCGCCCGGCTGAAGAAAAAACTCGGCGCGGACGTCGTCCACGGGCATCTCTCGGACGCGGAATTTTTGAGCATTCTGGCCGGCCGGGCGACCGGCGCGCGCAAGGTGAGCATAACCTTCCACACCCCCTTGCTATTGCCTGAACGGAAAAACACCGGCCTGCCCAACCGGCTGCGCGACCGGCTGCGTTTTTGGGCCATGCGCCTCATCTACCGCCGGGCCGACGCGGTGGTCGCGGTTTCGGCCGAGACCTTGCGCGTTCTGCGCGACGTGATCGGGATCGATTCGGCCCGGCTGGTTCATATCCCCAACGGCGTGGATTGCGACACCGGGGCGTCGCGCAGGGCGCCGGACGAACTGCGCCGCGAACTGGGCATCGGCCCTGAAGATGAGGTCCTGCTCAACGTGGGCCGCCTGGCGGCGCAAAAAAGCCAAATCCACATCATCGAAGCCCTGGCCGGCCTGTCCCAAGACCATCCCAAGCTCAAGCTGCTCATCGCCGGCGACGGACCGGACCGGGGAACGCTTCGCGCCGCGATAGACAGGCTCGGGTTGGGCGGCCGGGCCTTCTTGCTCGGTTCCCGGACGGATATGGCCGATCTTTTGGCCCTGGCCGACGTGGTGGTTGTGTCCTCGTTGTGGGAGGGCACATCGCTGTCGATGATGGAGGCCATGGCCGCGGGCAAGACCCTGGCGGTCACCGGCATCCCCGGAAACCGCGAACTGCTTGAAGACGGCGTCAGCGCGCTCATGTTTCCCCCGGCCGATCCTCCCGCCATGGCGAAAATCTTGGACCGCCTGCTGACCGACCGCGCCCTGGCCGAGCGTCTGGCCAAGGCCGCCCAGGCCAAAGCCAGGGACAGCTTCGACATCCAGCGCGTGGTCGCGGCCTACGAAGCCCTTTGGAAATAAGCGCCGCCCGCGCGGCCGGGGCATCCAAAAAAGAGCGGCCCAAGCGGGCCTCCCCGGACGACGGACAAAACGGCAGGGATGGATAGCGCTTGGACGCACGGCGATAGCGGCAATCCCGCGGCAAGGCGGGCTCAGGAAACCACCGCCTAAAATTAGTCAAACGTTTGACAAGATCAGTTGTGCGGCCAGGACGCGCCGAGGCAGTATTTGCTTATCTCAAGCGCATTCCCGGCAGCTTTCAGAGCTTTTGGCGGGGATGGCCGGTACCAGCCGGGACTTACGCGGCCAGCGCAAAGACAGGCAAACCGGCGCGGTCTTCAGGCAAATGAGCATATCCCCGAGAAAACTCCTGGTGTCGAGATAGCGCAGGTCAAGCTCCATCCATTCTTGAAAGCGCAAGGCATTGCGGCCGGGAGTGATCTGCCACAGACAGGTCAATCCGGGCTTGACCGCAAAGCGCCGCATCGCCCAGTCGGCCTCAAAGCGGCAAAAATCGCGCAACGACATGGGCCTGGGGCCGACCATGCTCATCTCTCCGCGCAAGACGTTGACAAGCTGGGGCAGTTCGTCCACGTTCCACAGGCGAAGAAAATAGCCCACCCTGGTGACTCTGGGGTCGTCGCCGATCTTGAACACCGGCCCGTCCATCTCGTTTTGGCGCTCAAGAGCGCCTTGGCGCGTCTCGGCGTCCACGGTCATCGAGCGCAGCTTGTAGATGGTGAACACACGCCCGAGCTTGCCGACGCGCGCCTGGCGGAACAGGACCGGCCCGCCGTCCTCGAACTTGATCAAAAAAGCCGCGACGAGCATCAAGGGCAGGGACACCGCCAGCAGGCAGAGGGCGGCGGTCACGTCAAAGAGGCGCTTGGCGGCCATGGACAAAAAGCCGGTGGCGGCAAAGCCGGGCAGCGGGGCGCGGCCCAAAAACGAGGCTTGGATGACGGTGCTTTGCGGCAGCGGGCGACAGGAAGAAAGAGGCACGGGTTGGCTCCATTCGGTCCGCCCGGGGGGCGGAGGTAATATATTGCCGGCGACGGTACGGGGATATGCCGTATGGGTGAGCCTCCCCATGCCTTTCTCCTTTCAAGAACCATTCCAGTTTCAGGCCGGCAGCCGGGCGCGCGCGGATTTCGCGAACCGCGAGCATGCCGGGACAGCCCGCGCGCACTTTCGGATCTTTCGGCATAAACATTGTGATTCCATGATATTAAGAGAAGAAAACAGATCAAAAACCGTCCGCGCAAAAACCGGAATGTTTTTTTAACAGGAGCAAATATTGTCAAAGAACGGCGATAGGCGGTATAGCCAAGGCAACGCGGCGCGCCGCAAGGTCATTTCATTCCCGGAATCACCATGGAATACTTCGAAGCCCTGGGCCTGAAGTGCGAGCCTTTTTCCAGCTCGCCGGACCCGGACATGTTCTTCCGCTCCAACTCCCAACAGGAGTGCCTGCACCAATTGGAAATCGCCATCCGGCTTCGCCGGGGCTTAAACGTGGTGCTGGGCGAGTCCGGTACGGGCAAGACCACCATCTGCCGCCGGCTGCTGCGCGAGCTCACCCACGGCGGTGACATCGACGTCAGCCTGATCCTGGACCCGGGCCTAGGCGATCCCGCCGCGTTCGTAGCGCGCCTCGCCGAGTCCCTTCACGTCCCGGCCGAGGAGCCGCCGGGCTCGACCCATGAATTCATGGAGCGCATCAAATCGCATCTCTTCGACCGAGGCGTGATCGGCGGACGCATCCTGTGCCTGGTCATCGACGAAGGCCAAAAGCTGCGTCCCGAGTGCCTGGAGATCCTGCGCGAACTGCTCAATTACGAGACCAATGAATTCAAATTGCTGCAAATCGCAATCTTTGCCCGAGCCGACTTCATGGACCGGCTCCTGGAGCAGCCCAACCTGGCCGACCGTGTCAATTATTTGCTTGCCCTGGCTCCGTTCACCTTCCGGGAAACCAAGAAGATGGTCTCCAAGCGGCTTACCCAAGCCGCAACCAAGGATATGCCGCCGCCGCGCTTTTCCCTCGCCGCCCTGTACTTGCTGCACCTCAAATGTCGCGGCTATCCGGGCCAGGTCGTCCGGATGTGCCGCGAGGCCATGTTGTCGGTCGCCCGGCGCGGCAAAAAAAAAGCGGGGCTCCTGGATGTCCCGCGTGGCGCCGTAAACGGCGTACCGGCCGTCGCCCCGCGGCCCGCCGCTCACTAGCGTGGGCCAAGCGCATCCCCAAGGACGGCCAATGCAATATTTCGAGAAATTCAACCTCCGGCGGGAGCCTTTTTCCTTCACTCCGGACCCGGACATGTTCTACCGGTCCCAGTCCCGGATGGATTGCCTGCAAGAGCTCGTGGTCGCCATCCGCCTGCACCGGGGAGTCAACGCGGTCATCGGCGGGGTGGGTTCCGGCAAGACCACACTGTGCCGTGTTTTGGTTCGCGAATTGACCCACTTCAAAGGCATCGACGTTTACCTGATTCTCAACGCCGACTTCGCCGGGCGGAACGAATTTTTACTCCACCTGGGCCGGTTGCTGGGCATCCGGGAGAGCGACTTGGCCTGCGACCCGGCGGAGCTGGCCGAGCGGATCGCGGCCAGCCTGACTGAACGCTACCTGGCCCAAAACCGCATCGTCTGCCTGCTCATCGACGAAGGGCAGGTGATGACGCGGGAATGTTTCGACGCCCTGGAAGAATTATCCGCCATCGAAATCCAGGACGGCAAACTCTTGCAGACTGTCATCTTCGGCCAGAACGAATTTTTGGACCTTCTGTCGGCGCGCCCCGCCCTGGCGCAGGGGATGAACTACCTCCACGTGTTGCAACCGTTTTCCTTTTGGGAAACCAGGGCCATGGTCGAAACCAGGCTGGACGCCGCCGTCGTCGCCGGCCGCCCCCGGCCCTGCTTCACCTGGCCGGCCTTGATTTATCTGCATTTGAAAAGCGCCGGCTATCCCCGCAAAATCGTGCGTCTGTGCCACCGGGCCTTGATCGGCATTCCGGACGGCGACAAGGCCATCCGCTTGAAGCACGTCAAACGCAGCGCCCAGACGCAACTGGTTCCGGCCAAGCCAGAGCGTTTTCCGGTCAAACGCGCGGCCCTGGTCTGCGCCGCAATCCTGGCCGTGGCCTGGACCGCCTACGCCGTCTTCACCTCGCGGCGATCGCCGCACGAACTTTCCGGAGCAGCTCCCCCGGCCGCGAGCGTTCCGGCGCCCCCCCTGGCACCTTCGGAAATCAGAGCCAGGGTGGTCGAGCAAACGCCGCCAAGCACGCCGGCCACCGGCGATCGGACCGAGGCCCCGCTTACGGGCGCGATCGTGAAGCAAGCCGAACCTGGCGCTCCTCCGCAATTTTCGGAAGCGGAACACGCGCAGGCCGGGACGGCCGCAGGCGCGCAGGCTGCGGTCCAGCCCCGGGAACCGGAGACGAAACAAGCCGAAAGTGACGCTCTGCCCCAGGTTGCGGAGACGAAAGATACCAGCCCCGCGCCGGACATGACCGCGCCACCCGAACCAGCCGAATCCTTGGCCCGGGTGCCGGAGGTGCAACAGGCCGAAATCCCGGCTCAGCCCCACGAAGCGACCGCGCAATTGACCGAGGGCAGGGTCGAGACCGAGGCAGGGACCGAGGCCGCCGCGCCGGTCACGGCCGAGGCGGTCGCACCGCCCGCCTTGCTGGGCCAGGTCAAACTCAAGAAGGGTTGGTCGTTCGCCAAGCGGCAGGAGGACGTCTACGGCCGCAGGAACAAGGCGGTGTTCGACGCCATGGCCAAGGCCAATCCCGGCCTGACGAGCATCTTCGACGCCGGGCCCGGGACGGTTGTCAATTTTCCGGCCGTGGCCGCACCCGCGCTACCGGAGGGCATGGTATTGTTGAGCTTGATGCGAGCCGACAACCTGGCCCAGGCTTTGGACTACGTCGTCGACCGCTCCACCGAGCAAATGCCGCTGCGGCTTTTCGCCACCTTCTCGCCGGCCCGTGGCACGCGCCTTGACGTGATCCTGCTGCGAGCCTTTCCGAACCCCGAGCAGGCCGAGCAGGCCAAATCCGCCCTGCCCCCGGAACTTGCGGCCCAGGCCTCGGTGCTCACCGGCTTCAGCCACGACACGGTGTTTTATTCGCTGCTGCCGCCGGAGATCGTGCCGCCAGAACCGGCGTCCCCGGTCGGCACCAACGCCCCCCCGGCCCCGGCGCGACCCAGGCCACGGTCGCAACCCGTGAAACAGGCCGCCCCCGCGCCGCAGCAGCCGCTCGCGCCCAGTCCGGACCGAACGCCCACGCCCTACGTGCCAGGGGAAAACCAGAACTAGGGCAGGGCAAAAAATGGAGAATCGGGGGAGGAACCTTTTGTGAACAAAAGGTTCCTCCCCCGAACCCCTGCTTCCAAAAAACTTTAAAGTTTTTTTGGAAAAAGGGGGGGTTTCCCCCCGGTTTCTCTCCTCCAAACCGCGTCCGCTACTTGAGCAATTGCGTTTCGGCCAGTTGCGTGACGACAAAACCGCGCTTGGCCAGTTCTCTGGCCGCGGTCTCGCTTGCGGCACCGGTCAGCCACAATTCCATGCCGCCCGCGCCCAGTTCGGCCGCCTGCGCGGCCAGCGATTCGATCAAACGGGCGTTGGTTTGCGTCCAAACGAAATAGTCCAGGGGAAAACACAAAACCAGCTTGCCCGCGATCGTGCGCCCGGCAACGAGCCGGCCCACGGCCACGAAACGTTCGATCCTGGCCTTCTTGTGGTGGTAGCCGGCGAACATCTGGGCCAGGCGCAGACGGTACAAGGCCAGCTCCTGGCTGTTTGCGCCGAGAACGAAGCGGATGAAAAGCTCCCTGCCGCCGACCCCGGACATCGAGGCGAGAGCGGCCACCAGATAGGCCTGCTGCGACGGGGTGAACTCGCCGTTGTCCACAAAGGCGCAGGCCACCGGCTTGGTCACGCCCATGGCCGTCAGCTTGGCCCGGTTTTGTTGCCGCAGATCCGTCGGCGGAACGGTCAAATCGACGTCTTCGAGCCACTTGGTGGTGCTGGTCGCGGACACGGCCAGGCCGACCCCGCCCGGAATGGCCGCTTTGAGCCCCATCGAGCCCAATCCGCCCGCGTAGCCGGCGGTGGCGATCTTCTCCAAGCGTTTTTGCAGTTCCGGGTTGGTCGAATAGGGATCGATCCCGAGCATGGCCGCATATTCCCGCTTGGTCCGCGACAGTCCGATCACGGCCTTGACGTTGTCGTCCTCGTATTTGCTCGGGGCGCTCGAGGAGCTCTCCTCGGCCCGGGTGAATATTTTGCCCACCCCGCTGACGGCCTGGCCGAGGGTCTCAACCGGCGCGCTGAAAAGATTTTCCGCGCCTTCGACGGTGTCTTCCAAGCCGCCGACGAAGCCCTTGCCCATCTCGGCGGCCGGGTCCAGTTTGGCGATGGCGTCCATGGCCGCGATCTCGCGTATCCGAATCAAGGCCTGGGCGGTGGAGACAGCGGAAAAATCGCCGTAGCGCGAATGGATGACATAGCTGTTCAGGCAGCCGTCGTTTTTCACCACGGGATCGACCCGGAAGCTCGGGCCGCTTAAGGACTCCCTTGCCAAAAACATGCTGGCGGCAAGTTCCGGCGGGGTTTCGTACCCGCTGTCCGCGTCCACCAGGTGCGCGGCCAAGAGGCCGCAGGCGCAAAGCAGGACCGTCACCAGGCGGGCAACGGGAAATGCGGCCTTGACGCCTCCGCCCGGGGCGGTTTTCCAGGGGCGAAAAACAGCTTGCGTCATTTGAGGGGAAAACGGACGATCACACGCGAACCTCGGCCGCTCGTGCCGCCTTCGACCGATAGCGCGGCGCGCAGTTGTTCGCACCAGGCACCGATCAGGGTATAGCCCAAGGTAGAAGCGCTCCGCGCCTGGTCAAGGGAAAAGCCGACACCGTCGTCCTCGACGACCAGGAAAGCATTTCCGGCCTCACCGTAAAAGGCGACCGTGACGCGGCCCGAGGCGCGGCCGACAAAAGCGTGCTTGATCGCGTTGGAGATCAGTTCATTGAGCAAAAGCCCGCAGGGTATGGCCCGATCGATGGACAAACCGGTCATGCGGATGTCGAGACAGTGCTCGATCGTAAGATCCGGCGGCTTGGTCGCGGCCAGCACGGTCAGCATCAGGGAACGGCAATAGCCCTCCATGTCCACCTCGGCGAAGTCGGCCCCGCTGTAAAGCTTTTCATGGATCAGGGCCATGGAGCGAATGCGGCTCGCCGTCTCCTTGAAGGCGGCCAGGCCCCGCTCGTCCGTGATCTCGCCGGCCTGCAGGCTGAGCAGGCTCACGATCACCTGCATGTTGTTCTTCACCCGGTGGTGGATCTCGCGCAGCATGACCTCTTTTTCCCGAACCGAACGCCGAAGCGCCCCCTCGGCCTGCTTGCGACCGGTAATGTCGCGCATGATGCCGAGCAGCGTGCCGTCATGCAGCATCCTGCCGGTCACCTCGGCCACTGCGGTCGTCCCGTCTTTGCGCCGCAGATTCCATTCTTCCCGGTTCACCTCCCCGACGCGCGCCTTTTCCACGACCGCCGTCAATCGTTCCCATTCTTCCTCGGCCAGGCAGTCCTTGATGGTCAGGGCGCGCAGTTCGTCGATATCGTAGCCGAGCAGCTCAAGACACGAGGCATTGGCCTCCAGGATATGGTTATTCGACGAATCGGCCAAAAAAATACCATCCCCGGCCTGTTCGAACAGCGCCTGAAAGCGGTAATGGCTCTGCTCGGCCGCGTTCCGGGAACGCCCGAGCAGGCCCAACTGGCGTTTGATCAGAAAATAGAGCATGGCCGAGGTCACGGCCACGAAAATCCAGCCCTTGAAGATGGATATCTTGGCGATCAGGCCCGGATCGGAAACGAAAAAACCCAGGGCGGCATCGGAAAAGAGAATCCACAAGGCGGCGACCGTGGCGTAGATCGTCACGATCCGCCCGGGGGCGTAGTCTGCCCCGTTCGTCTGGCCAGTCAACCCCGAGCAATCCATCTCACCTCTTTATGGGGCCGCGCGCCGAAGCCGCCGCGCCCCCTGGGAACGGTGTTTGCCGTATTATTACTACAAGACGCTGGAAAATGAAATCCCGGGCGCCCCGGCACAAGGAGCGCAATCGGACAAAAAAAAAGGCGGGCCGATCGGCCCGCCTTTTTTGCAACCGGGGAAACCCGGAATGCCAATATCTTACACTAGTAGGTGGCGCGGAATTCGTCGCGGCGGTTCTTGGCCCAGGCGCCTTCGCCGTTGCCCGGATCCAGCGGCCGTTCCTTGCCGTAGCTCACGGTGGAGAGACGGGTTGCCGGGATGCCCAGGTTGACCAGGAAGTCGGCTGCGGCGCGGGCGCGACGCTCGCCCAGAGCCAAGTTGTACTCGGCGGTGCCGCGTTGGTCGCAATGACCCTCGATGACCAGCTTGACCTCGGGGTTCGCCTTGAGGATCTGGGCCTTGGTGGTCAAGATGCTCCGATACTCGGGCTTGATGTCATAGCGGTCGAAATCGAAGTGGATCATAGCCGCCAGATCCTGGGCAGCCTTGCCCAGACGCTCGCGCAGCTCTTTCTCTTTGGCCAGGCGCTCGCGCTCCTGGTCCTCCCAACTGGTGTCATTGGCCTGGGTAGCCTTCTTGGCGCAACCCATCCCGCTGACCATCAAAGTCAGCACCATCATCAGTCCGATAAAAATACGCGCTCTCATCTCACTTTCCTCCTCAATGGTCCTAAAAAAATTTTTCCCCTTCGGCTCGGCCGACAAGGCGTATGCGCGATGCGGTCGGGCGCTTTCCGCGCCAACATGCAAAAAGACACAAGAACTTATATCATCAAACGTCCAAAGGCAACCCCTTGTTTCTTAGGGCGTCGGCCCCCAGGACGGCATTTTCGCCTCCCCGCCGGTGGGCACGAGGATCGGGTTTTCACCATTGATGGTGGTGATGTAGATTTGATGCCCCCCTCCCCGGGTGGAGGAGAAGGCGATGAAATAGGAATCGGGCGAGAAGGACGGATTTTCGTCGTTGCCCGGTCCGTTTGAAATTTGGCGTTCCTGGTCGGCGGCGATGTCGTAAAGGAACAGGCGGTGCCCGCCGACCAGCTTGGAATAGACGATATACTTGCCGTCCGGGCTGAGGCACGGGTTGGTGTTGTAGCCGCCGGACTTGGAAACGCGTTTGTCCGAGCCGCCGGACAAGTCCTTCAGGTAGATGTTGGGGCTGCCCAGACGGTCGGATACGTAGGCCATGAGGTTGCCGGATTTGTCGAAGCTGGGCGAGACATCGACGGCCGAATCCGCGGCCAGGGCGCGGCCGGGCTGGAAGTTGCCGTCCAGGGCGTAGATGTCGGTCGAACCCTTGAGGTTGAGCGAGACGGCGATGGTGCCGTTCGGCATAAACCTCGGGCTGACGACGTTGGTGCTGGGCAGGGTGTGGACTTGGGTCTTGCCGCCGCTCCAGACGCCCAGGTAGTGGCGGGTCGAGCCGATCAGGGTGAAGGCGACCTTGCTGCCGTCCCAGGACCAGGCAGGGGAGACGGCCATGCCCAGATCGCCGTATTTGGTGATCTGCGTCACGTCGCGGCCCATGGGGCTGACCACCCAGATGTCGCGGCCCTTGCCCGAGGCGCGCGAAAAGGCGATCTTGGATTTGAAGAAATCGCCCTTGCCGGTGAGCAAGGCGATGAGTTCCATGCAGAAGCGGTCGGCAATCTCAGGCAACTGGTCGCGGCTGACGGAGAGGTATTCCTTACCCAAAATCAAGCGTTTGGAAAAAACCTCGTAGGCGCGCAGTTCGACGTCGCCCACGCGCTGGCCGTGTTTCCAGTTGGAGGTGATGACCAGGTCCACCTTGGCTAGGGCGAAAGGCTTGAAATCAATCTGGTCGCCGAGCGGCCCGCCCATCGCGCCCCCGCCCAGAATGGAGGACTCGGGCATGACCTTGAGGAAGGGCATAAACGAGAGATCTTTCTGGATGTCGTCGGTGAGCATCTCGCCTTCGGGGGGAGCCGCCTGGGCCCCGGCGTCGCCGGAGGGCTTGGCGGTGACCACGTTCATCTTGGCTTGCCCCGGCCCCCGGATGTCCACGGAGATGGCCTCCTGGGCCTGGGCATACGTGGCCATGGACAGGCAAGCGGCCACGGCAAAAAGGGTCAGGACGTAAAAAAATTTTCTGTTCATGACTTATTGCTTTTCCTGGGAATTGAAATTCAGCTGGAGCATACTCAAGCTGGGGTTGGGCGGCGGCGGAAGCTTTTCCGTTTCCTGCACGGCTTTCATAGCCGAGGCGTCGAACTCCGGCCGTCCCGACGACTGCACGACGCGGAAATTTTCAATACTCCCATCGGAACCTATGCGCAACTCCACCACGGTGACCAACTTCAGGCCCCCGAAATTGGGGAAGCGCCAGTTCTTCTTGATCTCGCGCTCCACGATGGCGGCATAGACCGAAAGCGCCCCGCCGCCCCCGCCGGAGCCGCCAGCGCCTCCGCCCCCGCCTCCGCCTCCGGCTTTCCAGCCGGTGGACTTCTGGAGCTTGGCCAGTTCGTCGGCCACGGCCGAACCCGAGGCCCCAGCCGCTCCGGATTTGCCGGCCTTGTTCTGGGCGTCTTTGAGGGCCTGGGCCAAAGCGGCTTTATCCTCGGTCGCTTTCTTGTCGGCCGCGGCTTTGTCGGCTGCGACTTTATCGGCTGCGACTTTATCGGCCGCGGCTTTATCGGCCGCAGCCTTATCCGCGACCGCCTTTTGGGCGGCCGCTTTTTCAGCCGCGGCCTTGTCGGCGGCGGCCTTGTCGGCCTTGGCTTTTTCCTCCGCGGCCTTCTTTTCGGCCAGAGCCTTGTCCTCGGCGGCCTTCTTTTCGGCCAATAATTTTTCGGCCGCGGCCTTTTCCGCCGCGGCCTTCTGCGCCGTGGCCTGGGCGGCTGCTTTTTCAGCCGCGGCCTTTTCGGCGGCGATCTGAGCGGCCTTTTCGGCGGCGGCCTTTTCAGCTGCCTGTTGGGCAGCCTGTTGGGCGGCCAAGTCGGGCTTGGGCGGCTCGGGTTTGGGCGGTTCGGCTTTTTGTTCCGGCAGGGCGGCCTGTCCCGGCGGCTGGGGCGGCGTTGAAATTTCCGGTCCCGGAGGCAGCTTGATGTCGCTGCCCGGGCCCTCGTAGCCGGCCTTGGCCTCGGGCTTGATGCCCGGCCCGGGCGGCGGTCCGGGGGTGACATCGACCAGCTCGACCTCATAGACCGGAACGTCCAGACGCACCTTCAGCGTCGGTCCCATGGACCACAACAGGCCGGCGAGCACCACGGTGAGGTGCAAAAAGATGGAGAATGTCCAGCTGAGAAAGCGCATGCGGCGTACGTTTCCGAGCAGCCCGGGCGGCCCGGGCGGCTTAAGTCGGTTATTTCTTCTTGGCTTTCGGGCCGGTGTCCCGTTCTTGTTCGGCCACGACGCCCAGGCGGTCGATGCCGGCCCCCTTGAGCAGCCCCATGACCTGCACCACCACCCCATAGGCCACTTCCTTGTCCGCCTTGAGGAACAGAAGCTTTTTCTGGTCCGTGACCAGCCTCTTGACCTGATCGGTCAGCTCGTCGAGTCCGACCTGGTACTGGTCGATGTAGATCGAGCCGTCGCGTTTGATGGTCAAGACCAGATTTTCGGTGTCCTTGGGCAGGACGCTGACCGTCCTGGTCTGGGGCAGATCGACCTCGAGACCTTGGGTGAGCATGGGCGCGGTGACCATGAAAATGATGAGCAGGACCAGCATCACGTCCACGAAGGGCGTGACGTTGATCTCGGCCATGAATCCCTTGGCGCCTCCCGGGGTGATGGCCATGCTAGATGTCCTCGGACCGGCTGATGCGCCGCGCGGGCGGTTCCTTGAGTTGCGGCATCCAGGAGACCTCGCGCTGGATGCGGTTCAAAAACGCGCCGGCGAAGTTGACCAGTTCCCGCTCGATGGCCTGGATGAAGCCCAAAAAGAAGTTGTAGGCCAGGGTGGCCGGGATGGCCACGGCCAAGCCGATGGCCGTGGCGATGAGCGCCTCGGAGATGCCCGGGGCCACGGCGGACAGGGCGGCGGACTGCTGCAGGCTGATGGAATGAAACGAATTCATGATGCCCCAGACCGTGCCGAACAAGCCGATAAACGGCGCGGCGCTGCCGCAGGTGGCCAGAAAGGCCAGCGACTTGGCCAGGTTGCCCACCTCGTTGCCGACCGCCTGGCGCAGGGTACGCCGGATATTGTCCATGGCGATCCTGGCCTTGTCCACCGGCTCCAGATCGGCGTCCTCCATCCGGGCGAGTTCCTCGAAGGCCTGCAAGCCCACCGTGTAGGCCGGAGAATTCTTATTGTGGCCGAGCGCGCGCATGGCGATCTTCAGATTCTCGGCTTCCTGGAAGCGTTTGCAATCCACGGCCGCGTCCTTGCGGGCGTTGGACAGGGTGAAGACCTTCATGAAGATGATGCTCCAACTGGTCAGCGACATGCATGCCAGCAGCAGGAGCACGAACCGGACCGTCATGGTGGCGCTGGCCAGCATGGCCCAGATGCCGCCCTGTGGCGTGAGTGCGTCCATAAACCTCGTCCTGAAAAATGATATGCGGGGCTTTTCCCCCGCGTCTGCCCACGCCCCGTGGCGCGGACACGGCCAATTGAACACTTTTTCCGGGTCCGTCAAGTGGCTGGGCTGAGCGCGCTAAAGCTTGATTTGCACGGCTCCGGTTTTGGGATCCTTGGGCAGGCCGCCACTTTCCGCCGCCGTGGCCGGGCGCGCCACGTCCCCGGAGACCAGCCCTCTTTCGCGCGAGATCAAAAGCGCCAGCCCCGCCGGGCCGCAGCCGTAGCGCCCGACGCTCGCCTCGGCGCGCCCGGGCAGGGGAAATTCCTCGGACACTACCCGGTAAGCCCCCGCCTCGGTCAGCTTTGCGGCGGACTCCTCGGGCGATCCGCTGGCCAGCAAAAACGACAGGCTCAGCGAGCGCTTGGGCAAGCCGGCCTCGGCCGAGAGCGCCGCCAGCCACGCCGGAGCCCCTCGGACGCTGCAATTGAAATGACACCAGCTCTTGGCGTCCGGCCGTCCCAGCGGGCAGACGCCCTGGTGGGTGCACGGCGCAAGCGCGCTCCCTCCGGCTTCGAGCAAGGCGCGGCGCAACACGGAAATCCTGCGGCCGCACATCCTGGTCCCTGGCTCCACGACCAAAAGCCGGCCGGCCGGGCCAAGCGCGCCGAGCAGCGTCTCGGCCAGGTCGTCTCGGCCGCCGCCCTTCGCGCCGCCGCGCTCCAGGCCCAGCATCTGTTCGTTGATGACGTTGACCAAGGCGATCAGGTCGTACGGCCCTTCCAGGCAACGCGGGAAGGGCGCGTGCACCAGGCGGATATCCCAGGGCGTATCCCCGGCCAGGGCGGAAAAAAGCGCCAGCCCCAGCCGCATCCCGGCCGGGGTGCGGTCGGCGCAGGTAAAACGCAGCGCTCGCCCCCGCAGGTCGGGCCGAGCCAGCCACAAGGCCTGGACAAAGGTCAACGGTCCGGCCCCGGCGTCCAGGATATGGCCGCCTTCCGGCGGGTCAAACGGCAACGCGGCCAAAAGCCGGCCCAGGCGCAGCAGGTTCCAGGGCAGAAAATAGCGGACATAGGCCGACAGTTTGGCCTTGTCGCTTAAGTAGTTCGGCGCCAGCCCCGAGCCGCGATCCCGGGTCAGATCCCGGGAAAGATCCCTGATTCCCTGGGCGAGCAGCGCGCGGTGCTTGGGTTTGAGCGGCGCGACGGCATCCAGTATCCCGGCGTAAGCCTGAAGACTCTCGGCGATCCACGGATAGGGCGGCCCGGTTTCGGGAAACAGGCGCGCCTCCGGGACCAGCCGCTTGCCCGGCGATTCCGGCGAGGCGGGGTACGGTCTTGGCGTTTGGGGCGCGCGGGCCTGTTCGGCCAGTTCGGCGGGCTTGGCGGGTTTGGAGCCAGGGCGGCCGGCGGCGCGGGGAACGTCCCGCCGGTCCTGGCCCGATCTGGCCGACCGCGCCGGTCGCGCCGTTTTTTTGCGTTCAGCGGACATATTCAAATACCATCCGGTCGAGATACTCCCGTTCAAAGCCGGGGTCCAGGGCCAGATCCAGGACCCTCGCCGACGCGCCGGCCGCTTTGGCTGATTCCAAGACGCCAGGCGCACCAAGCAGATCAAGCGCTCCGGCAAGGGAGGTGTTGCCCGCCTTGCGCACGACCCGGCCGAGCCCGGGGGCGATGAAACCGAGTTCCTCCAGATCGGCCGCCCGGACATGGTAGCCAAGAGCCCCGGCCAGATCGAAATGGGCCAGCCGCCAGGCGTCGAGCCCGGCCGCCCCAAGCAGGCGGGAGAGGACCGCGTTGCAGGCGGCCTTGACCTTGAGGACCTCCTCCACGTCCGAGGCCCACAGGGTCATCTTCGAAAGCATGAGCCCCGCTTCCGGTGCGTCGTGAACCAGGCTGATCCCGAGACGAACGGCCAGGGCGGCCAAGGCCGGGCTTACGCCCAAGTCCGCGAACCGGCCGTCGCGGGCGATGATCCCGAAACGCGTGAGCGTCGCGATCAAGGACAGATATCCCGTGCCCGAGACCCCGCCGTTCCAGTCGCCTTGGCCCGTGAACGTCACCGGGACCAGGCCGGAAGGCGTGGGGTCGAAGGCCACGGCGCAACCCGGTCCGGCCAAAACCCCGTGGGAGAGTCCCGAGCCCTCCAGGGCCGGCCCCATCGGAGCGCTGGCCGCCCAAACCTCACCGGGCGAGACGGCCAGGACAAACTCGCCGTTGGTGCCCAGATCGGCCAGCAGGAACGGATAATCGCCCTCGCCCCGCGCGAGCGTAAGATGGATGAGCCCGGCGCTGGCGTCGCCGCCGATAAACGGTCCCCAAAGCGGGGCGATCAGCGCCTCGGGCAGGTCGTCCGCCAGCCTGACGCGCTCGCCACCCCTAAAATCCAGACGGTAGGGCGCGCGCGCCAGACCGCTCACGTCGCGGCCGAGCAGGATATACATCATGGCCGGATTGCCTGCCAAACACATGCGCTGCGGTGCGCCGGGCAGGCGGTCGACGACCCCGCGCAGATAATCCAGGACCAGCTCGCGCAAATATCCCCGGTCCTTGGCGGCAAAGGCCAGCCGGGAGACGATCTCGGCTCCCGCGCCCATCTGCGGATTGGCGTCACGGCCCCGGGCGAGCTCGCGGCCGCCCTGCCAAGCCGCCCATTCCAGGCCGGTGGTGCCCACGTCAACGGCCAGGAGCAGCCCGGGAGAAACCGCTCTGGGCACGGCCGGCGGCCGTCCGGGCGCGCCTCTGGCACCGGCCGGAACGAGCAGGTCCGCCGCCTGGGCCGGATGCTGGCAGGCCAGCCGCCAACCCTCGCCAAGCAAACCCTGGTCGAGCTTTCGCCGCTCGGCCAGGGCCGGCTCCGGAGCCTGCCCGAGATAGCGCACCCGGCACAAGCCACAGCGCCCAAGGCCGGAACACAGCGCCCGGCCGGTGAAAAAACCGCCCAGAAACAGCGCCTGGGCCATGGTCGTCCCGCCCGGTGCGATCAGCGTGATCGGCGCAATCGATGAACCAGGCGAGCCGGGCGCAGGCTCGCCCGGGGCCGCCCCGGGCTGTACGGTGACGTGGAGGAAATCATCGGAAGGCATGGGCCATGGCCTTCAACCGCCGCCGCCTTCCCCCGGCAGGTTGCAAGGGGAACCGGCCGCATCCAGGCAACTCAGCCACAGGCCCATGCGGCCGCACGGCGAGGCGAACAACAGCGCGCCCCCGCCCCGGGCGAAGAGCGCGGCCTGGGCAGGTTCGGCGCTCCACATCCGGGCCGGTGCCGGAGCAAAGCCGTATTTCGCGAGCCCGGCGACAAGATATTCGCCCGCGACGGAACAGACATCCGCATAGTCCATGGCCCGCTGCGGGTCGACAGGCTCCGTGCTCGGTGCGGCCACGGCGAAATGCGCGGCCAGACCCAAATGCACCGTACCGCTTCCGGCCAGTTCCGACTCGATGCAAAATCCCGCCTCGAATTCGTGGGTCCCGGGCGGCGCGCCCAAGGACTCGATCTTGAGGCGAACCTTGGCGAATCGGGTGAAAGCCTTTTCCACCGCGTCCCAGGCCAGGCACAACATGGCGTTCTCGCCGCTGCCGGCCAGCAGATACTCGACGTTGACCGCCCTGGCTCGCTGCCTGCCCTGATAGCGTTCGAGCAATAAGGCGAAATCTTCCCGGCTCAGGTAGCCGAGCATGAGCAAACATTCGCCCAGATGGCGGCAGCCGATCTTTTGGGAGAAAAGCAGGGCGTTCAAATCCTTGCGGCTCAAAAACCCCCGGCGCACGGCGATCTCCCCGAAGGGCGCGTCAAGCGCTCTTTGCGCTTCAAACACCTCCGCGACCCGTTCCTCGGTCAAGAGCCCCTTATAGACCGCCAACTCGCCCAACCTGCGGTTGCACCGCTCCTGGAGCGTGGTTGCCTCGGCCAGTTGGAATTCGGTGATCACCCCTTCCTGGACGAGAAAACGGCCGAGAAAATTGACGCTCATTGCGCCCCCTGGGTCTTGCCCGTCGGCTTTTTATCGCTTTTTGCCAACTCCGCCTCGATGACCAGGCCCAGAGCGGCCGCCTCCTTCAACTCGGGATTGATCTCCATGGCCTTGACCAAAAAATGCCGCGCCGGCCGATGGCGGTGCATTTCGAACAAGGTGCGGGAAATGTTGTACAACAAGTGGTCGTCGTTCTTGATCTTGGCGAAGATCCGGAAATAATACTTCAAGGCTTGAGGGTACATTCTGTTCTTGCGCAGCCGGATGCCGAATTCGTTGTACAAATGCTTGTGCTTGGCGTCGAAAGCGTGGTCAAGCTCGACGATCCGGTGGAAAACGAGGGCGGCGTTGTCGTTCTCGCCGCGCTCCAGATAGGTCAGACCGAGGCCGAAAGTGGCCCGGACATGCTCCTCGTCAAGCGATAGCGCCTCCTTGTAGTCGAATTCGGCGGTGAAGAGCTCGCCCTGGTTCCGGTGGCGTTCGGCCCGCTCCACCGATTCCTCGACCCGGCGCATGGCCGGAATGACTTTGTGCAGGTAAATCATCGGGTCGGGCAAGAAATTGGCCAAGAGTTCCTCGCGCGTCACGCACTTGGCCGCCCCGGAGGGCACAAATTGCGGGTTGAGCGCCCGCACCGTGATCTCGCTCTGGCCGTTCTCCTCGGCAAAAAAATGCACCGCCTGGGAGACCTTCTTGCGGGTGGCGCCGGTGCCGACAAACGACTCCTTCGTCAGGGAAAAAACACCTTTGATGCGCTCGGAAGCCGTGCTGTTGGGAGGGGAGGCTTGATGGTCCATGAAACAACCGATCCTTGAAGGGCGCAATGCAACGACGTCCTGATAAAATATTTCACCCCGCCGGTCCAACCATTTCTCCCGGGGCCTGGGGCGGAGCCCCAGCCCTGGATTGACACCGTCTGGCGATTTCGCGACAAGGCGAACCATGTCCGGCAACAACCTCGCCGATCTGCTCCAAGCCGCTCTCGGCTTTCACACAGGCGGCCGCCGCGACCGCGCCCGCCGTTTGTATCTCGACTATCTCGCCCGGATGCCGGACGACAGCGTCGCGCTGTACGCCTTTGGCGTCTTGTGCCTCGACCTGGGTGACGCCCCCGAGGCGGCGCGGCGCCTGGCTCACGCCCTGCGCATCGATCCCGGCAACGCCGACGCCGCCTTGGCTCTCGGCCGCGCCCATATCGAACGCGGCGACTTCGAAAGCGCTCTGGCCGCCTTCGACCGGGCCGCCGAGCTTTCGCCCGGCGACGCCGACGCCCAAAACGGCCGGGGAGCGGCCTTTTTGGGCCTGGGCCAGGCCGAAGAGGCCTTGGCGGCGCACCAGGCCGCCCTGGCCCTGCAACCCGAATCGGCGGACGCGCTGACCGGCCAGGGCAACGCCCTGCTCGCCCTTGGCCGTTTCGAGCAGGCCGTGGACCTGTTGCAACAGGCCCTGGCCGCATGCCCGGACAATCCCGGGGCAGCCAACAGCCTGGGTGCGGCCTTCAAGGCGCAAGGCCGCCTGGATGCGGCCAAATCGGCCTTTGAAGCGGCTTTGGCCGCTCGGGCCGATTTTCCCGAAGCGCTTGCCAATCTGGGTTCGACCTGCAGCGCGATGGGGCTGGGCCGGCAGGCCCGGGAGACATACGAGCGCGCCATGCGATGCGCTCCGAGTCCGGCCCTGGCCATGCGCCTGGCCCTGCTCATGCCGCCGATCGTCGAGAGCGCGCGCCAGATCGACGATCTGCGCGACGCGCTCGCGGAGAAGCTCAGACGTCTGGCCGAAACCAGGCCGCGCATCCGCGATCCCTACGCCGAAGTCGGGGAAACCGCGTTCTATCTCGCCTACCACGGCCGCAACGACCTCGCCCTGCAACAGGCCATCGCCGCAGTCTATCAGGACGCCTGTCCGGAACTTACGGCCATTGCCCCGCATTGCGCCCGCCGCCGCCAGGGCAAAACCCGTCTGCGCCTGGGCCTGGTTTCAGCTTTTTTCCACAACCACACCATCGGCAAACTTTATGGCGGCCTGATCGAACACTTGGACCGCCGGCGCTTCGAGGTGGTCCTGGCGCGCCTGCCGGGAATCGACGACGCGAAAGGCCGCGCGCTCATGGCCGCGGCCGACCAGGCCGCCAACTTGCCCGACTCGCTGCCGCGGGCCAGGCAGAAACTCGCCGAGGCCGCCTGCGACATCCTGTTCTATCCCGATATCGGCATGCACGCCCTGAGCTACTTTCTGGCCTTCGCCAGACTCGCCCCGGTGCAATGCGTGGGCTGGGGCCACCCCTTGACCACCGGCATCCCCAATATGGACTATTTTCTCTCCAGCCAGAGTCTTACGCCCGAAAACGGCAGCGAAGGCTTCAGCGAACGCCTGGCGCGCTTTCCCCGCCTGCCCATCCGCTATCCCCGGCCCGCCCCGCTTGCCCGCGCCTACGAACGGCGCGACTTCGGCCTGCCGGAGAAGGGGCGCATCTATCTGTGCCCTCAAAGCCTGTTCAAATTCCACCCCGACTTCGACGCCGCCTTGAGCGGCATCCTGCAAAGCGATCCGGACGCCCTGATCGTCACCATCCACGGCAAACACCCGCTTTGGGCCGAAACCCTGCGCGCGCGCTTCGCCGCGTCCTTCGACCACGATCCCGCCCGCATCGTCTTTCTGCCCAGGCTGTCCATGGACGATTTCACCGGCGCGCTCAGCGTGGCCGACATCCTTCTGGACACCTTCCACTTCGGCGGCGGCAACACCACCCTCGAAGCCCTGGCCCAAAACGCCCCGGTCGTCACCCTGCCGAGCGAATACCTGCGCGGGCGCATCTCACTCGCCTGCTACCGCCAAATGGACCTGGACGAGCCCGTGGCCGCATCACAGGACGAGTACGTGGAAAAAGCCGTGCGCCTGGCGGGCGACCGCGACGCGCGCGCCGCACTCGGCCGCCGGATCGAACAAGGCAGTCACGCCCTGTTCGACGACGACGGCGTGGTCCGGGAAATGGAAGATTTTTTTGAAGCGGCGTATCGGGGGGAACCCCTTTTTTGAAAAAAAGAGGTCCCCCCGCCCCCCCCCAAAAAAACTTTCATACGTCCGGCCAGGCTTTTCGCTGCGCGGAAAGCCAACGCCGCCGGGAAACGCTTTATGGCGGAGAAGGGTGCCGGCTGGAGGACTCATTTTCAAGGGAGTCCGGTGAACCGGAAGGGCCGCGTTATGCACCGGTGTTCCCAACACCCCCCAAGTTTTGTAATCGCCCGATATTGAAGATTTTTTCTGGAAACTGCGAAACTTTCGGATGGACAACGAGTCTTTTTTGAATATATTGCCATTTCCGCTGGGCCTTTCCGGTCCGGCGTGGCCGCCGACGACTTCACTCCCTCGGCGGCCTTGATCGGTCGGCACGTCTTTTCCCGCCCGCCGCCTCGAAGCACAGAATCAATCGCCAAGGAGAATTCATGAATTTGCCCGCCGTGCCCGACGATCTTCCTCCTGTCACGCTCACGAAAAACGCCCGGATCGTTCTGGCCAAGCGCTACCTGCGCAAAGACCTTGAAGGCAACCCCATCGAGACCGAAACCGGCCTGTTTTGGCGCGTGGCCAAGGCGATGGCCGCCGAGGAAGCCAAGTTCGAAAAATCGCCGTACACCGAGAACGACTTGGCCAGGGAATTTTACGCCCTGATGACCTCGTTCAAATTCCTGCCCAATTCCCCGACCCTGATGAACGCCGGCACGGAAATGGGCCAACTGGCCGCCTGCTTCGTCCTGCCGGTCTCGGATTCGATCGACGAGATCTTCGACGCCGTGAAATACGCGGCCATGATCCATAAATCCGGCGGCGGCACGGGTTTCTCCTTTTCCAGGCTCAGGCCCCAGGGCAGTCGCGTCGGCTCCACGGGCGGAGTGGCCTCGGGCCCGGTCTCCTTCATGCGCATCTTCAACACCGCCACCGAGCAAATCAAGCAGGGCGGCACCCGGCGCGGTGCCAACATGGGCATCCTGCGCGTCGATCACCCGGACATCCTGGAATTCATCCGCTGCAAGGAACGCGAAGGCGACCTCAACAACTTCAACATCTCCGTCGCCCTGACCGAAAAATTCATGAAGTCGGCCAAAAAAGGCGAGGACTACGACCTGGTCGCCACCCACACCGGCCAGTCCAAAGGCACACTGAACGCGGCCGACGTCTTCAATATCCTGGTCCAAAAAGCCTGGGAATCGGGCGACCCGGGCATCATCTTCCTGGACCGCATCAACCGCGACAACCCTACTCCCCACATGGGCGACATCGAAAGCACCAACCCCTGCGGCGAACAACCGCTGCTTCCTTACGAAGCCTGCAACCTGGGCTCGATCAACCTGGCCCTGATGGTCACCGAGGGTGACGCCCCGGCCGTGGATTGGGACGAACTGCGCCGCGTCATCCATCTCTCGACGCGTTTTTTGGATAACGTCATCGACGCCTCGCGCTACCCCCTGCCCCAAATCACCGACATGGTGCACCGCAACCGCAAAATCGGCCTGGGCGTGATGGGCTTCGCCGACCTGCTCTTCCAACTGGGCGTGCCTTACAACAGCAACGACGCGCTCGCCCTGGGCGAACGCATCATGGAATTCCTCCAGGCCGAATCCAAAAACGCCTCCAAACAGCTGGCCGCCGAACGAGGCGCCTTCCCGGAATACGAACAGTCCGTCTACGGCAAGAAAAAACAGGGGCCATACCGCAACGCCACCACCACCACCATCGCCCCCACCGGCACCTTGTCCATCATCGCCGGCTGCTCCTCGGGCATCGAACCGCTGTTCGCCCTGTGCTTCTCGCGCAACGTCATGGACGGCGAGAAACTCATGGAAATCAACCCCTATTTCGAAAAAGCCCTGCGCTCTTCCGAAGCCTTCAGCCAGATGCTCATGGAGGAAGTCGCCCGCAAAGGCTCCATCGCGCACATCGAAATGATCCCCGAGGACCTGCGCAAGGTCTACATCACCGCCATGGATATCGAACCAATCTGGCACCTCAAGATGCAGGCCGCCTTCCAGAAATTCACCGACAACGCCGTGTCCAAAACCGTCAATCTGCCCAATTCCGCCACGGTCGAAGACATCCGCGACATCTACGTGATGGCTTACGATACCGGCTGCAAAGGCGTCACGGTCTACCGCGACGGCTGCAAATCCGGACAGGTGCTGTGCACCGGCGACGGGGCCGAAGCCGGCAAAGCCGAAGCCAAACCCAAGACCAAAGTCAAACACCGGCCGGACGTGGTTTACGGCTTCACCCAGAAAGTCAAAATCGGCCTGGGCGAGCTCTACCTCACCGTCAACGAGGTGGACGGCAAACCCTTCGAGGTCTTCGCCACCATCGGCAAATCCGGCCGCTCCATCACCGCCAAGGCCGAAGCCATCGGACGGCTGGTCTCGCTGGCGTTGCGCTCGGGCGTGAACGTGGCCGACATCGTCGAACAACTCAAAGGCATCGGCGGTGAAAACCCGGTCTTCCAAAAGAAAGGCCTGCTCCTGTCCCTTCCCGACGCCATCGCCTGGGTGCTGGAAACCCGCTACCTGGGCGGACGCATCGCCGAAACAGGCGAAAACGGCTCACTCTACCACCCCACCTGCCCCGACTGCTCCGCCGACCTGGTCTTCGAAGAAGGCTGCTACGTCTGCAAAGCCTGCGGCTATACCAAATGCGGGTAAAAAAAAGACGGGGGAAACTTTTTTAAAAAAAAGTTTCCCCCGAACCCCCTTCAAAAAACTT
>Ga0326727_10009039_pt1 | contig 24862 bp, 20 predicted proteins | sample MB2enrmetagenome_FD_207643 | JGI IMG/M metagenome (GOLD analysis project Ga0326727, IMG submission 207643) | Lab enriched peat soil microbial communities from McLean, Ithaca, NY, United States - MB29MY | ecosystem: Environmental > Terrestrial > Soil > Wetlands > Peat | place: USA: New York... | reverse complement strand
GCGTTTTCGAGCTTCAGGTCTTCGAAAGCAGCCGGAACCTGATCTATGCTGACGGCGAGGCGGGCGCGATGTACGGCCAGTACCCGCCGCTCGTGAACCCTTGCCGTGACCCCGGCGAATGGCAGGTTTATGACATCATCTTCAACCCCGCGCAGTTCAAGGATGGAAAACTTGAAACCCCGGCCTACATCACGGTTTTTCAGAACGGCGTGGTGATCCACAACCACACTGCCCTTATGGGCGAAACCGGACACCGCATTTTTCCGCGTTACACTGATCGCGGCCCGACAGGCCCGGTCCGGCTCCAGGATCATGGCGACTTGGTGCGCTATCGAAATATTTGGGTCCGGCAGTTGAAGGACTACGACCAACCGTGACGGATCAGCCGCGCCCCAACAAGGATTTCACCGCAGAGGCCACGGAGATCACGGAGCATAGTCGCAGAAAGAAATGTGGGTCGACAAACAAGGAACGGCAATCGTTGGTACCTACATGTACGCGCCGAAGTTTTTCCCTCTGTGACCTCTGCGCGCTCTGTGGTGAGTCCTTGCCCACCGCAAAGAGCACAGCGTCTGCCGTGCAGACGAGGGCAAATTGGAATACAATGAGCCCCCGAACTATTCTCGGGATACCATGCCGGGTGGCGATGAAGAGGGCCGGGGAGAGGCGAGAGGGTAACCCATGGTAGGGCCGAACGGCGTTCGGCCCTCGGGCGAGCGCCGCTCGCCCCTACATTAGAAACGAGGAGGGTATAGTGGCCAACATGGATCGCAGGGACTTTCTTAAGACCGGAAGCATTGCCGGAAGCTATTTGGTCGGATCGACGAAGATGCATTTGATGGCGGCGCCGCAGGCCGAGCCGGCCAAGCCGATTGCCGCGAACGACCATATTCAAATCGCCCTGATTGGGGCGGGTGGGCAGGGCCAGGGTGATACGAAGATCGCCGCGCAAGTTCCGGGCGTCAAGGTGGTAGCGGCGGCCGACTGTTACAACGGGTGTCTGGAACATGCCAAGGAATTGTGGGGGAAGGATATCTTAGCCACGCGCGACTACAACGAGATCCTGGCGCGGAAGGACATTGACGCAGTCATCATCGGCACTCCTGATCACTGGCACATGCAGGCGTCATGTAATGCCATGAACGCGGGCAAAGACGTTTATTGCGAGAAGCCCATGATCCACTTTTATTCCGATGGGCCCAAGATGATCGACACTTGGCGCAAGACCAACCGGATTATGCAGGTGGGCAGCCAGCGCGTGAGTTCGATCATTTACAAGAAAGCGAAAGAACTGCTGGCCGCGGGAGCCATCGGCACGCTCAATATGGTGACGGTGTGGTACGACCGCAATTCGGCGATGGGCGCGTGGGAGTATACGGTCCCCTACGATGCCAACACCGAGACCTGCGATTGGCCGCGTTGGCTCGGCACGGCGCCCAAGGTTCCCTTTGACGGTGAGCGCTTCTTCCAATGGCGCAAGTATAAGGATTACGGAAGCGGCGTCGCAGGTGATTTGTTCGTCCACTTGTTCAGTGGTGTGCACCTCATCACCGATACGCATGGTCCCACTCGCGCCCAGGCCACCGGCGGGCTGCGCTTTTGGAAAGACGGCCGCGACGTCCCGGATGTGATGATGGCGCTTTATGATTACGAGAAGGGCTTCAACCTCAGCGTGCGCACGAATTTCGTCGATGGCGGGTCGGAAAGTGAAGGGTTCGTCTTTACCGGTTCGGAAGGCTCGATGGTGATCGGTGGCGACACCGTCACCGTCACCCGTGTCCCGCGAGAAACGGAGCCGGGCGTTCGCGTCGACCTGTATTCAACGGCGATTCAGAAGCGGATGAAGGAAATCTATCATGAGAAATATCCGATCAGTCATCCCTCCGGGGCAGCCCTGCTGGGCGGAGAAAAATACGTTGCGCCCGACGGTTACAGTGACCACTACGACCACGTGAAGAACTGGATCGACGCCATCCGAAGCCGCGAACCCATCGTGGAAGACCCCGTCTTCGGCTTCCGCGCTGCCGGCGCCGCCCTGCTCAGCAACGTCAGCTACGAAAGCGGCAAGGCCGCCCATTGGGACCCGGATGCAATGAAGCTGCTGTAAATTTCCGAACAACATACGGATTTGGAGGGCCCTTGGGCGGTTCGATTGTGGATAAACCACAAATCCTCGCTAATAAGCCGTGATAAGGGCATTTGGCTAAGGGGGCGGGCACGGGGACAGAATGCCCGGACAGGCTCAGTTTGGCGACATTGTGTGTGCCTCTGGACACAAAGGGGTCCCCTAATTCCCTGCTGGCCGAAGCTGTCCTAATTTCGGGTGCAGCGCCGGGCTTTTGCCCGGCACGTGCCTCCCTAAAGGACGGCGCTACGTTCAAATCAGGCCAGGACCTGCCTGCCGGAGGGCCTTTCGACGAACGACGGCTCTGTCAAGGTACTGTTACCGACCGATGCCGGGCATATCGCTTCCACGGCCTTCGTTCAGTTCGGCGCAAATCGTATCCAAATCGGTCGAGTGGGTCGCGACATACTCTTTGGCAGTTTTCTGCAGGTTTGCGAGATTTGCTGCGGTCACATCATCCATCTCGTTTTCCGCCGCTTGCAAATGGGGAACCTGAAGGCGATGGTACGTGCATCCCGGCATGAAGCGCAGTTGATAGTCAACGGACTCGGAAGCGCTATCCATAAAAACCGGCACAATCTGCCGAGCCCAGCCGATTAGTCCCCATTTCTTGGCTTTAGCGTAGGCGATGCGATCTTGCCGGTCGCCCGTGCCCACCGACACGACGACAAACTGGGCGAATTCCGGGTAAAGCGACCGCGCTTCCGCATAGGCTGCCATGGAGGGGTTGTTCACGAACACCCCGCCGTCCACCAGCGCGTAGTCTTCGGCCCCCTGGGTGAGGCGGAGCGGGGGAAAGTAAGTTGGCGCCGCGGAGGTGGCTCGGGCGATGGAGGTCACATGCCAGTTGTAATTAGGCTTGGTGGCGATCCGGTGGCTCTTAAAGAAGAAAGGAAGCTGCGCTTGCAGATCGTAGCTGGAGATCAATAGCGGAGTGAGCGCCGTCTTGAACTCCGTGGCTTGGAAGAATTTCGCGAGGATTGCTTCCAGCGCGCGAAGTGAATACTTCGAGCGAAATACCTCTCGCAACCAGGTGAACCAATGCTTCTTGAAGATCGCAGGTCCATTCTGGATGTAGAGGTTCAGTAGCTCGTCAGGGGAATAGGGCTGACCGTTGTTGCCGCGCGTGCCGATTCCCAGCGCGATGATGCCGCCCGTCGATGTTCCCGCGATGAGGTCAAAGACCTCATACAGATTCCTGGCCAGCCGTTTTTGCAGTTCCGCAAGGATGATAGCCGGAATAATTCCTCGAATCCCCCCACCATCAACCGAGAGAACCTTGATGCTCTTCACTTGGGTAACCTCCTCGGCGTTTCTATTTCTCCTGCGCAATTATTAACACGCCAATACCTGCGCCCGCCGGGGGTAGGGCAGTAACACATGGTCGTCGTCGCCAGCTCGTAAATGTTCTCCAGCCCCGTTCCCTGGATTCCGGGTGTTAGGACGCAGGGATGGCTTGGCACGGGGTAAATACTTCCGGTAATAGAGTAAATCCAGGGAAAAAGCCCACGGTAAGAAAAACGCTGACCGTGGCTACGCGTTGCCACTTCCCCACTACGATTTACACTCTCGCCAAGCGTTCCTGATCAGGACCCTGGCTTTGAGGGCGAATAGGTCTGCAACACCTGCAGGAAGTTCTTTCCCTGGTCCACGCCCGCGCCCCATAGGAATAGGGAAAGGTAGTCCTGGAAGGAACCGAACGTCGGCCCTTTGAAATAAAAAGTGGAGAGGCCGGTCACCACAGCAATCAGGGCGGCCATAATCAAAGAGACTATCCCTACTTCCGCTAGCCCGCTAAAAGCGCCGAACTCTGAGGACGGCGCAGTACTCAATGCCTTTTGGGGTGCGCCGTTCGCCGGCACCTCAAAACTATCGTCGTCTCTTTTGACTTGCACCTTTGCGGTTAGCTGGCCAGGGCGGGGCCCGTATTGGACCACTCTCGGCTCGGTTGATACGGGTGTCAGGGAAAACGATTGGGGCGGCGCGCCGCTCTTGTATTCTAACGTGAAGGTCCAATGGAACTGCAACCCATGCTGAAAGATGTATGTGCCATTGAGTGCCGAGTCGTCGACCACCTGAAGCTCAAACCGCAGAGGTTCATAGGCTTGAGGGGGATCAGGACCAGTGAATGTCGGCGTAACAATCTCGGGGCTCGATTCTTTGAGTCGCTTCCACGCTTGATCGTCCGCCAGGGTGAACATAGCCTTGAGCGCGGTATCATCAATGTCCGAATGGGGCGGGATCAGATTAACCAGGTCGTCCAACTCGTCGGCCTTGCGTCTCTCCCAGAGTATTTTCAGAGCCGCATACTGTCGCTCCACCGCCATCTTATCATCTAAACTAGCCGGAGTATTAGCGGGCTCGAGTTTCGGCTTGATGGAATCTTGCAGGGCTTTCATATTCGTGCGGGCGTGCATGTCCGTTATGTCGACCAAGGAGATTTCATCCAACAGTTTCTTGACTGCGTCGCAGAGATCCGTCCAATAACGTTTGTCCCGGTTTGCGTCCGGACCTAGCCAGTCGCCAAAAGCTGTGAGATCGGCATTGAAGTTGGCGAGGTCGGCATCGTCAAGCCCAGCTTCGCCCAGCCGGGAGACAATCCTCCCCAGGTTGCCCAAGGCTCGGATGCGGAGGAGTCGGTCCAGCCCGGCATCCTCCAACTTGAGGCGGGTTTCGCGGATTCTATCCAGGATTCCAACCATACTCTTGAGTCGAGCGATCCGCGCGTCGAGCTCGTCGGCGCCGGTGAGCCAGAACCGCTTGCTGAGATCTTCGGTCTGCTTCAGCGCCGCCTTCACCAATATGATCGCCAAGACTGATGGCTCACCGGCAAGCCATCCCGGCCGAAGGTCCCTAATCTGCCGGAGGAAGTCAAAGCGGTGTCGCAGTGAAGAGAGTATTTTGAAGGAAACAATCGAAACCGCCACCGCGATCAGCAGGCACAGGACGGCCCATCCATACGAATCGCGAACTTAGATTACGAGATTAACTTTTTGTTGTGAGTCGTCCAAAACCGAGTTCAGGGCGTGAAAGCTCAGGAAGAAATTGTACTCACCGGTTTGGAGAAATTTGAACGTCATCCCAACTGGAGCAGGTCCAGCAGCAATGGAGCGGTCTTCGCCGGGCTGGCCAGGCAGCACCTCGAAATTCGGAATTGAGTTCCCCTTGAATGTGAAGTCCACGTTTCTGCCGAGGCTAAAGCCTGATTGCGGCTGTTTGGAGACTTGCTCCAGACGGACTGAGACACCTTCGAGACTTGCTTGGCCGGACTTCTCCCACAGCGTGACGGAGAACATCGGATCCTCCGCCGGACACCATCCCATCTTTTTCAAGGGCCAATACAGCAGTCTCCTCACGGGCCCAAATTCCTCGCTCCACCCGAGAAATGGCCGGGTGACCAGCCAAGGGCTTGGCCGGCTTACGACCAGCGTCGCCGAGGGAGCCACGTGCGAAAGGGTAATCTTCCAAACCAACGCGTCCTTCCCATGCGGGGTCACAACCAGCAGGCCCGAGTACTTTCCGACAGCGGGAAAGCTATTCATCGCCAGGCGGAGGTGGGTCATCGGCGGGTTAAAGGCGATAGTTTGGGAATTCTTCGACGCGCTGTACTTGGGAGGGAGTAACAGATCGACCGGAACCGAGCCGTCATCCCCTTCAAACTGCGTGAGGCTCACGTTGATCGTCTTGAATGTGGAAGGCGATGCGGGACAGACTACATACAGGTCCAACTGACCTTGGAGGGGCGCCGTTAGATTGATCTCCGTACCAGGGGGGGTGCCATTGTCCGAGCATTGCACCGCCTCGCCATCGGCGCGAACGCACGCGAGAAAGATGACCCCAGCCACCAGCGCCGGACGTATCAAGCCATACCTCGGCATAATCCCGCACAACGGGATTAGCCTCATTATCCGCATGAATCCCCGGCGCCCACGATTCTCATGACGCATGTATGCCATACGATTAGACCTGCCTTTGGGCGGGTAGCCGCGTTCAGGGTATTTCTCCCCGGGGGATCTTGTCCCCGGGAAGCCCTCGGTCAATTGCTAACCTATTGCATGGCTACCCGGTGGCTACGTTTTTCGCCTTTTGGTGCGGCGAGTCGCAGCTTTACGACCCGTCGCATTTCTTTTGGCGTTCCTCATCTCGCTATGCAATTGACCAGCGCTCACTGGCTCTTCCGGTGCGGATTTAGGTTCCGGCGTCTGACTTCGCTCGTCCTTTGCACTTCCGTCACTGAACTCTTTGCTGGACCGCTCTTCTTGAGCGGGATAGTCTGCCAAAAGTCGCTTCAATTCCCCGAGGTTATAGGGCTCTCGGGCATAAGCGCTTGCGATGTACTTTGTTGCGAGCGGCTCATATATGCGACGAAGTTGCATCATTCGCCATTGAAAAGCGAATCGCTCAGCGTCCTGCCGGTTGCTGTTGACCGCCCGACGATACTCGCTGCGGAGCTTCGAATCTTCGACATGGTGTGCTGCCACCCCTGAGGGCAAATCTTGCCCCGGTGCTGTAGTTTTCATAGCCGGGAGACTCTCAGAATCGAAGTCTCTCGTGTCTTGTGCCAGGACTTTCAACGCCCGCAACCAACGCCGAGCTCGGGCCAAGCGCTTGACAGGCCACGGCTGCCTGGAATTTACGTCTTCATAGTCATGCGCTAGGTGCGCCAGCAACCGCAGTTCCTCTTCAATACTGGCATGACCGCTTCGTAGCAAAGCCTGCTGAGCATATGTACGAATTAACTCAGCCTGGCCCTCGTGATCGCCGAAATCATGGGAGCTCAGCACGTCACAAGCCTGGAGGCGCAAACAAGAGGACTCCCAAAGGTTAGAACTGCCAGGCTGGCGATCATATGCTTCGATGACTTGTCTGATCTGCTCAATGTCGCCTGGATAACGCATTGCGGCAAGGGCCGCAGTGGCATCTTGATAGGTCATGTCGTCATTCCCCTTCCCTAGAATCCAGTCGTGGGATCAGAAGGAACCCTTGAAAACGGCCCAGCTCCGCCTTTTGAGATCGTGGCCGTCCCGTTTGCGTCAGCAGTGGCGTGATGTTGAGCACTGGTGAACATTCTGAGCGCGGAGCCTCCGACAGCGAATTCCCAAGGTATGTCCCACAGGAAATCACCGTTAGAGTACGGTGGTCCAAGAACGCCTGTAACCACCTTGTCTCCGATAATGTTTACTTTGCATCCAGTAACGCTGTTGCCGGGCCCGATGCTGCAAAGAGGACCTGCCTCGTGTAAGATTCCATTCAGTCCCGCGAGAAATCCGCTGGCCACAGCCGCAACGGTTCCTTCACAAATCATTATGTATGTAAAGGAGACATCCGGAGGTAGCAAGTAGATATCCCCCAGAAATGCACATGACCACATATCATTCACGTGGAGAATACCTGTGCCGGGCTGTTGAACCATTTGGGCGCCTTGTGGTTCAACGATGGTGATAGTAGTACTTGCAACAATCGCGCCCGCATTGCTTCCGGAGGCGACCCGTAGAACTAAGGTGACAGAACCACCCGACGATGGTGCTGTGAAGAGTGCGTTTCCGTCATTTCCACCCGTGCCAGTGAGAGTTCCCCCACCTGCGCTAATGAACCAGTTCAATCCGCCGAGTTCCGCAGGAGTTGTACCGTCAGACATCGTAATCGATAGATCGATCAGCTCTCCGACGCCAAAACGGATGGTACTCCTTCCGGGAAAATTGTCGTGAGGTGTAAGCAAAGGGGAGATTGGCATTGGCGAAGTCCTCCCACTGGATGTTTAGGAGCCTCTATTAGAAATTGCTCGCCGTTTCGATTTTATTACCATGAAACTTGCCGTAGTCGACCGTAAACCGGAGCACTTCAGATTTTTCGACTTTGGAGGTTGCTGGATCTATTAAGAGATAGGTCACAATAGAACCGCCGGTGAATGTGGGCGTCGGTGTTGTCCAAAACAGCTCGGCAAAAAAGATATGTTTTATTCTAGAACCGCCACCCCCTTCAGTCGCTTCAAGGACCAGAACGCGACTGTTCGTGTCTTTGCTGAATTGGGCCTTCAGACGATGTCCCTGAATCAACTGTGACAACAGTGGAACGGAGACCGACTGATTTCCAGTCTGGTTGCCTCCATTGCTTGTGGCACCACCACCATTGCCTGTGCCACCGCCCCCTGTGCCACCGCCTCCTGCGCCACCTGCTGGAGCGCTGGTGCTTGAGGAGAGATTAACGGACGTTCCCATTAATGTTCCAAAAAAGACCTGGAAAAGTTTATCGAGGGCCGCGAATGCCGCTTGTTGCGATGTGGTTCCTGCCGCAGCCCACGTAGCCGCAGCATTGCGGACGAGCAGGAGGCATCCAAGTTGGTCCGGAAGGGTCCTGCTTAGATCGGCGCACGAGGGGCTGGCTTTCACATCGCTGGTATTAACAGTAGTCTGGAGAGTTGCCGTATCGGAACTTTTTAAGTCGTCGGCCGAAACAAACAGAAACTTCGGGATGACCACGCTGTTGCCCAACAGGAGAGAATGATTTGCGACCTGGGCAATTACTGGATCAGTCTGAAGGTTCACGGTCTCTCCCGCATATTCGGCCGTAGATCGCAGAGCGGTTAAAGCCGTCTGGACAACCGGAGCAGCGGTCTCGAACGTACTCTGTGGCTGTGTACCCTTTGGGGGGGATTTAAACAACCCAAAGCTCACCTCGAAGGCGCTAACTGTGACTTGGGAGGCTTCGTATGCCTGAAGACTGGCAAATGTCTGGGTGTCGTAAATGTATAGAGTGTGTCCCTTAACCTGGTCGGCGATGTGGGCGGCAATCTTGTCCGATGCCTCATACGCGAGCATACTTGCCTCGATACGGCCAGACGGACTGGCCGCTGAGGAGCCACCTGCCTGCGCGCCACCGGACTGCCCTCCCTGTCCGCCACCGCCTCCTCCGCCCCCTCCAGAACTTGCTGAACTGCTGCCACCACCACCCGAGCCCTTTTGGCCAAATGAGACGTCCGCTCCCAGCATGAGAGCGAGCGCGAGGACAACCCCGATGCGCACATCGCGTCTTTTCATCAACGTGTCCCGATTGAAGCACATGGTATCTTAGCCTCCTTCATCCTAGTCCTTAACTGGTAGTGCGAATTCTCTGGCCCAATGAGGGCACCGAGCTTTCCTTTGCACCAAAGTGGTCATGGGGAAAGGCATACGGTCAATCAGAGTACGATTGATCGTCGCTGTACGCTCTCTCGTTGCCCACGCTTACAGGAGCACGCACTTTCGCGTGTTCGTTTTCCTTCACCATTTGCGCTCCCGCGCAGGCCAAATGGTGTGAGCCAGGACATTGGTTTGGCGTGTAATGAACCCGTGTCCTTCCCTCGCGAAATAGGCGTAGGGCTTCGCTATTCGTTGCTCAGATCAGGTGTAATAGTGAACAAGTTGGACTTGACCGCGGCTATTAAACATGCAGCCATTGCACTTGTCAATACTTTTTTTAATTTATGCTCTTATTTTCTAGCTGACGTGACTCTTAAACAAATATTCTGACGTAACATAGGACAAATCCTGCTATCGGGCATATAAATCTTTTGCTGGCGACAGGGAATCACGGCTACGGGTTTTTTGCTGGCGGGCAGGGGGAAGGCGCCAGGTATCAGGTGTCGGGTGTCAGGCGCCGGGGTTTTGGATCATCGGAGCTCCAGCCTCCGGACGGAGTTCAGAACCAAGATTCACGATTCAGGATTCAAGATTTCGAGATGGCAGATTCAAAACGGGGAAGAGCGAGGGCCGAGCGCCGCTCGGCCCTACATCGGGGTCTGCGCTACCCTGCTTCTATGGCGCTTCCAATTTCCAGCTTCGGGTTTCGAGTATCGCCTGTATCGGGGGTGCGCGCTAACGCCTGCTTCTAGGGCCACGCCACGCCGCCATTCTCGTCGTAGAACACCTCATGGATATTCGGTCCATCGAGGTAAAGCATCGCAAAGCCATTGAGCACACGCTGGGGAATGTCCGGGTCCTTGGCAAATCGATGCTCATACCATAGGACGTTCCGATTACCATCGAGTTGCGAGGCCTGCCCCCACGGCAGGGCACCGTGACCACAGCAGCGGCCAAGGACGTTCCCCGGCGACTTCAGCTCGTAAACCACTCCGGCGTGCACATGGCCCCAGTACCAATAAGCGGGACCAGTGCGGGCAGGGAAGGCGCTCATCACTTGATTCCACAGGTTCGTAGTGCTCGCACCATCCTCGGCGAGACCATTGTGGTGGGTTAGGACGATGATCTTCTTCCCCTTTGCTGCCTGCTGTTGCAGGAATTGCACCTGCGTCCCGCCATCCGGGCCGAGAGAACCGTCCATATAAAGCCCACTTTCAGGCGAGAAATAGGCTGAGTCCAGCCCGGCGATCACCCAATCCGAATTCTCAAGGGCGAAATAGCTGCACCCTTGCTGCATAGCGAATGGTGGGTTCGAGATGGCGGCGAAGTAGGGCTTTGCGCCGGAGTACATCTCATGATTAGAGTTCAACGCCAGTGAGCCGATCGAACCTTTGGGCCAGAGGTTGACCAGAAGATGCTGCTCCTGGTCACTGGTTCCGGCGTAGTAGACGTCGCCCAAGTGGATCGTAAGATGGGGCTGAAGCATTTCCATGTGATTGCCCACATCAGTGCTGGGCGCGGGATTGGCAGCCGTTCTCCAATCACCGGTGCCCCAGTCACCGGCCAGCCCAATCTGCACGTTGTCCGGTACTTGAATAACCTGGGGAGCTGCGATAAAGGCGTGTTTGCCACCAAATGCCGGAAGCAGGCTTTCCAGGTAAACTGCGAATGCTTCCGCCCAGCCCGGGTCGAGTTCCTCATACTTGCCCGTGCCCCAAATCACGCCGTCGGGGCCGACATCGATTACGGCGCCAGCGTCAAGGCTCGCCAGGACACCATCCGAGTCGTTACTCAGGGCGCTGTGCGCCAGCAGCAGGTGGTGCGGCTCGGCTGGGGTCGACGGAGCCTTTCCCGTCTGGGCAACGGTGACAGCCTGTTGATTAGCGCTCAAGATACTTGGGCCGATTTGGCGTTGTTGGTCCGGCGTAAGTTGTTTCCAGGCGGCTTTAATCCGGCTGGAGATTACAGGATCAATGCTGATTTTCATTACAGCCTCCTCGAACCCCTTGGGGCAGTGATCACTTGAATGGGAAAGAGCTCAAATCGTTTTATCCGGAGAATCGCAGATAGACGCCAGGGGGCACTCTCCGCAGAGGGGATTGCGCGCGGCGCAGATTTTTCTGCCAAACCAGATCAATTGATGACTAAACGAAACCCACCGGTTTTGCGGCACGAGTTTCATCAAATCCTGCTCGACTTTTTCCGGCGTTTCTTGGTCGGTCAGCTTCAGGCGATGGGCGATGCGGAAGACATGCGTATCCACCACCACGCCGCTGGCGATGCCGTAGGCCGTTCCCAGGACCACGTTGGCGGTTTTCCGCGCGACGCCGGGCAGGGTGAGCAGCTCCTCCATGGTTTGCGGAACCTTTCCGCCGTAGTCCTGCACGATCTTGGTGGCGGCGGCGATGATGTTTTTCGCTTTGTTGCGGAAGAAGCCCGTGGAATGAATCTCCCGTTCCAATTCTTCTTGCGGCAAGCCTACGAAATCCTGGGGGGTGGGGTATTTGCGGAAAAGTTCCGGCGTGACTTTGTTCACCCGCTCGTCGGTGCACTGGGCGGAGAGAATGGTGGCGACGAGAAGTTGGAAAGCGTTCTCATGCCGCAGCGCGCATTCTGCATGGGGGAAGCGCGCATCGAGTGCCATGAAGATTTTCTGCAAGCGCGCGGGCGAGGTGTAGGATTTTAGATTTTGGATTTTAGATTTTGGATTATCCAATTTTCGATTTTGGATTTTAGATTTTGGATTGGTAGCCGCGCCAGAGGATTTTAGACTTTGGGTTTTAGATTCTGGATTCGTGGTCATTTTGATTTCGGCACGAGGCTTGTCTTTTGTTGGCATGGTGAATCATTTTAGCACTCTTGCGAAATGATTGAACACAGAGGCCACGGAGGCGCAATCCCAAAGACATCCTCACCACGGAGCGCACAGAGGTCACGGAGACGGCCCATACGATCCAAAATCCCAAATCGGCCGTCACGGTCTTCAATCGAAAATCGACAATCGGCAATCGAAAATGAATCTCATCCGCCTAGCAAATCCAGCACCTCATCCAGTTCGCGGTGGATGCAGGTGAGCGTAGGGGTGTCGCGAACGGTGTAGCTGGTGGCCTCGCTGTGGCGCAGTTCCATGACGAGGTCGACGAAGTGTTCGGGCTTGTCGCTCTCGAATGCCACCACGAATTCCTGGTCGTCCAAGCCGAAGGAGTAGGTGGTGTTCAAGCGCACGGTGGGGTAGCGATGGCCGATCTCGATGTGCTCGTCCATCATGCCTTGCCGGGCATGTTTGGTCAGACGATACCACGCTTTGCTTTTGACAAAGGGGTAGACGAAGAGATAGCGGAACTGTCCGGGGATCAGCTTCAGCCGCGTGCCTTCCTGCCCGGCGTGAGTGTGCTTGTCCACGTAAACGGAGCGCTTGGTCATGGACAAAAATGAATAGGGCGTGGTGAGGTAATTCCCCAAACCGGTCTCGAGCAACTTGGCCATCATTTCCTGAAACTTCAGTAGGTCGTAGCCAATGCGCCAAAGCATGAAGTCGCAATCGCCCCGAACGCCGATCATCGAGTAAGCGATGGTCATCACCTCATTCTCGTAGCTCTTGACCACGTCGATGAACTGGCTCTTGCCGCGCTTGCGATCTTCCGCCGGCAACCTGCGCCAGGCGGGATCGACTTGGTAGAATCCGAAATTCACATATTGACGGCGGTCGTCGCCGCTTGCCGCTTCCGGGTGTTTGTGTTCACTCAAGACGCCAACTCCTTTAAAGGTGAGCCCTGACGAAGTTCCAATATAACATGAAAAGAGCAGGTGCCAGGTGTCGGGTATCAGGTACCAGGAGAGGACATCAGGTGCCGGGTACCAGGGGGGAAGACGAGGTGGCAGGTACCAGGCATCGGGTGTTTTTCCACGGACAGATTGTTCAGTGGGCAGCTTTTAGAGGTCTGCCCCGACACCCGACACCCTGCACCTGACACCTGCTGGGCGCGCGACATAGAAGTGAAAGCCGTTCCCTCGGACGGAGCGCGGGCATCCTGCCCGCCCCGATTCATCGGGGTCTCGCCCGCTGTGAAGCCGGGAAAAAAACCGTGGTAGCGGCGCCGGTTTTTTCACAGCCTCAAAGCGGGCAGGATGCCCGCGCTCCCTCCGCTTTTCCCTTTTATGTCGCGCACCCACACCTGCTCTTCTCCTTGCAATTATTAGTAAGCAGGGGCTATACTTTATTTGGCGAGCGCACAAAGTGGGCGAAAGCCCACTTTTTTGTTAGGCTGCGGGTCGGGTTCGCCTGAGCGCGGACCCGCCAGGGGTGTGGAGTGTGCAGTCGCCGCGCTTGATGGTGGATCTGGGGAAAATCCGGGAGATGGCGGAGCGGGTCGCGGCTTCCGAGGGTTTGCACTTGGTGGATGTCGAACTCAAGGGGGGCAACTCGAACGCACTGTTGCGCGTTTATATCGACAAGGCGGCGGGGGTTTCACACGCCGACTGCCAATTGGTCAGCGAGCAACTGAGCGCCATGCTGGATGTGGAAGACCCCTTCCCGGGAAGATACACGCTGGAAGTTTCCTCTCCGGGATTGGACAGGAAGCTCACCAAGCCGAGTGACTTTACTTATTTCGTGGGGCGGCGGGCGCGCTTGGTGTTGCGGGAAGCGATGGGGGAGCAAAAGGTTTTGGAAGGGCGCCTGGCGGGGTTTGAAAATGGCCGGGTTCGATTGGACCTGGGTGAGCACGGCCTGCAAGAACTTGATCTCGCCAACATTCGGAAAGCCCAGTTGGTGGTTGAGCTGTGAAATCGGGTCTTTGGATGATCGGGCCATCATACCATCGGGTCATCGGGCCATTTAAAAGACGTCAGTGGTCAGTTGTCCGGTGCCCGTCGTAAACGCTACGCGTAGGTTCAAGGATTCAGGCCACGGACTACGGACAGCCTTTAAATGACCCGATGGCCAGATGACGCAATGGCCAGATCCTCAGATGGCCAGATTGAGAAGAGGGGAAGCTAGTGACGACAAGTCTGTTGTTTCAAACGATCGATCAGTTGAGCCGTGAGAAGGGTATAGACGCGCAGATCATTATCTCTGCGGTGGAAGATGCCATTCTGGTGGCGGCGCGGAAGTATTACAAGACCTCTGAAGACCTTCAGTCGCATTTCAATAAAGATACCGGCTTGGTGGAAGTCCACGCCGTGAAGAAGGTTGTTGAGGATGTTCAGGATCCTGACCACGAAATTAGCCTCAAGGATGCGCAAAAATATGACGCCGCGGTGGCCGTTGAGGGCGAGGTGAGAATTCCCAAGCCCACCGACGTGCTCGGCCGCATCGCCGCGCAGGCTGCCAAGCAAGTGATCTTTCAGAAGGTGCGGGAGGCCGAACGCGATACGGTCTACGCGGAATACAACCAGCGCGTCGGCGAACTGGTGAACTGCACCGTGAAGCGCATGGAGGGGCCGGACGTCATTGTGGATTTGGGACGCACGGAAGCGCGCATGCCGCGCAAGGAGCAATCGCGCCTGGAAACTTACCAGATTGGCGACCGCATTCGCGCAGTGATCAAAGAAGTCGATCGCGCCGCGCGCGGGCCGCAGGTGGTGGTTTCACGAGCCGACGCCCTGCTGGTGCAAAAGCTCTTCGAGATGGAAGTCCCGGAAATCTACGACACCACGGTGGTGATCAAGGCCATCGCCCGCGAGGCGGGAGAGCGAACCAAAGTGGCGGTTTACTCCAAGGATCCGGACGTTGACTGCGTGGGCGCATGCGTTGGCATGAAGGGCATGCGGGTGCAGTCGATCATCCGCGAACTGCGCGGGGAAAAAATCGACATCATCGAGTACAACGATGATCCGCTGGTCTTCGCCGCCAACGCTCTGAGCCCGGCGAAAATCAATCACGTCTCCATCATCGACATGGGGGAGAAACACCTGGAAGTCATCGTCGATGATTCCCAGTTGTCGCTCGCCATCGGCAAGAAAGGCCAGAACGTGCGGCTGGCCGCCAAGCTTCTGGTCTGGCACATCGACATCAAGAGCGAAGAGGAGAAGCGGCAGGAAATCGAATCGCAAATGGCCGCCATGGCCCTGCGCGGCGCACCCATTTCCGAGTTGGCGGGGTTGGGCGATAAGACCCTGCAAAAGCTGCGCGAGCACGGCATCGAAAGCGTCGAGCAGTTGGCGCAAATGACTCCCGAAGACCTGATGCAGATTCAGGGCGTGGGAGAGAAAACCGTGGATCGCATCCGCCGCGTGGTGACGGATTACTTTGAGCGCGACCAGTCGGACGCAAGCTCGGCCCCCGAAGGCGCCGAAGTTCCGAGTGAGGGGGAGAAGGGCGAGGCAACAGAATCGGCGGAAGCGTCCGCAACCTCAGCCTCTGAGGCGTTGCCCCCGAGTCCTTCCACAGAAGAAGCTGCTGCCCCGGAGGAACCTGCTGGCATTGCTGAGGCCGCGGAGTCGGAAACGGTGGAAGAGCACGCGTCGGCTGAGGAGAGTGACAAAACTGAGGGTGAACCCAAAGGGCCGGCTGAGCCTGGGTCGGCTGGAGCAGGAGGTGGAGAAAAATAAACAAGGCTGCCAGGGCTTTTATCGAACCGGCCGGCAGATTTCTTAGGCCCAATGTCTGGGCCGCGGTAAGGGAGAAAGAGACTTACGCATGGGGAAGATTAGGATCAACGAACTGGCACGTGAACTGGAAGTGAAGAGTAACGTCGTTTTGGAATACTTGGCGGAGTTGGGTATTCCGGATAAGAAGTCCCACTCCAGTGCACTCGATGACGACCTCGCCGACAAAGTCCGGGCGCATTTCCGTGCCGATGGAGAACCTGCCACTGAAAAGGTGGAGGAGGCTCCTGCCGCGCCCGTGCAACCTACGCCTCCAGTCGAAGCGCCACACGTGCCCATAGCTCTGGACCTGAAGAAGCTGCACGACTTCAAGTCGGACCTCCATCCGCTGACCCGTTCCATTGCGGACATTAAGGTGACCGCTCGCAAAGCCGTGGTGGCTCCGCCGCCTCCGCCCAAGCCCGTCGTCCCTCCGCCGGCTGCCGCTGGACCGGCTACTTCGCCTGCCGCACCTAAGGCCGTGCCCCCCTTGGAGCGCCCGCATGAGCGGCCCGCTCCCGCCGCGCCCGCCGTGATCAGCAGCGCTGCCGCTGGGCCCTCGGTTGTGGGACGGATTCCTGCGCCCTCTTCCGCGCCACCCCTTGGGCGCCCGACGCCGAGCCGGCCTGGGCCAGCAGTTCTTCCGGTGAAAGGCGGACTAGAAGCTCCTCCGGCTCCCGTTGCGCGCGCCGGCACTGCAAGCAAGGTATCAATCCCCAGTGAACCGCCGGAGATGCCCCCTCCGCCGCCACCGGGTCTGCAACAAAGAGGTGGAATGCGCCCGCCACGGCCTGGGCGGCACGGAGGTTCCAGTTCCAACCAGCCGATCTATCCGCAAGCGGTTATGCCGAAGCCTGCGCCGGCGCGGCCAGCTCCGTTTCGGCGCCCGGGTGAGCCTCGCCCTATGCATCCGACCTCAGCGCGTCCCGCCGCGGGCGGGGCAGTGGCTACAGGAGGGCATCCTCCTGCTCGCCCGCCGCTCGGCCGGCCTGCACCGCCCTTGATGCGGCGCGGTCCGGCGGCTACGATGGCGCCTCCCCGGCCGGTGGTTCCGGAAGAGGTCCCGATCACCCGGAAGATTACCATCAGCGAAGGAATCGCGATCAAGGAGCTTTCGGAAAAGCTCGAAGCGCGAGCGAAAGATGTGATCAAGCGGCTCCTTGACAAAGGAATCTTCGCCACCATCAACCAGACCCTCGACGGCCCCACGGCCGTGGAAATTGCTCGCAGCTTTGGCGCGGAAGCGGCCATTGTCAGTTATGAAGAAGAGGTCCTTCAGGAAGTTGAAGAATCGGATCGCCCGGAAGATCTCTGCCCGCGAGCGCCGGTGGTCACCGTGATGGGCCATGTCGATCACGGCAAAACCTCGCTCTTGGATGCCTTACGCGAGACTAATGTGGCCGCGCACGAGGCGGGTGGCATTACGCAAAGCATCGGCGCCTATCAAGTCGTGGGGCAGGGACGAAAGGTGACTTTCATCGATACTCCCGGCCATGAAGCCTTCACTTTGATGCGTGCGCGGGGCGCCCGGGTGACGGACGTGGTGGTGCTGGTGGTGGCCGCGGATGATGGCGTCATGCCGCAAACGCTGGAAGCCATCAATCACGCGCGGGCTGCCAAGGTGCCGATTGTCGTGGCCATTAACAAGATCGATAAGCCCGAGGCCCAACCGGAACGGGTCAAAAGGCAGTTGGCCGATCATGACCTGATGCCGGAAGAATGGGGCGGGCAGACCGTGACGGTGGAAGTTTCGGCCAAGCAGCGCCGGAACCTTGATCTGCTGCTGGAAATGATTTTGCTGGTCGCCGACCTGCAAGCCTTGAAGGCCAACCCTAAGCGCCTGGCTAGCGGGACGGTTTTGGAAGCCAAGCTTGACCGCGGACGCGGTCCCGTGGCGACGGTGCTGGTTCAGAACGGCACCCTGCGAATCGGCGACTCGTTTATTGTGGGCGCAATTTATGGCAAGGTGCGAGCCTTGTTTGACGACCACGGACGCCCGGTGTTGGAGGCTCCCCCTTCGACCCCCGCCGAAGTCCTCGGGCTGGAGGATGTTCCCCAGGCCGGCGATCGCCTCCAGGTGATTGAGGATACGCTCAAGGCGCGGCAAATTGCCCTGCACCGGCAGGGAAAGCTCCGCGACGCGGCCCTTGCCAAGTCGGCACGTCTTACGCTCGAGCAATTGCATGAACAATTGGCGGCCGGGGATGTGAAGGATCTGCCGCTGATTATCAAGGCGGATGTGCAAGGTTCGGTGGAGGTCCTCGCTGAAACCTTGATCAAGCTGAGCACCGAGAGGGTGAAGATCAAGGTCATCCACGCGGGAGCAGGCGCCATTACGGAGTCGGACGTGTTACTGGCTTCGGCTTCCAATGCGGTTATTATCGGCTTCAACGTCCGGCCGGAGCGCAAAGCGACGGAGTTGGCACAGCTTGAGAATGTCGATATCCGTTTGCATACGATCATTTACAATGTTACCGATGAGATCAAGAAAGCCATGGTGGGGCTGCTGGCCATCACTTACAAAGAAACGTCCCTGGGACGGGCGGACGTTCGTGATACCTTCCGTATTACCAAGGTCGGAACGGTGGCCGGGTGTTATATCCAGGACGGCAAAATCACGCGGGAATCGCAGATCCGGCTGCTGCGCGACAACGTGGTAGTCCACGAGGGCAAAATCCGATCCTTGCGCCGCTTCAAGGATGACGTGGCGGAAGTGAAGTCGGGAATGGAGTGCGGAATTTCGCTCGAAAACTACAATGACGTCAAGGTCGATGACATCATCGAGGCCTACGTGAAGGAGAGAGTGATCGAGCCTGCCATGGCCTGAAGCGGGGAAAGGACGAAACTCGAAAATTGAAATTCAAGACTCGTGAGTGAGGGCCGATTTTCTATTTTCGACTTTCGAGACTGAGCCCCTAGTCCCCGGCCCTAATAAGTGGCTAACACGATGCCGGTTGGCGTATTAACCCTGGAAATTCAGCTTCCCTACGCGCATTCACTCAAAGAAAAGCGTGCGGTCCTGCGAAAAATACGGGACCGCCTGCGGGCCCGTTTTAACGTGGCCGTGGCGGAACTTGACCATCAAGACGTGTGGCAGCGCGCCACGCTGGGGGTGGTTTCGATTTCCGACAGCCAAACTTTGCTGGAATCGGTTTTTCGCCAAGTCCTGGCGGAATCGGAGAACATCCTGGGTGATGACGTTGCGGACCACGTGCTGGAATTTTTCTAGCAGTGACCAGTGAAGAGCAAGTGAAAGACGAAAATCGAAACTCGAAATTCGAAACTCGCCGCGATTTTCGAATTTCGATCCTCGCTGGCTCGTCACGGGTCGCTGCTCTCGTGATTAGGGGATCGGATGAGCATACCCGGACGCCGGGCGGACCGGTTGGGACACGAGATTCGTGTGGAGTTGGCGGAGCTGATTTCGCGCGAGGTTAAAGACCCGCGAATCGGGTTCGTCACCGTGACGCGCGTGGAGTTAAGCGGCGACCTGCATCATGCGCGAGTCTTGGTCTCGGTGTTGGGCAGCCCGGAGGAACAACAGAGCAGCATTGAAGGGTTGTCCTCGGCGGCGGAATTTCTTCGCCACGAAATCGGCCACCGGCTGGCGCTGCGGCGGGTTCCGGAGCTGGCCTTTATCCTGGACCACGACGTCGAAGCGGGCGAGAAGATCGAAATGCTCCTGCAAAAAATCCACAAAGATGGCGAAACCTCGGAGTAGTTTACGTGCCAAGGGCGAGGTGGTGAGTTTCGTCCGTTCCCTGACACGCCGCACCCGGCACTGAGCACACAATGACCGAACCCCAACCTCCCAAACCGGAAGTGAGCGGCGTTCTGGTGATCGACAAGCCTGCGGGCATCACGTCCCACGACGTTGTGGCGCGAGTCCGCAAGATTCTGCGCCAGCGCCAGGTGGGCCATTTTGGGACGCTCGATCCTTTCGCCACCGGGGTGCTGCCGGTTTCCGTGGGCAAGGCGACGCGATTCGCGCAATTCTATTTGAAATCCCGCAAGGCTTACGAGGGTTGGATACGTTTCGGTTTCCCCACGGATACCTACGACGCCACCGGGGAGCCCACGTCAGAAGCGATCCCGGTGGTTCTGGAAGCATCGGTGTTGGAAGGCCACTTTCGCCAATTCACGGGGCGGCTGCTGCAAACTCCTCCGCCTTTCTCCGCCAAGCGAGTGAGCGGAGTGCGCGCTTACGAACTGGCGCGGCAGCACAAGCCGGTAAACTTAACGCCGGTGGAAGTGGAAATCTACGCTCTGGAATTGCTGAGTTTCGAAGGCGAGCAGGTGCAGTTTGCGGTGGAATGCTCCGGCGGGACGTACGTCCGTTCCCTGGCCCACGACCTCGGGCAGAAGTTAGGCTGTGGAGCGCACTTAGCCGGCTTGCGGCGTACTGCGGTGGCGGAGTTCAGGGAGAATCGCGCGGTCACGTTGGAACGCCTGCAAGAAACCGTGCAACAGGGCAACCTGGAATCTTGCCTCGTCCGGCTGGAAGCCCTTCTTCCCGATTGCCCGGAATTGGTGGTGCGGGGCCGCGAGGAAACCTCGGTGCGTCATGGCCGCGCGTTTGAACTGGCCCAGGCTCTCCGGCCGGGCCGGGGCGGGGCGGCCCTCGCGCCCGCCGCGAGTCTGCTCAAAATCCTCGGCTCGGAGCGCCGCCTGATCGCCGTAGCCAGACACGTTTCCGGCGCCATCTACCATCCCAACTTGGTTCTGGTTTAATTTACGGACAAAGCTTCAGGATCTCCTCTGCCGCGTCGCGTGCGGCGCGCGGGCAGGCGTGCTGCGCCGTATTTGGACGGAGGCGGTCGAACTCCTGCGGCTCATTCAACAGATGGTTAAGGCGGGTGGCAATGGCGCCGGAGCGCTTTGCCCGGTAGCCGGCCTGCCATTTTTTTGTCAAGCAACTCACACGCGCGGCGCTCGCTGCCGCGAGGAGCGTCGAAAACCACAATGGGCAATCCGCAGTTGAGGGCTTCGGCCACCGTACAACCGCCCGCGCGGCTCACCAGGATGTCGGCTGCCGCCATCCACTCCTGCATGTTGCCCGCGCAGCGCAGAACGCATCAGAATCTTCATGTGAACAGTATGGGCGCTAGCGCGAAGGGTGTGGTAGGATTCAGGCGCGGAGGAAACCACATGCCCGGAAGAAATGTCGTAATCCTCGATGGCGCCGCGTCTGGCGATAAGGACTTGTCGCCTATTCTAAGCGTGTTGTCCGACGTGCTCAAACGAGTTGGCACGCACGTAGAGACATTTCCATTGCGCGAGATTAAACTGGCCCACTGCCTTGGTTGCTTTGGTTGCTGGGTCGAGACACCTGGCCTGTGTGTGGAAGCGGATGCCGGTCGTGAGATCGCAAGAGCAATTATCCGGAGTGATACCACGGTTTTGTTCACGCCCGTGACTTTCGGGGGGTACTCGCCGGAGCTAAAGAAGATGATGGACCGGTTCATTCAGCTCATTTCTCCATACTTCCAGATGGATCACGGGGAGGTTCACCACCCGCCGCGCTATGCACACCGGCCACGGCTCATGATGGTGGGAGTCCAGCGCTATCCCAATCCGCATGAGGCTCATATCTTCAAGACCCTCGCGGGGCGCAACGCGATCAACTTCCATCCCCCCAGCTTCGCAGCGGAGGTGGTACTCGCCACGGATGACGCCGATACGCTCCGGGGGCGCTTCGAAGCACTCCTGGCCAGGTCCGACGCGCTGCCTTTCGGCGAGGCCGCCGCCTCCCTGATGCCCGCGCCGGTAATCCTCGGGGCGGCCACCGAACCGGACAGGGCGCGACGGGCTTTGCTCATTGTGGGCAGCCCCAAGACCAAGTCGTCCAGCACTTCGAGCGTCCTGGGAGGCTTCCTCTTGGAACGCCTCAAGGAGCGAGGTTGGGAGACCGAATCACTCACGCTCCGGGCCAGCCTGAATCGCGAAGAGGGTGAGAGCAAACTGCTTTCCTCGGTAGACCGCGCCGGGCTGATCCTTTTGGTTTTTCCTCTTTACAGCGATGCCTTGCCCTATCTCGTGACCAAGGCCCTGGCGGTGATTGCCGCCCATCGGCGGGCTGGTGGCGAGCCGTCCTCGCAACGGTTGGTGGGGATTGTGAACAGCGGCTTTCCCGAGACCCACCAGAATTCGCTGGCCCTGGCCATCTGCCGCGAGTTCGCCGCCCAAAGCGGCTTCGCCTGGGCCGGCAGTCTTGCCTTAGGCGGAGGAGGGGCGGTCGGCGACCAGCCCCTCACGGTGGCGAAGCGCTCGGGTCCGCCCGTCAAGCACGTGATTGCCGCCCTGGAGATGACCGCCGCCGCCCTGGCAGAGGGACTGCCGGTACCGGCCGAGGCGGTAAGGATGATCTCGAAGAGCCCCATTCCGCTCATGCCCCTGGCTCTCTGGCGTTGGGTGTATGTTCGCTTGGGCGGCAAGAGCTTCGAACATGAGGCCGCTAAGAACGGGGTCAGCAGGGCTAAGTTGCTAGCCCAGCCGTACGCGGCGTAGGGATACGGATGCCGAGGGCGGGGCGAGTGGCGCAAATTCAAAGAGGAAGAAAAGATGAGGCACAATCCACTCCTTGCGGAATGCTGTCATTACTTGTTCCTGGATTAGGTCAGATATATGGGGGAGAAAGCAATAAGGGTGCGGCAATTATTGCGGCCGCGATAATAATCGGAAATTTGAATATCATCATATTGCCGCTTATTTCCATGGCGAATCCAGTCATTCCAATAGTAACTCCTGATGCGAGAGCGGTTTGGGCCTATTGGATATCCCGAATAGTTCATGATGTATTATCGTTCTGGAGTATTGCCTTTTGGATATGGGCAATATGGGATGCAGTTTCAATAACACGAAGAATAAACGAAACGACGGGGTAGAATGTAGCGCGGTCGAGCCGCAAAGGAAACTCAAAACGCGAGGCACGTGTAGCGCGCGGACCTGTTTTGTCGGTCCATGGTTTTTCCTGGCCAACGGGGGATGGGCCTTCGGGTCATCGGTCCATTTGGCGATCGGGTGATTTTTGAATTTCGTTTTTCGCTTTGAGCGCAGATTTCCGGGCGCCGAAGGGAAGGGGAAGCTCGCATTGTTTTCAGGATGCCCCTTCTGCCGCCGCTTGGCGGTATCCAAACAACGCGCGTTGCTTGATGACTTAGCCACGACTCTCTAAGGGGAGGGAATTCTTAAGTTTGTGTGGCGCAGCCGGTCGGCGAGAACCTTCATCACCGCGAGCCCGAAGAACGGAGTCTCTTGCACCATATACTCAAAGCGACGCCGATCGACCGCCACCAGCCGACAGTCGGTTTTCGCCACCACCGTTGCGCTGCGCGGCTCATCATCGATGAGCGCCAACTCACCGACAATGGAGCCCGGGCCAGCGGTTTCCAGGATGGCCGATCCGTCCAGGAATTCGACCTCCCCTTCGGTGATGATGTACATGGTTTCTCCAGGATCTCCCGCCTGAAAGATAAATTGCCCGGCGGCGAAGCTCGTCGCTTCCTTGTCACGAAACAGATTGAGAAATAAATTGGGCCTGGTCATGTGCTTTTCTCATCCTCACGAACCGGAATTAGTTTTTTGCCCTCGCGGCGGTCGGGAGTCTATTGCCATTCCGGCCGGGGGCGGCGAAAATCAGGGTTTGACGGTTTGCAACGCGGCCTGGGCTTTTTCCACGACTTCCGGAGGCAGAGGGACGTAGCCGAGGTCCGAAGCGTAGTGTTGCCCATCGCCCAAGCTCCAGGCAAAGAGGTCGCGAAGTGCCCGGGCTTTGGCGGGGTCGGCATAGTTCCGGCCGAGAAGAATCCAGGTGAACGTGGCGATCGGGTAAGCCTCGGGAGCGGTCGGATCGGGCACGTAAACGCGTAGATTCTCCGGCATCCGTGCAGAGGCCAGGGCCGCCCGGAGGCTTTCTTCATCGGGTTTGACGAACTTCCCCGCCTGGTTTTCGAGCCGGGCGATTTGCAGCCCGTACCGGTGCGCGAATTCGTAGCCGACATAACCCAAGCCGCCGACCGAATGGTAGAGAAGTCCGGCGACGCCTTCGTTGCCTTTGGCCCGCATGGCGTTTCCGGGCCAATCGACGAGCGTGGACGCGCCGTATTGGCTCCGCCACTTTCCACTGATGGCATCGAGGTGTTTGGTGAAGGCGAAAGTCGTGCCGCTGGCATCCTGGCGTACCACTGTCACTATGGTAAGTTTCGGCAGCTTGACGCCGGGGTTGGCGGCGGCGATCAACGGATCGTTCCAGTTCTTGATCTCGCCCAAGAAAATACCGGCATAGGCCCGCCGGGAGAGTTGGAGTTCTTGGGACACGCCGGGAAGGTTGTAAGCCAGCGCCACTCCTCCGGCCGTCACCGGCACCATGACCACGCCGTCCGCAGCCTGGGCAATTTCGTTGTCCTGGAGGGCGGCGTCACTGGCGCCGAAGTCCACCTTATCTTCATCGTTGACATTGCGGCCGAGGAATCTCCGAATGCCCTCGCCGCTCCCGACGCTATCGTAGGTGATAACCGTCTGGGGATGGGCTTGTTGGTAGGCGGCAAACCACTTTTTGTAGAGCGGGGAGGGAAATGTCGCGCCTGCTCCTTGCAGAAGGACGCCGCCAGGAGGGACTTGGGGTTTTGCCTTCGCCGGGCCTTGCGTCGAGCAGGCAAGGAAATTCCCCAGGAGTCCCCAGGCCGCCAGGGCCAACAGGAGGCGACTGAATTGCATGAGATACCTGCTTCCCGATCCCATAATTCCTCTCCCTCTTCAGTGGCACGGGTCGCGACGTGAAAGGCCCCACCGGACACCACCCTTCCGGCCCGGGGCCACCAAGGAAGAAGGGTGTGGAAAAGGGTTCAACGAACCCCTTGAAGATCCGGACGCTAACTGAATTCCCCGCGGATGTATTCCCGGGTATGTTTTTCTTTGGGGTCTTCGAATATCTGCTTGGATTCTCCGAACTCCACCAGATAGCCGGTACGGCCACCCTGGGTGGTATCGACGTACAGGAAACCGGTAAGGTCAGCGACGCGCTGGGCCTGTT
>Ga0326727_10009037_pt1 | contig 24863 bp, 16 predicted proteins | sample MB2enrmetagenome_FD_207643 | JGI IMG/M metagenome (GOLD analysis project Ga0326727, IMG submission 207643) | Lab enriched peat soil microbial communities from McLean, Ithaca, NY, United States - MB29MY | ecosystem: Environmental > Terrestrial > Soil > Wetlands > Peat | place: USA: New York... | reverse complement strand
CATGACGGGAGCGCGCGCCACGTGGTCTAACTACACCCTGGACGGTATCACTAATACCGACCTCGACTTCAACACCTACATCTTGCAGCCGTCCGTCGACGCTATCCAGGAATTCAAGGTCCAGACCGGAGTCTATCCCGCGGAGTTCGGCCGGGAGGCCGGACAGGTCAACGTCTCCACCAAACCCGGCGGCAATGAGTACCACGCCGACCTGTTTGAATTTCTGCGCAACAACAGACTCGACGCCAGGCCTTACGACTTCCTGGCGTACGAGCGCACCGCCACCAACCCCTCTCCCCCGAGCAAGCCCTACCGCCAGAATCAATTCGGCTACACGCTGACAGGGCCGATTCGGATTCCGAAGCTGTTCAACGGCAAGAACCGGCTGTTCTTCATGTCGAACTTTGAGACGTTCATTTCCCGCCAGGCGCTCACGAACCTGTCCACAACACTGCCGGCAGCTATGCGAAACGGCGACTTTTCCTCCCTGCCCGCCGCGAACACTTTGGCCGACCCCAGCTCGCGCGTTTATACATTCAACCCCAACGGGTCACTCGCCACCATGACCCAGTCGCTGTTCCCCAACAACCAGATTCCCATGAGCCGCCTCAGCCCGGACTCCATCATTCTGGCCACCAAGTTCGATCCCTTGCCGAATATACCGTCCCAGCAAGGCGGGATCCCCTTGAATAACTATCAATGGACCGGACTCTACCCCGTCACCAGGGATACTCTCACCGAGCGCATCGATTGGAACGAGAGTGCGAGATCCCAGTGGTTCGGCCGCTACAGTTGGAACGACGAATCCAGTTTGCCCTCCGTCGGCATGACTACGGACGGTGAAACTCTCTACACCCGGGCCGGCCAGTGGGTGGTGTCCAACACCCGCACCCTTTCCGCGACCAAGGTGAACGAGGCGCGCTTCGGCTACAACTCCATGTTCAACAATATCACCCAGCAGTTGGCGGGCAAGGAGAATGTGGATGCCGAACTCAACATGCCGGTGAATATCACGGATCCGAATTCCTGGGGAATACCCAACGTCTCCATGAACGCTCAGAACCTGACCGGCTTCGGCAACCCCACCAGCAGCCCGTTCCAGATCAACGATAAGTACTACGAGGGGACGGACAACTTCTCCTGGATAATTGGGAAGCATTCGCTGCGCATGGGCGGAGAGTACCGGTATGACGAGTTTCCGCAGCTCGGAAACGAATTCCCCCGCGGCCAGTTCTATTTTGACAACCGGACCACGGAATCCTATGGGGTTAGCGGATCGGGTACCGGCGGCTACATCGGCGGGGACTTCATGCTGGGCAATTCGTATGACGGCATTATCGCCGTGGCGCTGGCTTCGGCCGATTTCAGGGCCAGCGAATGGGCGACCTACCTCGACGACACCTGGCGCTTGAACCCGCACCTGACCGTTACCTACGGTCTGCGGTGGGAAGTCGCGCAACCCCTCAAGGATGTGTCGGGCCACGAGGTGAACGTTGACATCCAGCAGCCAATTCCGAATCAGGCGGATGTGCAGACCGGGGCTCCGGTTTATGTCCGCACCGGCAACGGGAATTTCTACGATGGCATCAACTTCACTTACGAGCCCTATTGGCAAAGCGTTGGAGCGACGGTTGCCGGGTCCCCTCCTTTGCAAACGGTCCGAGACGGGCGGTTGGGCAGCCGGTTGGTCAACACCGATTACTTCAACTTCGCCCCGCGGCTCGGGATTGCCTATAGCCCCTCGGACAAATGGTCGATCCGCACCGGTATCGGCATGTTCTACTCGCAGGAAAGCAAGAACTCCGTCTTCGATCTGAATCGCGGACTGGGAGGCCGAACCGGCACACTTTTGCCCACCCCCTATTCGGTGCCAAACTGGACCTACACGAATTTCATTAACACGGCCAGTTTTCCCGTGACCATCCCCATCGGCCTCACTTGGGGAGTGAATCCGCACCTGCCCACAAGCCGCAGCTACCAGTACCTGATGACCGTCCAGCGCGCGCTCGGCAAGTCGACGATGCTGGAGGTCAGCTACATCGGCTCGCAAAGCCGCCACCTGGACCACTTGATCAATCAGAATCAGGGGATTCTCAACGCCAGTCTGCCGATCGTTCAACGCTTGCCCTATCCGGCATTTGGGGGTTCGGGCATCCAGTATCTGACCGCCGATGGCAATGGGAATTACAATGCCCTCAGCGGCAGGTTGACCCAGCGTCTCCGCAGCCTGACGACCTCGTTTGCCTACACGTTTTCCAAGTCCATGGATGACACCAGCGCCATCCGTGGCCCCGGCAACGACTTCGCGCCCGAGAACTCGCTCTGCCCCCTTTCGTGCGAATACGGCCCCTCGGATTTCAACGTTACGGCTCGTTTCGTCTCCTCCGTCCTGTACATGCTGCCATTCGGCAAGGGCCAGCAGCTTCTGAATCATGGAGGGATCGTGAACGAAGTGGTTGGCGGCTGGCAGCTCACCGCCATCACCACCATTCAAAGCGGTCTCTCGCTGGAGGCCTCTTCATGGGACTCGGGCGAGACCAATTTCTCACCCCCCAGTTCCCGGCTCAACTGCACCGGGTTAGACCCGAATTTACCGTCCGGCAGCCGCAGCATCTTCGGCTGGTATAACGCGGCGGCGTTCAGCAACCCCTATGCAGGCACCTTGGGAAACTGTGGCCGCGACAACCTGCAGGACCCGCACACCGTGAACATCGATTTTTCGGCCATCAAGAACTTCCGCATCAACGACCGGCAGAATGTACAGTTCCGCGCGGAAATGTTCAATGCTCCCAACCATGTGGAATTGGGTGCTCCCAATGTAAGCTGGAATGGCAGCAACGCGGGTGGGGCGGCTCCCCCGTCGAATTTTGGTTGGATCACCTCGCTCTTGAGTAATTCAACCATGCGCCAGATCCAGTTCGCGCTTAAGTATAGCTTCTGAAACTGAACCGACAAATCGTAGGTTAGACATGCGACCAACTCCTTTTCGGGGGTTGGTCGCATTTTTGTGTCCGCAGCCGAGCCGCACCGCTCTAACCGGAAAGCGAGCACATGTCGCATGATCGGGCGGTGCGCAAGGCCAGCGCGCCGGTCGGGCAGGCTTCAGCACAGCGCCGCGCGACTTTGCGCAGCCCGATCGAGAGCGGCTGGCCGAACGGCACTGCCACAGCCACATCGAAGCCGCGGCCGATCAACGCGAGACCCGGCTCTTCATCCGCGGCGGCGGCGATCCGCACGCACGCATCGCAACAGATGCACTTGCCAGGCTCATAGATCACTTCGGGATGGGAAAGATCCTGCGAGAAGCGGCGGCGCTCTCCCGGAAAACGATACATATCCACGCCGTATTCGGTGGCGAGGGAGCGTACCAGGCAGCAGTTCGCCTTCCGGCAGCCGCAAGTAAGGCAGCGGCGCGCCTCCCGTGCCGCACCCTCGTCCGGAAGCCGACCCTCGACCTCGTCGAAGCCCGCCAGGCGCCGCTCCAGGGAGATCTCCGGCGCGCGCACGCGGGAGGCCCGCTCGATGGCCCGAAAAATCGCGGCCCGCTCGGCGTCGTCGATCGGCCGCATGGCGATGCCGGCCGCCGTCGGTTCCCCCGTGACGGCTTGGCCGGACAGGAATTGATGAATCGAGGCGGCGGCCATTCTCCCCGCGGCCACCGCGCGGACGGCGAGATCCGCGCCCAGCACCGCGTCGCCCCCGGCGAAAACGCCCGGCAGGTTTGTCGCGAGCGTTTTCGGATCGGCGGCGATGCCCCAGGCGGTCACCGCGAGTCCCTCCAGCTCGGCCAGAGATCGATCCACCGACTGCCCGATGGCCGCGATCGCGGTGGAGCACTCCACGGTGAACTCGGGACCCTCGAGCGCCACCGGCCGGCGGCGCCCCGAGGCGTCGGGTTCGCCAAGTGTCATCCGCCGGCAGGTCAGCAGCAGGCTTCGGCCGTTTCGCTCCAGGCGCACCGGCGCGACGAGGAGGTCGATGTGCACACCTTCGGCTTCCGCGCTCTCCACTTCCTCCATCAGACACGGCATCTCTTCCCTGCCCCGGCGATATACAACGCCCACGTTCCGGGCGCCCAACCGGACCGCGGAGCGGGCGCAATCCATGGCGGTATTCCCGCCGCCGATCACCGCGACCTGGTCGCCCAGCGGCGGCGGATTCCCGCGGGCTACGCGCTCCAGAAATTCGATCCCGGCGAGAGCGTGTTCCTCGCCTTGGCAGCCGAGACCCTGGGCACGCTGTGCGCCGATGGCCACGAAGACGGCGTCGTGCTGCTGGCGCAATCCGGCGAGCGTGAAGTGCTCACCCCACCGCTCGCCCATCCGGAACCGGGCGCCGAGCCGCCGGATGGCGTCGATCTCCATCTCAAGCGCATCCTTCGGCAAGCGGTTGGCGGGGATTCCGTAGCGCAGCATGCCACCGGGGAGCGGGTGGGCGTCGAAGAGCGCGCAGTCATGGCCGCTCCGCAGGAGATAATAAGCGGCGGCCAGGCCGGCGGGCCCCGCGCCCACTATGGCGACCGACTTCCCCGAGGATGGCGCGCTCCGTGGCACGTAGTTCCCGCGATCCAGGTCGGCCGCGTAGCGGTGCAGAGCGCCGATCGACAGGCCCTGGTCGAGTTCCGAGCGGCGGCATTGCCGCTCGCACAAACGCGGGCAGATGCGCCCGACAGAGCCCGGCAGCGCGAGCCGGTCCGTGAGCACTTCCATCGAGCGGCGATGGTCTCCGGTCGCGATGCCATAAACGAACCCGGGGATATCGAGCCCGGCCGGGCACTGGGCCGCGCACGGTGCAACGCACTCTCCGGCGTGATCGGAGAGCAGAAGCTCGAGCGCCATCTTGCGCGCCCCGCGGACGTCCTCGCTTTGGGCGAAGACGACCATGCCATCCGCCACTGGCATGGCGCAGGCGGGCGCGAACGTCCGGCGGCCTTCGATCTGGACCGCGCAGATGAAGCACGATGCGGCCGGCTCGATGCCGGGCACGTGGCACATGGTCGGGATGCGGATGCCCAGCCGTTGGGCCGCCTCCAACACCGTGGTGCCCGGAGGTACGACGATCTGCCGGCCGTCTATGGTCAAGCTAATCATGGCGCGGCTATAGGACCTCGATGGCGTCGTCCTGGCACGCCTGGCGGCACATGTCGCAGCGCGTGCAGAGCCGGTCATCCACCTCGTGCTTCTCGTACGGGCGCCAGGCGATGGCGCCCACCGGGCAGGCTTGCGCGCATAGCGTACAGCCGATGCAGTTGTCCGTCACCCGGTAGCGGATCAGCGCCGGACAGCGGCCGGCTGGACAGCGCCGCTCGTGCAGGTGCGCCTCGTACTCTTCCCGGAAGTAGCGGAGCGTGGTCAGCACGGGGTTGGGCGCGGTCTGGCCGAGCCCGCACAGGCTGCCGCGGCCCACGTAATCGGCCAGCTTTTCGAGCTTTTCCAGATCGTCCGGCCGGCCCTTTCCTTCGCACAGGCGCTCCAGAATTTCGAGCATCCGTTTGGTGCCGATGCGGCAGAAGGTGCACTTGCCGCAGGATTCGGCCTGTGTGAACTTCAGGAAGAAGCGGGCGATATCGACCATGCAATCGCGGTCGTCCAGCACCACCAGCCCGCCGGAACCCATGATGGCGCCGGTCTGCGCCAGGGCGTCATAGTCGATCGGCGTATCGGCCAGCCGCGCCGGAATGCAGCCGCCGGACGGTCCCCCGAGCTGCACGGCTTTGAACTGCCGCCCGTTGCGGATGCCGCCGCCGATATCCTCCACCACTTCGCGCACGGTGATGCCCATGGGAACTTCGATCAGGCCGCCCCGGTTGATCTTGCCGGCTAGCGCGAAGACCTTGGTGCCCCGGCTGTTCTTCGTGCCGAGCGCGGCGAACGCGCCGGCGCCGTGGCGGACGATCCAGGGCACCGCGGCCAGGGTCTCGACGTTGTTGATGACCGTCGGCCGCCCTCGAAATCCGCGCTCCACGGGGTACGGAGGCCGCAGCTTCGGCATGCCGCGTTTTCCCTCGAGCGACTGGATCAGCGCGGTCTCCTCGCCGCATACGAAGGCGCCGGCGCCCTCACGAACCTCCAGCCGCAGCCGCCCCAGGTAACCGCGCTCCTCGGCCTGCCGGATGGCCGCGCGCGTGTGGCGCACCGCCAGCGGATACTCGGCGCGAATGTACAGGTAGCCCTCGGCCGCGCCTATGGCGTATGCCGCGATGGCCAGCCCCTCCAATACCCGGTGCGGATCGGATTCCAGGACCAGCCGGTCCATGAAGGCGCCCGGATCGCCCTCATCGCCATTGCAGACGACATACTTGACGTCGTTCGATTGCGCGCGCCCCAGCGCCCATTTCCGTCCCGTGGGAAAACCCGCGCCGCCGCGCCCGCGCAGGCCGGAGTCGGAAATCGCGGCGATCACCTGGTCCGGGGAGAGGCCATTTTCCTCCAGGCACATCGCTAGGGCGCGGTAGCCATCGCGCGCGAGGTAGTCGCCGATATTCAGCGGGTCGATTTCTCCGCAGTTCTCCAGCACGATCCGCTTCTGCTTGGCGAGGTAACCGGCGGCCGTCCGATCCACGTGCGCAAGTGGTTCCCCCAGGCTGCCGGCTTTCCAGCGCACCCAAGTCGAGATGCGGCTGGGGCACATGTGCCTGCGAGCGATCCGCCGGGCGGTCTCCGCAGTCACGTTGCCATAGAGCGCCATGTGCCCGTCCGGCTCGACCACCTCCACCAGCGGCTCGCGATGGCACATTCCGTTGCAGCCAACCGTCTTGACGACGCCGTTCGCGCCCGCCTCCTTCGCCGCCCGCTCGAGCGTATCGCGCACAGGCTCCGCGCCGCTGGCGACGCCGCACGAGCCGAGGCCGACCCGAATTTCGACGACGTTGCGCTTCACGCCGTCACCTTCAGCGCGTCGCATGCCGTGGCGGGCGTCAGCTTGCCGGCTGTGTGATCATCCACCATGAGCACGGGCGCCAGGCTGCAGCAACCCAGGCAGGCTACCTCATCGAGCGTGAACAGGCGCGCGGCATCGGTATCCTCACCGTCGGGGATCGCCAGATGACGGCGCAGTTCTTCGGTGATCTGGCGGGCGCCGGAAACGTGACAAGCCGTCCCGTGACAGACGCGGACGATGTGCCGGCCCACCGGCGAGCGGCGGAACTGGCCATAGAACGAGGACGTGCCCGCGATCTCGGCGGGCGTGATTTCGGTCAGATCGCAGAGGCGGCGCAGAGCCTCATCCGGCAGGTAGCGGTAGTGGATCTGAATGGCTTGCAACAGCGGAATGGCCGCCTCTTTGCTCCGGCCGATTTCCGACACCATCCGATCCACGAAGGAAAAATCCAACTCGGGTATGGCGGCCGGCACGACAACGGACGCGCCGGCCGGGGCGTGAGCCGCATCTTGCCGGGCCGGCGCCGGAGGCTTTTCTTGCCTCACCAGGCGCTTGGAAAACACGAGGAAAGCGGCCGCCGCCGCGATCAGCACCCATGCGACGGCGTTGTCCCTGGTCTTGCGCGCGAGCCGGGCGCCCGTCACTCTCTTCTGCTCGGCGGCCAATTTGGGCGCGAGCGAAGCATCGGCTTTCGTTTGCTCCTGCAAGTCCTTGACGATTTTGTCATCGCCCGGCGCCCGCCGGCTAGCCACCACGTAGTCCGTGAACAGAATAACCACGCACAAGGCGATGAACGCAGCGGCGATCAGGCTACCGATTCGGGCCATCGATGGTTGCTTCTCGCCGGTCATGATGGCGCGGCCCCGGACAACCGAATCAATTCGGTTTTGGCATGCGCCCGTTCGCCGTCGCGGGGGCACGCGGAGTAGCACCGGGCGCAGTACAGGCATTTCCGGCGGACGGCGCGCATCTCCTCGATTGCTCCGTAGGGGCAGGCTTCGGCGCAGAGACCGCAATCCAGCTCCTTATCCGGTGTAATCGTCACGCCGCGGCGGGCCAGCCGCGCGCACCAGGTCAGCAGTCCGCCGTAGGGGCAGAGATAGCGGCAATAGGGCCGTCCGACGAACATGCCTGCCACGAGAAAAGCCCCGCCAATCATGAGCATATGCGGGGCGCCGGTTCGCCGGAAGAAACCCACAAACGGGTCGAACCGGCAGATCAGGAAATCGCGGGCCAGCGCCGGCTTGACGGCGAACAGGACCGCGAGGCCCAGATAGACGTACTTCAACAGCCCCAGCGCCCGGTCGAGCCGGCGCGGCACTTGGACGGGCTTCAGCACCACCAGTTCCTGAATCGCACCCAGCGCGCAAACGCCTCCACAGAAGGCGCGGCCGTAAAACAGGGCCACCGCCAGCGGCAGGAAAAAGGTGGCCGTCACCACGATCGGAATGGAATACCTGGGATCCGCGAGACCCACCACGACATTCTGCAGCGAGCCGATGGGGCAGATGCAGCCCTGGCGATAGAAGCCGAAATACGCCAGGGAGCCGATGGTCAGCGCCATCAGCCATTTCCGGTTGCGCCGCCTGAGAACCAGCCAGACCGAGACCCCCATGGCCGCGGCCAGCGCCACGACATCCAGAACCTGCAACCAGTAGTCTCGCGGCAGCGGCTTCTGAACCGGAGGCACCTTGTAGCCGCCGCCGATGGCATCCGGCTGGGGAGCCGTTTCAACGGGGCGCTGATACGGAATGGCTTGGGCCGGCGCGCTCCGCACCGCGCCCAGCGCGAGGATGAGCGGCACCAGAATCGCCGCCAACGGCCATGCCCGGCCGCCGATTTGTGGAGCCCCGTTCATGCTATCCCGGCCGCTTGACCTCGGCCGGCTGAAGGGCCTGATCGATCGGCAGTTGCACGAGGGCATTATGCGGACACGCCAAGGAGATTGCGCAGGCGTTGCAATTCACGCACCGGTCGTAGCGGATGCGCAGGGTGATGGACCCCAAACCCAGCGGCTCCTTGCACTTCATGACGCACTTGCCGCAGCCGTCGCACTTCTCCTCGTCGATGATGTACTCGTAGAAGTTGTTGGCCGGGTCTTCGGGATCCACTTTGCCGATCGGTTTGCGGGCGATCGCGTCGCGCGGGCAGAGCTTCTCGCTGGGCTGCCCCTGCTCGTTCACCGCGCTGGTGATGTTGAAGTACGCCGGGCAGATATTGCAGCGGCCGCACTTGAAATATTCGTTGACCGCGCGGACCGCCGACAGCGCCACGACGCACTCGGTGGTGCAGAGATTGCAAGCCTCCGCGGCGGTCTCCCCGAGCCGGCTGTTGATGCACCGCGACACATCCACCTGCCACACGATCTGCCCGTGGGCCTTCTTGACCAGGAAGCCCGCGGCGCCGCCCAGGGCCGCCAGGACGGTCCCACGGGCTACTTTGCCGAGCAGGTCGCGCCTTGTGGGGTCTTCGCTCATACCTTCACCGGTTCGAAAACCAGGATCGCCAGTTTCACCGTATCGACGACATAGACGCGGCCCCGCGAATCGACCGCAATGTCCATGTTCTTGCAGTTGGCGTCGAATAAATCCGTGGCGATCACCGCCTGCAGTTTCCCACTGAAATCGTAGGCCTTGACCCGCGGGCCGGCCTTTTCCGCCGTGTAGATGGCGTCGTGGATTGCCACGTTGGTCGGATTGCAGCAGCCGGTGAAGCCCGCCGGATCGATCCCGTCGAACCGCCCGATATGCCCCAGCAACTCGCCGCCGGGCGTATACCGCTCGACGCGATGCTTCCCGGGGTTGGCCGCCCAGATTATGCCCTGCGCATCCACGCCGAAATCCACCCCTCCGTTGGGGATTAGGAGGCCGTTTACGGCGTTGTTCTTGCCGATGTTGTTGAGGAACTTGCCGCCGCGGTCGAAACGCCGGATGGCGCGGTCCGCCGATTCCCCGGCCAGCACGCTGTCTCCGGTGAAGCCGATGGCCGTCACGCGGCGGAGCAGTTTCTCGTCCCGCCAGGTGTTGAGCAGCTTCCCGCCGCCATCGAAAATCTCGATTTGGCCGAGTTGGCCGGCGTATACCGCACCGTCGTTTGCCACCGCAACGGACCACGCCGGCCTGGAAGTGGACCATCGCCGCCGCAAGCGGCCCGAGGCATCGAAGAGCTTGATTTCGGAATCGCCGGCGGCATAGAGCTGCCCGTGCCTGTCCAGCGCGATGCCGCGCAAGCCCCCCTTGCCGTCTATGACCTGAACGTGCCGGTATTGCATAGCCTAACCTCTAACTTCGAGGCATATCATTTGGGTCAAATCTCGCAGCACGAGCTTGCCGTCCGACAATGCCATGGGCCCCCAGACTTCCTCGCCCGAGAGCACCGGAGCGCTGGCGAGCTCGTTGTACCCCGTCGTGCTCGCCTCGATCAAACGCAGCTTGCCCGTGTCGCCATCGAGCACGAAGAACATGCCATCGGCCAGCAGGAAACTGCCCAGGCCGAACGAAGCTTTCCCCTCGCTGGTCCAGACTTCCTTGCCGTCCAGGCTCAGGCAGGTGAACAGGCCGCGCTTCTTCTTCCCGACGGCGAACATGTGGCCCTTGTACACGATGGGCGTGTGCACCTCGGAGTTCCACTCGTTATTCTGCATGTCGAACACAGGTTCCGCCTTGAATGCGTCTCCCGTGCGCCGCACACGGACCATGACGCTCCCGGCATCATAGCTGGCGGTCATGAAGACCGAATCCTCATTGACGGCGATGGGCGACGGCGCCACGGCCACGTTGAACTTGCGGGGGAACGCCCACAGCAGCTTGCCGTCCTTGGCGGCCACGCCCAGCGGCCCGGCGAGCGTCCCGTAGAGATACTGCCTGACTCCCCCCAGAACGGCCGGCATCACGGAAGCGTGCGACATCATGAGCTGCCCGGGATTCGGCGTGCGCCAGATCTCCTTGCCGGTGGCCTTATCGAGCGCGACCATAATGGCCGCGCCGCCGGTGGCGATGATCACCCGGTCCTCTTCCTGGAGCGGGTTCTGGCCGTTGTACCACGATGGGATGGTGGCCTTATATTCCGTGACCAGGCTCTTGCGCCAGACCGGTTTGCCCGTCTTGGCATCCAGGCAATGCAGCACGGCCTTCGGATCGAGCGAAATCACGAACCGGCCGTCCACCGCCGGAACCGTGCGCGTAATGGCGTGGTTGGGGCGGATCTCGCGGGCTTCCCGGAACTGCCAGATCGGCTTGCCATCGGCCAGCGAGCGGCAGTTCACGATCCACTCGGACTTCTTCACATCATAATCGTGGTGGTAGACGCGGCCCCCGACGATGGCTGCGCCGGCATACCCTTGCTCCACCGGGACCGACCAGAGACGTTTCGGCCCGTTGGCCGGCCATTTGCGCAACAGCCCGGTTTCCTTGGAGATATTGTTGCGGTCCGGCCCGCGGAATTGGGGCCAGCCTGTCTCCGGCGCCGCCGCAGGTAGGAGAGCGGACACCCCCAATGAGCCGAAACCGATGATCCAGCCACGCCGCGTGTACATAGCTCGATCTTATATTTTACAGGCTTTCGGGCCTTTTTTGTAGAAAAGAACAACAGTGGGGCGGGCGTGGCTTGAGGTCGGCGCGCGGTTCTTAGCTTTCGGAGCTCGAGGCCGCGCAAGACTCGATGTCAGGATGGAGCCGCTTCTCTTATCCCGCCGCCGAAGGAGGACCTGACAACAACTGACGCTTGAGAGCCTCACTTATGGGCTTCGGACCCAGCCATACCGAAAATAGCGCGTCCGCAAAGTCCTTGCCCGGAATCGTCATCTCCCGGCCCTGGCCGCGCACCAGGGTGCCGGCGCCCGGCAAGTAGGTGAACTCGAGGACATTCCCTTTCTGGAGGGCGGGCAGCGCTTTTTCCAGGCGATCGAGCCGTGCGCGCAGGGTTGGCATCGCCGGGCCGGAGTTGCGCATGATTCCTTTCTCTACCGCTTGGACAAACTGCTCGCGGCTGACGTCGCGCAGCACCACAAGGACAATGCGCTTGGCCTCATCGGTCGTAATCGCTGCCCGCGCGTCGTTCGTCGGCTTTTCGAGGTAGAGCCCTACGACGTACACTTCGAAGAAAATGTGCATCTTGCGCATGCCCATGCCGTTCAGGCGAAGATCCCTGCCGGCGACGCTGACCACCTCCGGCATTCTCACGCCCGACACCGCTCGTTCAGGAACCGCGGCTGCGCTCAGCGCCACCGCGCAACAGAAAACCGCCATCCAAACGAGACTCCGTACTTTCATCTTGGTAATGCTCGGCGGAAAATGTGGACCGATTGCGGGCGCCCATGCCCGTCGGCATCCCCCTCTCGAATTAGCGGGCGGGGGCAGAGTCGCCCACGCTCAGCAGAACTTGCCGCATCTTCAAGGTAGGCGTCACCGACCGACTGAGCCATGCGTACAGGCAAACCACCTTGCTTAATTTTACCGGGGTTGGCTAAATACGTGCCACGAGCGGGGCGCCCGTTGTCGGCCAAGACACCGCACCATCGTAAGCACCACGAGAAACCTGACGCAGGCTCCCCGGCTTGCTCCACAAGGTTCTTCGGGATGGCAGTTGAGCATCGACAATCTCAAGCAGCTGCTGTAGATCCGGCGGCTACTTAGCCTCCTGCATTGCACAAGCTACAGCCAATCCGCTAAGCTTTCGACATGTCCAGATGTCTCGGTCTGATTCTCTTCACCTTCGCCATCATCGCGCCGGCGGCTGATTGGCCGCAGTGGCGCGGGCTCGGCCGCGATGGAAAATCCGCGGAAACCGGCCTGCTGGACTCGTGGCCCCAGGGCGGACCGCAACTTCTCTGGAAAGATCAGGATCTGGGGGAGGGTTTTTCCGGGCCCGCCATCGTGGGCGATCGTCTTTACATTCAGGGCCAGCAGGGCGGTCAGCAGCTCGTCATGGCCTACGACGTTCATAACGGCAAGCCGCTTTGGAAGACGCCGGTCGGTAAGCTCTTCAAAGACCAGCACGGGAATGGTCCGCGGGGAACGCCTACGGTGGAGGGCACGCGGTTGTATGCGCTATCCGCCGACGGCACGCTGGTGTGCCTCGAAACCGCGACCGGCAAACAACTCTGGGAGCTGAACCTGGTCGAGCGCTTCGGCGGCCGGGGAACCAAGTCGGGGTATACCGAATCACCGCTCGTGGATGGCAGCCGGCTCATCGTCTTGCCGGGCGGACCCGGAGCGGCCGTGGTGGCGCTGAATAAGGACACGGGCGCTCTCCTGTGGAAGTCGCAGAACGACAAGGCTGGCTATTCCTCGGCGATTGCGTTCGATATCGGCGGCACGCACGCGCTGGCCCTGCTCACCGCGGAGGCTGCCATCGGCCTCGATGCCAAGGATGGTGCGCTGCTGTGGCGGTACACCCGCGTCGCGAACCCAACCGCCAACATCGCCACACCCATCGCGCACGATGGATACGTCTTTTATTCCAGCGATTACGGCACCGGTTGCGTGCTGCTCAGGCCCACCCCGGACGGCAAGACCGCCGAGGTCTATTTCAACCGGGACATGCGCAACCACTACACCACGTCGGTGCTCGTGGGGGATTACCTTTACGGTTTTTCGAGCGAGATCCTCACCGCCATGGAGTTCCAGACGGGGAAGGTGGCGTGGCGCAATCGCAGCGTCGGCAAGGGCAATTGCATCTATGCCGAACAGCACCTCTATTGCATGGGCGAGGAGGGCGTGGTCGGGCTGATCGACGCCACACCCGCCGCCTACAAGGAAATATCGCGGTTCGAGATTCCCCGCGGCGGCATCGAAGCATGGACCTCGCCGACGATCGCCAACGGCCAACTCTACCTGCGGGACCAGAGCAATCTCTATTGCTACAACATCAAGAAGTAGCCGATCATGCAACGCGCACTTCTTTTGTTTCTCGCGGTTTCCGGCTGCCTGCTTCTGGCATCCGACACCGGCGGCGATTGGCCCATGTGGGGCGGCACGCCGGACCGCAACATGGTCTCAGGCATGAAGGGCATCCCCACTTCCTGGAACATCGAGAACAAGAAGAACGTGAAGTGGGTGGCGAAGCTCGGATCGCAGACCTATGGCAATCCGGTGGTGGCGGGCGGACAGGTGTACGTCGGCACCAACAACGCGCTGGCGCTCAACCCCCACGAAGGCGGCGACCGGGGCGTGCTGATGTGCTTCCGGGAATCGGACGGACGGTTTCTGTGGCAGCACACCAGCGAGAAGCTCGCGGATTCGAACAAGGACTGGCCCGAAACCGGGATCTGCTCCGCGCCGCTGGTGGAAGGCGACCGCGTCTACTACGTGACCAACCGCTGCGAGCTGGCGTGCCTGGATGCCCACGGCGACGGCAAAGGGAACGCCAGGGAGATCTGGAAGTTCGACATGATCAAAGCGCTCGGCGTATGGGTGCGCTATAAGACCGCCTCCTCGCCGGCGTCCTACGGCGGCCTGGTTTTCGCCGGCACCTCTAACGGCCGGGACGAGAATGGCGAACGCGTGCCCGCACCGAAGGCGCCCTCCCTGATCGCGGTCGATGAGAAGACCGGCAAGCTGGCCTGGCAGGCGAATGACGCCGGCGATCGAATTCTGGACGGGCAGTGGTCCTCTCCCGCGGTGGGCGCCATCGGCGGCGTGGTGCAGGTCGTGATCGGCGAAGGCGATGGCTGGGTGCGCGGGTATGAGGCGCTCACCGGCAAGAAGCTGTGGGAGTTCGACACCAACCCCAAGGACTCGGCCTGGCCGAAGACGCGCAGCGAGGTAATCTCTACGCCGGTGATCTGGCAGAACAAGGTCTTCATCGCCAACGGCCAGGACCCCGAGAGCGGCCAGGGCCCCGGCCATCTCTATGCCATCGACGCGACCAAGCGGGGAAACATCACCGAAACCGGCCGGCTCTGGCATTACGACAAAATCAAACGCTCGATTTCGACCGGCGCCATCTGGAACGGGCTGCTGTTCTATGCCGATCTCACCGGCTATCTACACTGCCTGGACGTGAACACCGGCCGGCCGTACTGGGTTCACGACACGCTCTCCGCCGTGTGGGGCTCGCCGATGGTGATCGATGGGAAAGTGTACCTGGGAGACGAAGACGGCGACGTGCTGGTGATGGAAGCGGGCAAGCAGGAAAAGCTGATCTCGACGAACGGCATGGGAAGCAATGTCTACTCCACGCCGGTTCCAGCCCACGGAAGTTTGTTTGTGACCAACCGGAGCCAGCTCTTCGCGGTTGCCCAGAAGCCGTAGGTCAGCCATGCGACTGCCGCTGTTACTCGCGGTTGCGGGATTACTAAGTGCCGCGGACGAGTGGCCGCAGTTCCGCGGGAACCCGCAATTGACGGGCGTCGCCACCGGCTCCGTTCCGGCCAATTTGAAGCTGCTGTGGACCTATGACGCCGGCGAATCGATCGAATCCTCGGCCGCGATTTCGGCCGAAACGGTCTATGTGGGGTCGCAGTCGAAGGATCTGCTGGCGATCGACCTCGCAACCGGGAAGCTGCGCTGGAAGTACCGTGCCACCGATTCCATCGGCGAATCCTCCCCTGCGGTCGCGGAGGGCATCGTCTATGTGGGCGATCTCGCGGGTGTCCTGCACGCCGTGAAGGCGGCCGATGGGAAGGGTCTGTGGACATTCAAGACCGAAGCCGAAATCCGGTCGTCGCCGGTGATCGCGGGCGACCGGCTTTTGATCGGTTCCTACGACGGCAACCTCTACTGCCTCTCCCGACGGGATGGCAAGCTCGTCTGGAAATTCACCACCAGCAACTATGTGCATGGGACGCCGGCGATCTCCGACGGCGTCGCCTATGTCTCCGGCTGCGACGAAGTCTTTCACGGCATCCGCCTGACGGACGGCCGGGAAGTGGTCGAGATTCCCGCGGGCGGCCCGGTGGCGGCTTCTCCCGCGATGCTGGGGCAGTGGGCGTGGTTCGGCAATTTTAGTAACGAAGTGGTGGGCGCCAGCGTGCGCCAGAAACGCATTCTCTGGCGGTACCGGAGGCCGGAGGCCGGGTTTCCGTTCTATTCCTCGGCGGCCGCGGCCGGCGACCGCATCGTCGTGGGCGGCCGGGACAAGCTCATCCATTGCTTGAACGCCAGAACGGGTAAGGCCATTTGGACGTTCGCCACCAAGGCCCGCGTCGATTCGTCTCCGGCCATCGCGGACGGCCGGGTGTACATAGGCTCCAACGACGGCCATTTCTACGTACTGGATCTGCCCAGCGGAAGGAAGCTTTGGGATTTCGAAGCCGGCGCGCCGCTTTCGACTTCTCCGGCGATAGCCGCCGGGCGAATAGCGATCGGCTCGCAGGACGGGCGGGTATACTGCTTCGGGGGAGCGGGCAAGGGTTCGGGGGGCGAGGGGCTGAGGTAAGAGCGTAGGCGGGGCGGCGGCTCACGGCGTACGGTTCATTTGGGGGCACGGGCAGCAAACGGCAATCTTCATGCAGTATGATGGGCCTATGCTTCGCTACCACATTGCGTTTTACCTCCCGCGCTCGGGTGGAGAAATGGTGGTTGCGGAAGCCCTCGATTTCCCTGGGGCGGTCACCCAGGGCTTCGATTTAGCCGATGCCCGGTTGATGATCGCGAGCGCGATGGAGGATCTGGCGCAAAGCCTTCTGGAGGAAGGCCGGCCTTTGCCAACCCCGAACCCGGATGCAGCTGCCGATGCCGACCTCGTCGAACTGGTGCCGTTGACCGTCCACGTTGGGTCGCTAAGAGCTTGAAGCGGCATCAACTGATCGCGCACCTGAAGAATCAGGGGTGTTGCTGCGACCGTGAAGGCAGCCGGCACACGATCTTTACCAACCCGGCCACCGGCGCGAAAGCTCCGGTGCCCCGTCACAGTGAAATCGACAATCGCCTTGCGCGAAAGATCTGCCAACAGCTTGCGGTGCCCCCCCTTCGCTGATGGGTCCGGCGTTTCGCGGGAGCGAAGATTCCCACATGGGGACTTGGGGCCCGCGGTTGCTCCGTGCCTTTTCCTGGCGTCCAGATTGCGCGTGATCCTGCCACCTGCGGAGGCCTCTCCAAACCTTTGATCCACAGTTGCAGGTTGCCAGCATTACCTCTGCTCTCTGTGACGGGCTCTCCGAGAGCTGAAACAGCTACGAGCCTGAAGTCAGCAAACGTTGGACGATCTGGCGCCATAGAGAATCAAAGTCGGGGCCTCGCAAACGCATCTGCCCCAAGCACAGATTAAGGGTCACGAAAAGCAGTGGCAGGGTATCATCCCCCGTCTGAACTAACCCGAACCTCGCAAAATCCTGGCCTGGCGGAACCGGTGTGGAATCCTCTCGGCATCGTACGATCATGTAGCCAGGGCTTCTGACAAATACAAAATCCGGAAGCATTTGCTTGTCCGCTGGGTCGATATTCACTTCTGCATTCAGCTGACTCACTACGGACGTAGCCTGGATTCCTTCGTAGCCGAAGATGATCCCCAGATAGGGATTGCGGAAGTCCCCGCCCCCTGTTAAGGGAGGACTGACTCCAAAGCGGAGATGAGGCAATAGGTCCAGACTGTCGGCGCGCCAGCGGGGTAGACGTTTAATGCTCGCGATGTTCCCACAAGCAGTCTTCAGTTCCGGGCCGGTGAGTCTTGACTTCACCTCTATCGAGCCGAAGACAGACTCAGCTGGAAATAGCTTTTTGCGATCATTTTGGAACAGGACGGTCGAGAACACCGAGTCAAAAAAGACGATGTCCACCTGCGCACTCTGTTGGCCGTCTGAGGAGAAAATCTCGCCGCTGCCTAACCCGTAGCAGGGCGGCAGGAACGGCCGCAAAAACTGCGCGATGACTTGCTCTCGGAACTCTCCCCGATCAAGCATTTGCGTGAAGAGCCGAGACTTCTTGATACCAGTTTCAATACCTTCCGCTTCAATTCGAAGCGCCTCAAGTAAGCGCATGCAAACATGGTAACGCTCTGTCCTCTTCCCTGGTCTTTTCGGCATGCTCGGGCGGCCCAGCGACAAGGTCGTCAAAACGGAGATGGCCCGACTCCCTCACGCGCGAGTGATCTCCGACAACGGGACTTGTGGACTGCGTCGACCGGAAGCGCAAGTTCTCGTCGGATGTTTCCATCTGATCTAATGCGGGTGTGTCAGCGTAACAACCGCTACACCCGCTTGCACCACTGCAGCTATTGCGGAAAGAAAAGCAGCGATGATGATCCAGATCGTCAGACTGTTCAGCTGTTGTGAGAGATTCGCGCTTTCGGCCGCCACCTTGCCGGATTCCTTGGAGGACTCTGCAGCCTGTACCGTCGCCTCGTCGAGCTTCTTGATTAAGTTGTTCATGACGATCACGGATTTCGTTTCCATGCTCTGGACTGCGACCGTCAGGCCGATAAGAGCTTCCGTGATCTCAATGGCGCAGTCGACATTTGCGGCGGCTACTGTGGGACGGAATGCATCCTCGTTGCCAGGCGTACTCCGGAACACTGTCATGTGTTTTTGAAGTCGTTCGCGCGGTGTGCTCATGCCTTCCATGGTGTTACCCTGAATTTGCTTTGGCAACCCTTCCCGCAATAACTAATCTGTAGTAGAAATGGCCGTAATCCACTGTGCGACCGTGGTCCAGGGGAAATTCTGGCGCGACTCGGCGCTTCCAGAGAAACGCGTTCCAAATACGCCCTTCCGGGAAATCACTCCCGCGAAGTCCCGCTCACGTCAGATGAACCTCGGATCTCCTTCGAGCATCCGCGCCGCGCCTGCGTGCACCCTCGCTTTCACTCCAGCAGCAAAGCCTTCCGCAATTCCGCTACCGTCGCGGTCCGCGGCCCGTGGAGCGGGACGATCTGGCTGACATCCAGCTTCAGCCGGAGAATGTTCTCGTAGAGATTCACCATGTACGGGTTCACGAAGTCACCGCCGATGGTATCCAGATAGGGCGCTGTAACCGCTTCCGTGTTCCACGCGTCGACCTGGATCAGTAATTTCTCCTTCGGCAGATAGACCATGACGATGGCGTCGTTGTGGCCCGTGCCCACCTGCTCATAAATCTCAATGGCGCGCTGGCCATCCGTCAGCACGTGCTTGCCGTTGAGGACCGGCTCGAACTTGGGTGTCTTCTTGGACCGCGCCAGCCTGTCCGGGTTCAGCGTGTGCGGCGCGCGCCACGCCCGCTCGTAGAAGGCCTGGTTCATCGGCAGGGTCACGATCGTAGCACCCTCGTCCACGTACGTCCGGAGGCCCCCCGCGTGATCGAAGTGCGCGTGCGTGTTGATCAGGTACCGGATCGGCTTATTGGGGATCGTCTCTTTGACCTTGGCAATCACGGCCAGCGAGCGCGCCTCGTCCAAGGGGGCATCGACCACCACGATGTGGTCCGCCTGGTCGATGGCGACGCTGTGCCACTGCCCGCCCCGGATCCAGTAGACCCCCTCGGCCAGCTTGTCGGCCGTCGCCGTGACGGGGGCTGTCATGGCGGCGCGCATTCCCTCCGGCACCGGGATCATGACCTCGGGGTTGACTTTCACGGATGAAATCGTGAGATCCAGCCGCAGTTTTCCGCCTTGCGTGCGCGTAATTTCGCTGGGGAACATCACGCCGCCGAAGTCGCGATAGCCCCTGAACGAGGCTTCGCAGAGCATATCGCCCAGCACGGGATTGTCGATCCAGGTGTGCATTTTCTGGACTTCGTTCTGCGCGTTGATCTTGCCGACGTATTTGTGCTTTCCGAGCATGAAAGTCACCTCCGAGCCGCCATCGTTGGTTGGCGTGGATGTCGCATGGTTCGCCGCGGCGGCTCTCAGGAAGCCCTGCGGGGTCGCCCAGATCTCCATGGCGCGCGCCTCGACGTTTTTCGGGTCCGGCACCGTGGTCACGGGCAGGCCGGTGGCGGGACCGCCGGGCCGTCCTATGGTCCAGGAAACATCTCCGACCACGTACTCCTCCGCCCGCGATTCGTGCGGCGGGAAGCGGAGGCGGGTGGGATCGACGGTTTGCTTGCTCGCCATCTGCACGCGGCTGCTGGCCCGGAGGTAGTCAATCGTCGCGATGTAGCTGCTCACATTGAATTCCGGAGGCGGGAGCGTCGGACTGGGCTCCTGCCCAAACTGGTACCACTTTCCGGACCCGGAGTACTCGATCGACGTGACGTGATCGGCCCCGAGCGCCTCAATGGCCGAATCCAGCGTGCCCGTCTGCTTACCGCCAGCCGCAAAAGCGGAGGCCGTAGCCGCCGCCAGTACTAGAGTTGCCCATCTACGCATGAAGCCTCCAGAGGACAGAGGAGCTAAGGTAACACAGCGAAGCGGCCCAGGTGGCCGCGTCGCGGTTATTGGTCAGAACGAATACCTCAACTGGGCAAAAACGTTCCGCCCCGGCTCTGGAACCTTTACCCCGGTGGAGAAGGGATCTCGATAATACGAGAGGTATTCGTAGTAAAAGCGGTTGACCAGGTTATCGACCGTGAAGCTGCCGGATAATTTGCGATGCGTGAAGCCAAGCTTGAGGTTCAGCAGGCCGTAACCGGCGGTCGGCACCTCGTTCAGATCGCTGTCTACATGCGATTGCCGGCTCACCGCTACCGTACCCAACTCGGCAAAGGCCCATCTGTGTGCGTAGCGCAGCGCGCTCCAGCCGCGCAGCGGAGGCATTTCGGGCAGGTTATGGCTGAAAACGTTGACGCTCGCCTGGGGTGTCGCCGTGCCGCGCGAATAAGATCCTCCCCCATTCAGGGAAATGGCGCTGGTCAGAGTGACGCCATACGTCATCTCCCCGCCATAAATTCGCGCGTCCACATTGGTATAGGATCGGGCGGTGGGCGTGGATGCCATATCCATTCCGCTCATCGATCCGCCGCCCGTGCTCATCATATTTGACTGGGGCTGGTTATTTACCAGAATGAAACTGTTGAGGAGTGAATAAAAAAACTCGGGCCGAAGATAAAAGCGGGCGTGGTTCGCGCTCCAGCCGGCGGCGATCTCCGTATTGCGGGTTACGGGCAGCAGCGGATTGCCCACGGTCGCATTGGCGCGCATGTTCGTGTTGATGTAGCGCTCTTCGGCGTCCGGTATGCGGCCCGTGGTGCCGACTCCGGCGAACAACTCGCTCGATTTCGTCACTCCCGCGGTGAGACGCGCATTGCCGGAAGCGTAATTGTCGTCGTTGCCGGTCCGGCGCGTGCCGTGGAACTGGTAGTAGAGATCGGTGGAGGCTTGTGGCGCATCGACTCGCATCTGGGCGTGATCGAAGCGCAGCCCCGCGCTTACCTTCCAACGGTCGGTGATGGCGTGCCGGTAGTTGAGAAAAGAACCGGCGGTTTGCGCGTTGACATCGGGAATCGAGGGGTTCACCGTCGTCATGCCGCCCATGTTCATATAACCGAGCATGTCCCAGTTGCGATGATAGGTCTCCACACCGACGGTGACGTCGCGTCCCAAGTCGCCTTCCACGCGGCCGCCGATAGTCCGGGTCGAGGCGTCGGCGGCCATCGACCAGTTCCCCATCATGGCCGAGGTGCGCTGGTCGTCTGACATGAAGTGTCTGACCTGGGTGAAATAGCTCTCGATGCGCAGGTTGCGCAGCGTGGGCGTCAGATCGTGGGCCGAGTACTTGAAGGTGCCCCGGTCGGCATTGTCGTGGTCGGAGTCCATCGTCAGGTAGGGATAGAGAATCAAGCCCGCCTGCTGGCGCGTGTAGCCGAGCGAGATCTGTTGGCGGTCCGAAAGCTGGAACTGCGCCTCGAGCCAGCCTGTGTTGATGTCGAAGGCCCGCTGTTGCTTGCCGCTCGCGCTGTAGTCGGCGTAATCGGTGAAGGGGTGGCCGGAGCCGTCCTTGTAAGGATCCGACGTGCGGAATGAGTAACCACCCAGGATTTGGAAGGTCTGGCCGCCGTAAGAAGCCGTCACGCTCGGATTAAAAAAGTCGAACGATCCCAAACTCAACGACGGTTTCACGCTGAAGCCCATGTCCGGGCTCTTGGTGACGATGTTCACCACCGCTCCGAGGCTTCCCTCGTTGGTGACGTCGAAGGCGCCCTTGCTGACCTCGACGTGATCCACTTCGGCGAAGTCAACGTGCTCCGCCGGCGGATCCATATGAGCGGGGCAAGCCCCGTAGGTGCGCGAGCCGTCGACCAGGACGTTGATGTTGTTCTGCTGAAAGCCCCGGATGACCAGATCGTTGGCGATGCCCGCCTTGCGGATCTTCCACACGCCGTCGAGCGCCGTCAGGGCCTCCCCAAGATCTTTCGCGGCGCTCTCGCGCACGCCGCTCATGTCGAGTAAGGCCTCATTGACCGGCGCCGCCGCCTGGATTTCGACCGACTGCCTGTAAGGAGCAATATCCAGCACCAGCGTGATCTTGTTGGCCGCCGCCTCCGCCAGCCGGATCGATTGGCTCGCCGGAGCGAAGCCGCTTGCCGCGGCGCGAATGGTGTATGTCTCCTCCTCCGCTCGCGCGCCCATTGGAGCAGCCAGCGCGAAATCGCCGTTGCTGCCCGTCTTTGTCTCAGCCACGGTACGTCCGTCGGCCAACAGCTGCACGGTGGCGCCCTGGACCACGGCCCCGGAGCGGTCGGTCACGGTCCCGTGCAGGATTTCCGCCGCGTGCACACTCAACGGCACAACCACACATGCAAGGAAATAAGTAAATCGAAAACTCCATTTATTCATGCCAATCTCCCACGATGATTCCAACTGGTTTTTGCAGACAGCACTGCCCTACGACCTTGTTTGGGCTGATGAGCTATGAAGTGCGGATAAGGCTAGACCGTGGGAGGCGGCCGTTCAAAGAGAGCGAACCCAATCTCGGAAGATCTGCGCGGTAATCCCCCGGGAATTCGCACATGCGAAGTGGGGACGACCGGGCTGAACTCGACTCGCGCCGCGACGAGACTCGCCGGCGCGCTTCCGCCAGACACCGCGGGGAGTTGTCCGCAACCTCCCGGACAACTCGACGAGGCGATCCAGCCTGGACCGCCCCGGTGCGCGTTCCTGGCGAATCTCCGGCAGCAGCAGACCTTCGACCCCTTGCAGCACGGCATGTCGCAATTCGACCCTTCGCGCGCGGCGAGCAGGAGCAGGCCGGGAGCGTACGGGATCGGAAGAAGGAGCAGTAAGAGCCATGCCGGCAGGAGCCTGGCCAGGGAAGAGGCCCTGCCCCGTTGTCGCCAACGACCTTTCAAGCCGGACGTCTCCTTCGTGGGAAGTGTATCACGCGAATACGGGGCAAATTAGGAAAAATATTACCTTTTACTCCGATTTCAGCGCCTCGAGTATCGGTGAGCGGAGGGCCGCGGCAGTGGCGACAGAAGACGACGCGATTCCGGTGACCGCTACCAGGGCCAGCAGAACGCCCAACGAAGCCACCGGCACATGACCGCCGCGCGCGGAAACGGCCGGCGCGGCAGCCAGCGCGGCGCACACGGCGCCGGTCGCCAGTCCCATCAGGAGCAGGAACGCGTTCTCCGCCAGCACCATTGTGAACAGATGCCTCGGGCGGTACCCGACGGCGCGCAGCAGGGCCAGCTCTCTCCTCCGCTCCAGCACGTTGCGCATCAGCACCGCTGCTAATCCCACGGTACCCAGAATCAGGCCCAGGCCGCCGAGCGCTCGGAAAGTCGAAAGGTACGTGTTCTCCACCTTGTGGAAACTGGCCAGCAGCGCCCCGGTGGGCTGAATGTCGAATCCGTAATCGGAAAGCGCCACCGCCAGCGTGCGCGCCGCCTCGTCCGCTTGCCCCGGCGGAGCGCTAATGAGGAAGAACCGGTAGCCCTCGGAGTCCGGAAACAAGCGCAGGAAGTTCTGTTCCGAGACGATCAGCTCGCCCTGAAACAGGCTGTCCTGGAGCGCCGCCACAATCCGGTAGCGGACCCCGGCCAGCTCGAACTCTTCACCCAGCTTCCGGTGCAGCGCGTAAGTCATCGAATTAGCGTCGGCGATGGCCGGAACGGCGCCGCCCGCAAGCTGTGATTCCAGCAGCAGCCAGGGATTCCGAGCCCGGCCCTCGACGCCCTGGAAGGTGAAGCGGGCGCTGCGTAGAAAGGCCGCGGGAGGCGCTACCATGCGCGGGTCCCGAGGTTGGTAGAGATTCAGGCAACTGGCATCGTCCCCGGGACGCACGCGGAAAGGCACGAACTGGACTCCTTCGAGCGGCGGAATATTCAGAGCCGCCCTTCCCGATGCGGTGTTCGGATCGTGAATCAGCGGCAGTTCGGCATTCGCCACGAGCGGGAAGCCGCCCGTGCCGGCGGAAGAAGCATCGCGCCGGAAGGCCTCGAGGGAAGCGATCACAAAGGTCGCCGATGCGATCAGGGCAATGCACAGGATGGCGCGGCCCGGCCTGTACCGAACGCTGCGCAGGCCCAGCGCGACCGGCCCGCCGAGGGCTTCCAAGCCGCGCGCGTGGAGCCAGGCCGACTCGAACAGCAGAGCGGCGATCAGCAGCAGCGTGCCCGCGCCAAAGAAGCCGGCGGTCTGGCCCACTTGGCCGTAAAGCCCTGCCCCCAACAGCGCCGCGGCCAGAAAGGCGGCGGCGCATCCCGCGAGCCAGCGCCAACGCGCCGGCCCGATCTTCCGCTCACCTGCAAGCAAGCCTCGGGGCGTAACCGCGCGCAGGCCGCGCAAGGTCCACGCGACGGAACCGAGGCCCGCGATCATCCCGGCGGCCGCCCCGATGGCCAGCGTCGGAATCGAGGCGTGCAGGGAAAGCAGCCGGGTTCCCACCGCGTCAAACCACCATGTGCGCAGTCCCAGCAGGATGAGCGCGCCGTAAGCCAGCGCCGCTGCAATCCCGGCCACGGAACCGGCAGCCGCGAGCACAGCGCCTTCGAGCAGGAACACGGTGAGGATCTTCGATGGCGAAAAACCGAGCGCGCGCAGCACACCGATTTCTCGCGTCCGCTGTTCGATTCCGAGCTTGAAGAACAATCCCGTGAGCAGAAGGGCCGAGACCATCAGAAAGAAGCTGAAGTAAACGAAGTACTCGCCGAAATCCGTTGCTCCCTGCGCCGCCTCCAGGCTTTGTG
>Ga0326727_10009036_pt1 | contig 24864 bp, 25 predicted proteins | sample MB2enrmetagenome_FD_207643 | JGI IMG/M metagenome (GOLD analysis project Ga0326727, IMG submission 207643) | Lab enriched peat soil microbial communities from McLean, Ithaca, NY, United States - MB29MY | ecosystem: Environmental > Terrestrial > Soil > Wetlands > Peat | place: USA: New York... | reverse complement strand
CGAATTCAAACAAGATGCCGGTTCCATTACGAAACTGTTATGGAAAGGGGCGCCGTGAAGGAGCGTGAAGAAGTCGGCGCCACTGACGCTGCGGGGATCGCCCGGCACCGAGCGCCTCCTGCGACGTGATCTGTGAACGGGCGGGAGAAGCTGCCATGACCGACCACAGCCGAATTTTCGCGGTCGCCTCGGACGAGGCCTTGGTCGATCTGATCGCCAGCGCCAGGATACGCCTCGTTGTCATTGCACCCGCGCTGACGAAGCCCGTTGCCGATGCGCTCTCACGACGGTTGGACGATCTCGGGCAGCTCAGCGTGACTGTCATTCTCGATGCTGACCCTGAGGTATATCGTCTAGGTTTCGGCGATGAGCAGGCGTTGAATGCGATACGCGCGGCCAGCGCGACGAATTTATTCGATCTTCGTGAACAGACCGGCGTCCGGATCGGCGTCATAATTTCCGATGCGACGACGATGGTTTATTCGCCCATTTCAAAAAATATCGAGGCAGGCTCGACGAGCGCAGAGAAGCCCAATGCAATCGTTCTGACAGGTGGCGCAGGCGATCGCATTGCATCGGCGGCTGGTGCCGACACCGGCGAAAACGCATCGAAGCCTGAGGTTGGGGACACGGCCCTTTCGCCGACCAAGGTCGCTGAGATGCAGTCCAACCTGAAAGCAAACCCGCCCAAGCCATTCGACATCACTCGCAAAATGAATATCTTCACGTCGAGAGTGCAGTACGTCGAATTCTCCGTCTCAAACTATCAGCTCACGACCCGGCAGATACCGTTGCCCCCTGAACTGGTTGACGTAGCCGATGACGACCTGAAGAATCGTATCACCGGCCGCATTCGTGCGCCGTTCGACGGTATCGGCAAACTCGAAATCAAACTCGATTTCGACGGAAAATCCGAGACGATTCAGGTCGACGATCAGTGGCTCAAGAAGGAGAGGAAGCGGATCGAAGACGACTATACGTATCAGATCAACAATTTCGGCCGCGTGATCCTTTATAGTGATCGAGATGCTTTCGACAAAGCCATCAGTCGGTTTCAGACCGTCATAGAAAAATATCAGGCCGCGTTGCGCAAGAAACTCAGTGAATCGAGAGCGGCCTTCGAATCCAGAATTGTCGGCGAATTCGCTCCGAAATGGGAGCAGAACCCTCCACGACACTTTTCGCGGTGGGGTATCGAGCCGACGGCCGAAAGCATCAAGGCCGAACTCGAGCGGTTCGCGCAGGAAATTTTTGAAAGCGGTATCAGCTTCGACGAGCCTAAAGTGAAGGTCCTTTACAAAAATGTTGCGCCAGAGAACATCCAAGATCGGGCGTTCCTCGACGTATTGAAGAATATCATGATCAAGCGGCGAGTGCCGCTGGCGATCATCGCGTCACTGTTTGAATCGGGACAAGCAGCGCCGGAAACGGGCGCATTCATGGGCCGGTGACAGAGTGCAGCAAGACATCCAATTGGACCTCACCAACCTTATGGACATAGAACTCGCTCCCCGCGCGGTCGTCCGCCGCCTTAACGGGGTGTGAGCCGTGGGGCTTTCCGCCATCGAACGTATTCGTTTGGACAAAGCCGCGGTTGACGAAGGGTTCGGCTTGAAGCGCCCCGACGACGGGGAGTGGCTTGCCTACGACAGCCTGGGAGCACCGGCGTCGATCCGGCTGACATTCGTCGCACCAGACTATGTGGTTGCTGTCAATCACGCGGGCGTCGCAGCTGATCTGATTGAGCGCTGGCAGGCTTGGCCCAGTGGCGGCGATCTCTCGGTGCCAGATGGGTTCACCGCGTTCATCGTCTCCGACACCGCTCCTCTGCATCACCTTGTGCGCGAAGTCTGGCGGCTTGCTCGCGCATTGCCCATTGAGCCGCTCCGCGTCTTCGATGCTCAGACCCGCAATCTGCCGCGCACGACCGAAGCCGAGAGACTGGTCATTCAGCGCATCGGGCAGGACGTTTTTCGCGAGGCTTTGCTTTCCTATTGGGGTGGTTGTTGTGCAGTGACTGGCGTCGCTAATCCGCGCCTATTGCGCGCCAGCCACATCAAGCCCTGGGCGAAATGCGATTCCGACGCCGAGCGGCTTGATGTCTACAACGGACTGCTTCTGGCCGCTCATCTTGATGCCGCGTTCGACGCCGGGCTGATCACGTTCGACGACAGGGGTGCGATAACTTTCTCGTCCCATTTTGCGCAAGGTGATCGGGACGCCCTTGGGGTTCACGCTCATCTAACACTGCGTCGGGTGGGAGTTGGACATTTGTCGAATCTTGCATGGCATCGCGAGTATCTTTTTAGGAGGACGATTTAGATTTCGAATGCAGGAGCTCAAACATTCGAGGGAGCGCGTTTCATTCCGATTCATTTTTTGATTTTATCAGGTTGTTGTTTCCTCGGCGATAGCGGGCGCGACAACTAATTGAGCCGGACGACCGAAAGAGGGTCGTCATGCGCTCCGCGCAGTCGAAGCCTTGCCCTCTTACTGTTTCCGACTACCTCCAGAGATCGTTGAGGCTGCTCGTGGCTGCCGCCGAGCGCCCGAAATAACGGCAGGTGGAGCGCGCCGGCAATGGAGATCAGAGACCTCAAATATCTCGCGGCCGCCGCGAGCGCAGGTAATTTCGGCCGCGCCGCAAAGTCCCTCGGCGTGGAAACGTCGACGATCAGCCGCCACATCGCCCGCCTCGAAGACGAGCTGGGCCTGGCGCTGTTCGAGCGGGCGAAGACCGGTGTCCATCTCACCGCGGGCGGACAGGCGCTGATGGGGAATGTCAACCGGGCGCTGGCCGAATTTGACGCGGTGGTCCGCTCGGCAGGCCAGACGGGGTCTGGGCATGCCGGGCAAATCCGGCTAGGCGTCCGGCTGCCGCCAGTAGGCGAGCCACTCTTCAGTCTTCTGGCTGGCTGGCGCGCGCGGCATCCGAATGTCGCCCTCACGATCTCAGAGCTGAATGAGCCAGCCATGGCCGAAGCTCTGGAGCAACGCCGCTTGGATGTCGGGCTCATGACCAGCTTCACGCCTGCCGGCTCTGCGACCAGCATGCCGCTATATGTCGAACGCCTCACGGCGGCATTGCCTCACGACCACGCGCTCGCTGCGCGCGAGTCCGTCGATTGGGCCGATCTGCGGGACGAGAACATCCTGATACAGGAATGGGACGACAGTCAGGCGACGCGGGAACTCTACGCGTCGCTGCTGGGCCAGAGCGTTCGATTCTCTCCGCACCCAGCGAGCAAACAGAGTGTCTTCGGGCTGGTCGCCGCGGGATTCGGGGTCACCCTGGCCACGGCGAGCCAAGCTGGGGTCACCGTGCCAGGTGTGGTCTTCCGGCCGATCGCCGAGACCAATGCGTGTTTGCAGATCGAGCTGGTCTGGCGACCTGAGCTGGAGGACGCGGCCGTCGGCCGCTTTGTCGCCTACCTCCGCGACGAGACAAGTTCACGGCGCCTTGTCTGACGCCGGCGCGGGCCGCCGGAGCTTCGCGAAGGCGCGATCCGTCGCCATGAACCGGGCGATCATCGGGGCGATCAGCTTCGCCGGCTCGGGCGCGCCCTGACCCGTCTCGCGCGCCAGCACCTGGCCGTAGGCGACGAGATCTCGATGGATGGCCGCCGGCAGATCGACGGTGAGCTTCACCGGCTTGTCGTCATCAATGGCGCCGAGCTTCAACTTGGCCATGGTTAGTCCTCAGCTCTGATAGGGTTCGAGAACGAGGTCGTGAGTTACCAACACCCGCACCGGAAAGCCGGGCCGGATGGTGATGGTGGGCTGCACGTTCAGTGATCGGCCGACTACCTGCTCGCCAACCTGGCTGAAGCTCTGCGAGGCGCCCTGGCGGATGGCCTGGACGAGGGAGTTCTCGTTGTCGCTGGTGCCGGCCTCGGAGCCGACGCTGAGCAGCGTCGAGAGGATCGCTGCCTTGAACAGCATGCCCCAGTGGTTATCGACCTGGTCCTCCAGGCCGGCATAACCCTCCGGATCGGCGCCGGGCTGGCGCTCAAGAACGATCGACCGTCCGTTCGGCATGATCAGGCGGTTCCAGACCAGCAGCGCCCGGGATTGGCCGAAAGCAACCTGGGCATCGTATTGGCCGACAAGCCGCGCGCCCTGCGGGATCAGGAGAATCCGGCCAGTCGGGCTGTCATAGACGTTCTCGGTGACCTGCGCGGTGACCTGGCCGGGCAGATCGGAACGCAGCCCGGTCAGCAGCGACGCGGCGATGACCGCGCCGGCCTGGAGGATATTGGTGCTGGCCGGCGCCTCGACGCGATCCGGGCTGACCGTCCGACGATCGACGTCGCCGTTCAGGAAGGCCAGCTTGTGGTCCTGCGAGGTCAGTCCCGGCGATCCCGCAGCGTTGGGCACGGCGCTGGGCAGCGCTGCCGCCGCCGGAATGACGGCGGAGACGGTTCGCCCGGTATTGGTGGTCGCGAACAGATGGCTGGTTCGCGCGGCCTCCTGCTCCTGCGCGATACGCTGCTGTTCGGGGCTTGGTCCCGCCGCGGGCTGCGGCATGCCTGGCGCGACGGTGCCGGCATTCACCATGGGCCGGCCGAGATCGCCCGGCAGCGGCGGCCCGAGCTGCGGCGCGTTGCGCGGCAGGCCGGTGTAGTCGCGTGGCAGGTTGGCCAGCCCGTCCGGCGTTGTACGGTTGCTCGTGTTATAGAGTTCGGACCCGCCGGTTTGATGCTGCGGCCGCAGCGCGAAGAACAGCGCGCCGCCGATGCCGACGGCCGCCACCGTGCCCAGGCCCAGCAGCACCTTGCGCGAAAGCCGCGTGACCGGTGCGCGGCTCGGGCGAAGGCGCATCTCGACCGCCGGCCGCCCGTCGCCGCTCGCATCGTTCGCGCCCTCGGTCACGACTGCGGCCTCCCGTCAGTGCGAACGATGCGGACCTTCTGCTGATGTTCGCCGCCGAGCCGCAGCTCGGCCGCCGCGAACAGCCGGTCGACGATCATGTGGTTGCCGCGCACCCGGTAGTTCACCAGTTCGGCGCCGCCCTCCGCGCCGATCACCCAGAGCGGCGGCATTTCGCCTTGGCCGATGCCGGATGGGAATTCGATGAACACTTGCCGCCCGTCATCGAAGGCCCGCAGTGGCCGCCAGGCCGGATCATCGCCTTCGATCCGGTAGCGGAAATTGAGCGCGCCGATATCGACGCCGGACGCGATCGGCGCTGCCTGATCGGCGGCGGCGTTCTGCCGGCGAAGTGCGATCAGCTGGTCCTGCGGATAGGCCCAGGAGACCGAAGCCATGTAGGTTTTCTCGGCGGAGCGGAGTTCGAGGTGATAGGTCCGGCGATCGGTGTTGATCACCAGGTTGGTGACGAGATCCGGCCGGGTTGGCTTGACCAGGATATGAACCCGCTTGGTGGCGCCTGACCCGCTCTCGGTGTCGCCGATGATCCAGCGCACCGTGTCGCCAGCGGCGACAGGGCCAGTGCCGACAAGCTGCTCGCCAGCTTCGAGTGCGATGTCGGTGATTTCGCCGGGGGCGGCATATAGCTGGTAGAGCGCGCCATCCGAGAACGGATAGACCTGGACCGCATTGATGTAGCCGGCCCGCGTCGGCTGCACGCGGGCCGCGCCATTGGCCTGGTCCACGCGGACGCGTGGATCGGCCGCCTCGGGCGGCGTGGTCCTGGCGCCGGGGATCGGTTTGAGCTGACCGGGCAGCGGCAGAGGCTGCGGCAACTGGACGATCTCCACCGGCTTCGGCGGGTCGGGCGCCAGCACCGCCTGTTTCGGCGTGTCGTCATATTTGATCTCCGGCGGCTTCCAGGTGGAACAGGCGCCGAGCGACGTGCCGGCAAGCAGAAGAATTGCGACGGGCGCTGCGCGCATCAGCCGAGTTCCTTTGACCAGTTGAGGGCATGGACGTAGACACCGAGCGGGTTCTTCTTCAGCCGATCGGCATCGGTCGGCGGCTGCACCACGATGGTGAGGATGGCGCTCCAGCGTTCGGTGGCGGCCAGCGCATCATCGACGTAGCGCCGCTCGGTCCAGGCGACGCGGAAGCTGTCGGCCGAGGCGCGGATAACGCTGGAGACCTCGACCGCAACCTGGGTCTTGCCGACTTTGGAGAAGGGATCGCTGGTGCGCGCGTAATCGTTCAGCGCGAGCGCGCCCTTGTCGGTGACGTAGTTGTAGGCGTCGAGCCAGTCCTGCCGCAGCACCACGGGATCGGCGGGGATGCTGCGCACCTCCTGGACGAAGCGGGCCAGATGCCAGGCGATCTGCGGATCGGTCGGCTGGTAGTCGGCGGTCGCGGGCGAGACCGCCTGCGCCTGGCCGAGCTTGTCGACCTGCACTACCCAGGGCGTGATGGTGCCGCGCGCAGATTGCCAGACCAGGCCACCGGCGAGGCCGAAGCTGAGCGCCAGCGCGCCGAAGAAGGCCAAGCGCCAGTTCTTCGCCTGCACGCGGGCTGAGCCAATACGATCATCCCAGACCTGGCCGGCGCGCTGATACGGTGTCTCGGGTTCGGGCGTCTTGCCGTAACGGACGATGGGCCTGCGGAACATGGATCATTCCCCTTCTGACAGGTCGATGCCACTGCCACTCGACGGATGGTCGCCGGAGCGGATCGCCTGATGGGCGGCGCTGGCGCCGCGGCTGATGGATTGATTGCGCTGCATCCGGCGCGCCCAGGCGGGCGGCCCAGCCGCTTCGCCTTGGCTCGAACCACCGGGAGAGGCGCCGGCCCCCGACCCTTCTCCCGTCACGGCCCGGCCGCCAGCGGCGAAGCTTTCGCGCATGCTGGCGGCGGCACGCCGAAGCGGGCTCATCGCGGCGGAGCCGGCGGCTTCCGCGACACCGGACATGCCGCCGGCGCGGTAAGCCGTGGTGGCCGCACCCGCGATCGATGCGCCGCCGCGCGCGGCGCCTGCCACCGCACCTCCGGCAGCACCGATTGCGCCGACGCCACCGGCCAGGACCCCCGCGCCCGCAGCGCCAAAGCCGGCCACGGCGAGACCGGTGCCAACCGCAGCGCCTGCGCCAAGTTGCGGGCCTCCGGCGATCAGGCCGTTGGCAATGCCTGGCCCGTAGATCGAGAGGCCGAGCAGCGCCAGCGAGGCGAGGATCAGCGTCAGCGCGTCGGAGATGGTCGGCGGATTGTTGAAGCCGTTGGTGAACTGGCCAAAGATCGTCGAGCCAATGCCGACGATGACCGCCAGCACCAGAATTTTGACACCGGACGAGACGACGTTGCCGAGCACCTTCTCGGCGAGAAAGGCGGTGCGCCCGAACAGTCCGAACGGCACCAGCACAAAACCGGCGAGCGTGGTCAGCTTGAATTCGATCAGGCTGACGAAGAGCTGGATCGCCATGATGAAGAAGCTGATGACGACGATCATCCAGGCGACGAGCAGGATGATGATCTGCACGAGGTTCGCGAAGACGCTGGTGAAACCCATCATCCCGGAGATCGAGGTCAGGATGGGCTTGCCGGCATCAATGCCAACCTGGGCGAGCTTGCCGGGCTGCAAAAGTTGCGCGGCGTTCATCGTGCCGCCGCCCGCCTCGATGCCGAGGCCTGCGAAGGAATTGTAGATGACGCCAGCGAGGTTATTGTAGTTGCCGATGATGAAGGCAAAGACGCCGATATAGAGCGTCTTCTTGATCAGCCGGGCGAGCACGTCTTCGTCGGGCGCCAGCGCCCAGAACAGGCCGGCGAGCGTGATGTCGATGCCGATCAGAACGCCGGCGAGCCAGCGCACGTCGCCCTGCACCAGGCCGAAGCCGGAATCGATATATTGCGTGAAGGTCCCGAGGAACCCGTCGATGACGCCGGTGCCGCCCATCGCGATTACCGAGCCTCCGGCGCCGGCGAATCATTGAAGAAGCGGCGGCCATTCTCGGCCCACGCTGTCTGGCAGGCTGCGTCGTTCTCCGCCGCCATCCCGAGCGCCTGGCAACGTGCCATAGCTGCCGCCAATGGATCAGGACGAGACGCCACCGAAGATGTTGGCAACGGCCGTGCCGCGCCTTGGTGATGAAACTGCACGGCCGCCGCGATAATCGCCGCAGCAACCAGCAGGCATCCCGCCGCGCGGCCGATCGCGGGAAGATTGAGAAACCGGCCGCGCATCAATGGAACATCTGCGCGTTGCCAGGCTGATAGCCGGCGCCGTAATTCAGGAAATTCTGCATCTGCTGCTGGCCCTGCGCCTCGCTTTCCAGCCGGCCGGCATTGTCGAGGCTTTGTGCCCGCGCCATCGCAGCGATGACGCCCGTGAGATCGGCGAGCTGCTGCGCCGCGAGGCCCATGATCTGGTTGCCGGACTGCGCGGCCTGAAGCGCGCCGCTTGCCGACTGGCTGGAGGATATCAGCGCGCTGATCTGCGTCTGCGCGTTCTGGAGGTTCTGCACCACGCCCGCCTGGACATGCATCGAATCTTGATAGCCAGCGCGCGCGTTCTGCCAGCGCGTTTGCGCATCGGCGAGCATTTGCGTGCTTGATGTCGATCCCGAATAGCTCTGCGGATAGACCTGAGTGAACGCCTGGTCGATTGTCGTGACGCTGTAAGCGATATTCTGCGCCTGCATGAGCAGTTGCTCAGTGCGCTGGATCGAGGCTTCGAGCTGAGCCAGCGACGAATACGGCAGGCTAGCCAGGTTCTTGGCCTGGTTGATCAGCATCGTGGCCTGGTTTTCCAGGCTTTGGATATTCTGATTGACCTGCTGCAACTCGCGCGCGGCGGTCAGCACATTCTGGGAAAAATTGGTCGGATCATAGACGATCCATTGCGCCCGCGCCGGGCCACTCGCCGTGGCGAGCGTGAGCATGGCAACGCCAGCGGCGAGCGGGCCGCGAAAACGATAGCCGCTCATAACCGCACCTCCGAATTTTGGTTGAGCATATCGGCCGCCCAATGCAGCCCTTTGGACCGCAGCCACGCGGCGGCGAATCCGGTTTTTCCTGTCTCGGCCATAAGGGTTGCGATGGCGGCCTGATCGGTTTTCGAGGAGGCGGCGGTGAAGGCGAGCGCCACTTCGGAGAGGCCCAGCTCGAACAGGCGATTGCCGCGCCGCGACTGGCAGTAATAGTCGCGCTTCGGCGTCGAACGGCTGAGGATCTCGATCTGCCGATCGTTCAGGCCGAAGCGGCGATAGATGGTCGCGATCTGCGGTTCGAGCGCCCGTTCATTAGGCAGGAACAGCCTCGTCGGACAGCTTTCGATGATCGCAGGCGCGATGGCGCTGCCGTCGATGTCGGCCAGCGATTGGGTCGCGAAGATGACGCTCGCGTTCTTCTTCCGCAGCGTCTTCAGCCATTCGCGCAACTGGCCGGCGAACCCTTTGTCGTCGAGTGCGAGCCAGCCCTCGTCGATGATGAGCAGCGTGGGCCGGCCGTCGAAACGATCCTCGATACGGTGGAACAGGTAGGACAGCACGGCAGGCGCCGCCCCCGCGCCGATCAGTCCTTCGGTCTCGAACGCCTGCACATCCGCCTCGCCGAGACGCTCTATCTCGGCATCGAGCAGCCGCCCCCAAGGCCCGTTCAGCGTGTAGGGCTGCAACGCCTGCTTCAGTGCGTTGGACTGCAACAGGACAGACAGGCCGGTGATCGTCCGTTCCACGACCGGCGCGGACGCAAGCGAAGTCAGTGCGGACCATAGATGCTCCTTCAGTTCCGGGGTGACCGTGACCGACTCGCGGGCCAGCAGCGCCGCGACCCAATCGGCCGCCCAGGCGCGGTCCCCGGCATCGTCGATCCGCGATAGCGGCTGGAGGGCAACGGGTTCGGTGATGTCGTCGGCCAGCGCGCCGCCGAGGTCGTGCCAGTCGCCGCCCATCGACAATGCCGCGGCGCGGATAGAACCGCCGAAATCGAAGGCGAATATCTGGGCACCAGGATAGCGGCGGAACTGGAGCGCCATCAGCGCCAGCAAGACACTTTTGCCGGCGCCGGTCGGCCCTACGATCAGCGTGTGGCCGACATCACCGACGTGCAGCGAGAACCGGAACGGGGTGGAGCCTTCCGTTCGCGCAAAGAACAATGGCGGACCGCCAAAATGCTCATCCCGTTCCGGCCCTGCCCAGACGGCCGAGAACGGCATCATGTGCGCGAGGTTGAGTGTCGAGACCGGCGGCTGACGAACATTTGCGTAGACGTGGCCTGGCAACGATCCGAGCCACGCCTCGATGGCATTCACCGTCTCGCGCATGCAGGTAAAGTCTCGGCCCTGAATGGTCTTCTCGACCAGACGCTGGCGTTCCTCCGCGACGCGGAAATCGGCATCCCAGACGGTGATGGTGGCCGTGACATAGGCCTGGCCGATCAGATCGGAGCCGAGTTCCTGCAAGGCCTGATCGGCGTCCAGCGCCTTATTGGCGGCGTCGCTGTCCATCAGGACGGACGCCTCGTTGGTCATCACCTCCTTCAGGATCGCCATGATCGATTTGCGCTTGGCGAACCATTGCCGGCGGATGCGGCCGAGCACCTTGGTGGCGTCGGTCTTGTCCATGCAGATTGCGCGGGTGGACCAGCGATAGGGAAAGGCCAGCCGGTTCAGATCGTCGAGCAGCCCCGGCCATGTGCGCGAGGGGAAGCCCATGATGGTGAGCGTGCGCAGATGCGCGCTGCCGAGCTGGGGTTCGAGGCCGCCCGTCAGTTCCTCGTCCACCAGAATGGCGTCCAGGTGCATCGGGGTTTCGGGAACGCGCACACGCTGGCGACGGGTCGAGATGCAGGAATGCAGGTAGGTCAGCGTCTCGGGATCATCGAGCCATTCCGCCTCGGGCATGAAGCCCTCGATCAGCGCGAGCACCCGGTCAGTGCGGTCGACGAAGCCGGCAAGAGCAGCGTGCCAATCGGCGCCGTCACGGGGGCGGCCCTCGTAGAGCCAGGCCTCGGCGCGGGCGGCGTCCTCGGCCGGCGGCAGCCAGACCAGTGTCAGAAAATACCGGCTTTCGAAATGGGCGCCTTCTTCCTCGAATTGCGCCCGGCGTTCGGCATCGACCAGGCGCGAGGCGGCATCGGGGAATTCGCCTTCGGGGTAGCGGTTCGCAGGCTGGCGCTGTGCCTCGATGAAGATCGCCCAGCCCGAGCCGAGGCGGCGCAGCGCGTTGTTGAGGCGCCCGGTGATGGCTACCAGTTCCGCCGGCGTCGCGGAGTCCAGGTCCGGCCCGCGGAACCGCGCCGTGCGCTGGAAGGAGCCGTCCTTGTTGAGGATGACGCCCTTCTCGACCAGCGCCGCCCAGGGCAGGAAGTCGGCCAGGCTCTGGCTGCGATGGCGGTATTCGGCGAGGTTCATCATGGCAGCGCCTCACGCCACTAGATGCTGCGGGTAGCGCAGGTGCCGGCGCACGACATCGACGAAGGCGGGGTCGCGCTTGGCGGCCCAGACCGCGGCCAGATGGCCGATCAGCCAGATTGCACCGCCCACGATCCAAAGCCGCAATCCCAAGCCCACGGCGGCGGCGAGCGTACCGTTCAGGATCGCCACGGCGCGCGGCGCGCCGCCCAACAGGATCGGCTCGGTGAGCGCGCGATGGACCGGCGCGTAGAACCCGGTGATCGGTTCGGCCTGATCCATCAGACCAGCGCCCCGCCGCCGAACTGGAAGAAGGTCAGGAAGAAGCTGGACGCCGCGAAGGCGATGCTGAGGCCGAAGACGATCTGGATCAGCCGCCGGAAGCCACCGGAGGTCTCACCGAAGGCCAGCGTCAGGCCCGTGGTGATGATGACAATCACCGAAACCACCTTGGCGACCGGCCCCTGGATCGAATCCAGGATCTGGGTCAGCGGCTGCTCCCACGGCATGTTGGAGCCGGCGGCATAGGCCGGCGCGGTTGCCAGGACGAAGAAGGCGAAGGCGGATGCCGTCGCCAAACGATCACGGAGACGAATGAGCATCAGGGCTCTCCTGCTGGGGTGAGGACGTAATCGCCGTCCGGACCGAGGTCCCCGACGGCGGCGAGTTCGGCGAGGCGGCGGGCAGCGCCCCGCCCGGACAGCACGGCGATCACGTCGATCGTCTCGGCGATCAGGGCGCGAGGCACGGTGACGACGGCTTCCTGGATGAGCTGCTCCAGCCGGCGCAGCGCGCCGATGGCGGAGCCCGCGTGCAGCGTGCCGACGCCGCCGGGATGGCCGGTGCCCCAGGCTTTGAGGAGATCGAGCGCCTCCGCGCCGCGCACCTCGCCGATCGGAATGCGGTCCGGCCGCAGCCGTAGCGAGGATCGGACGAGATCAGAGAGTGAGGCAGCGCCTTCCTTCGTGCGCAGCGAAACGAGGTTGGGCGCCGCACATTGCAGCTCGCGCGTATCCTCGATCAGCACCACCCGGTCGCCGGTCTTGGCGACCTCAGCCAGCAGCGCATTGACCAGCGTGGTCTTGCCGGTCGAGGTGCCGCCGGCGACGAGGATGTTCTTCCGCGCGGCGACCGCGATCCGCAGCAGTTCGGCCTGGCTGCCGGTCATGATGCCCGCCTCGACGTAATCGCCGAGCGTGAACACTGCGACTGCCGGGCGGCGGATGGCGAAGCAGGGTGCGGCCACCACTGGGGGCACCAACCCCTCGAACCGCTCCCCGCTTTCCGGCAGTTCGGCGGAAACGCGGGGCGAACCCGCGTGGACTTCGACGCCGACGTGGTGGGCGACCAGACGCACGATGCGTTCGGCGTCGGCGGGAGTCACCCGGCAGCCCGTGTCCTCAAGACCACCCGATAGCCGGTCGATCCAAAGTCGGCCGTCGGGGTTGAGCATCACTTCGACGATGCTGGGGTCTTCCAGGTATCCCGCGATCGATGGCCCGAGCGCGGTGCGCAGCATGCGCGCGCCACGGGCGAAGGCTTCAGACCGAAACGAGATCGTCGACACATCAATCCCCGCGAAAGGAGCCTCATCAAGGCGGCTTGATCAGCGGGTTGATTAGAAAGGGGCGAAAATCGGCGAAGGCAACAAGCTAGATGGGGGCGTAGGGGCCAGGGATAGAAAGACATGCGCAAGGAACTGACGCCGCCGCGGCGAACAGGGTTTCTATCCCGTTCATTGTGCCAGGAAATGACCTAGCGGAAGCGGGCACTAGTGCGATTGCGCCTACGTCAGATATCGAGCGTGGTGAGCCACTGCTTCAAGAGTAGAAGGGACGCCCGCACATTTTCTGTAGTAACTGCCCTCGGGTCGTTGTCTCGTTTGTCTAGCCTTTGTGGGGTTCACACAACGGAGATCGCAACTCGGAGTTCGCCGACCCCCAGCCTAATCAATCCGCCAGTATGCGTAGTTGAACACCGCGTCCAGTTCGCTGAAGTTTTTTAACCCCAGTTCGCTCCGGATCTTTTCGGCATCCGCGCAAAAGCTGGCGTATGTTGCCCCGTCCACCGTCTTCTTGGTCGGCGACGGGGGATAGTCCGTGATGTTTGCCATCCGCATCCCTGAGACCGAGTTACCGTTCATCACCGGGAAGCGCGTAGCGTCCCGTGTGTGGAGGATTTCGGTGATGACGTTGACGCCCGCCTTCGGCACACGCTCCATGAAGCTGAGGAGCAAATTATAGAGAAACTCGGGGTCGTCGGAAGTGGTGTCCGCCAACGCACGCAGCGAATCCTGGAAGACACCTGAATTGCCGGCGATAGTGGTTTTTGCGCGAGGCAGGCCGCCGGAGTGCCATACACCGTTTAGCAACTCTTCGTAGATAGCGAGGAAACGCGTTGGTGACGGCGTGCCCAGTTCTGCGATCCTTTGGAGAATGGCTGGACCTACCTGCAACGAGTGGGCACGCCGTGGCACCTGAACGTCAAAACCGTCCTCGCTCCGGTCCGCCCTCATTGTGGCCAGGATCGCGCGAAGAGTATCGAGGTCGCCAGGCGGGAATTCACGGCCCTGCGCGCGCGCCTCTCTGCCATCTTCATGTGGGCAAGGTATATTGCCCGTTTGATTGCGTAGCGCTCGACGGCACCCGAGTCGGCCTCCACGATTTCCCCCTCCTTGACGCGGTCCTCGATCCACTCGGTCAGAACGCTCTCCCAATTGACGTCGGGTCCCTGAATAATCGCCGAGAATTCGTGGTTCTCGCATAGGCCGCCCCACGTCATATTCGCGGAACCGACGATGGCAGTCGTGGCGCTACGGCCTGCGAACACGTAGATCTTGGGATGCAATGTATAATCCGCGTCCTCGCTCCCCATGTAGACCTTCACATCCGAAGCATTCTTCGCCAATTTCCTGAGGCTCAGCAGGGCGAGGATTAAATCCGGTTCGGTTTGGAAGAAGTCGATCCCTACAACAAAGGTCGCGGACATGCCCGCCGCAATCCTGGCTTCTAGGGACTTTTTGATCTGCTTAAATCCCGAGATCCGCGCGAACGCGACGGCGCAGGTGAAGCGTTTCGCGTGCGCGAGGTTGTCTGTTAAAATATTAGCATGATCGATGTCGCCATTGATGGCCAGCGCGGCCGTAACCGAAGACGGCTTGCGACCGGCGCTCATCCTTGGGTGAGCGCCTTAGCCGCTCCCGGCGGCAGCGATAACACGTTGTCCAAGCGTTCCCACTCCCGGCCTTGGCCAACATAACGTTCGCATGGGGGCGAGGTAGTTTCCAGGCCCTAAAGGTTTTTTTGAGCGGCGCCAACGAGCCCCGGGCGTTGGATGTCCAACGTTCACAGCAACCATCTGCACAGCCGGCGACTCACTTTTGGCCGATTTCAACTTGGTCGGTCGCTTTCGATTTCCCGCTCACTCGGTTTGACCGGTAGCCGACGGCTCCGCAGCGAAGTCTCGGCTGATCTCGTCCGACAGTTTTCGTCCGCGGGCTAGGCGCCGGCCGAGCGCCTCGACGAACCCCTCGTATCTCTCGCGGCCCTTAGCTTGGGCGGCCGCCAAGGAAGCGTCGGGCAGCGCGGGTGTGCTGGTGAGCCAGAAGCGCACGAACACCGCTAGCGCCTCGTTGGAGATATCGACGTGACGCTCGATCCGCTCAAGATGCCGGGTCATGCGGTCGAGCCGCCGGGCTAGTGCCGCTTCGAGCCGGTCGGCGCCGTCTGGCGATAGGTGCGAGGCGAGTGCCGCCTCCACGATCAGCGCCTGGGGAACGCGTTTGCGCGCCGCGTAGTCGGCGAGTTTGCCTGCGAGGTCGGGCGGCAGGCGGAATGTGTGTTTGGTGCGCATGGCGGTCACAGCCCCATGTCGTCGGCGGGATCGAGGGACACCTGCCGGGCGGTGGCGCGCACCTGGCGCTGCAACACACGGAGCCGTTGGGCGTCGTCGTCTGCTTCGTCATCCGGGAGGTCGAATTCCTGGGAGGGCTTTCTTGGTGCGGGAATGACGTCCTCATGCTCAGGCAACTCCGGCTCGCGGCGGATGCCGGCGTTGGCGGGGTCTTCGGTGTCGGTAGATGGCGGCGCGACGACGGCGCCCTGCCAATCATCTTTGGCCGCCAGAATTGGTTTCTCGGCGTTGCCGTCCACCGTCGATCCGGCTGCGGGCTTAGGTGGCGGGAGGATTCGAGCCTGTAGCTGCTGATCCTCGTAGTAGCGCGCCTTCTTGGCGCGGATAGGATGGCAGCCGGAGACCAGCACCAGCTCGTCATCATGCGGAAGCTGCATTACCTCGCCCGGGGTCAGCAGCGGTCGGGCGGTTTCCTGGCGAGACACCATAAGATGGCCGAGCCAGGGGCTGAGGCGGTGGCCGGCGTAGTTCTTGGCGTCGCGGATTTCCGTTGCCGTGCCGAGCGCGTCGGACACGCGCTTGGCGGTGCGCTCGTCGTTGCTGGCGAAGCTGACGCGCACATGGCAGTTGTCGAGGATCGAGTTGTTCTGGCCGTAGGCCTTCTCGATCTGGTTCAGCGATTGCGCGATCAGGAACGCCTTCAGACCGTAGCCAGCCATAAAAGCCAAGGCACTCTCGAAGAAATCCAGCCGGCCGAGCGCCGGGAATTCGTCGAGCATCAGCAGCAGGCGGTGCCGTTTGCCCTTCGCATTCAAATCCTCGGTCAGGCGCCGGCCGATCTGGTTCAGGATCAGCCGGACCAGCGGCTTGGTCCGGCTGATGTCCGATGGCGGCACGACGAGGTAGAGGGTCGCCGGCCGCGCGCCTTCGACGAGGTCGCGGATGCGCCAATCGCACCGGCGCGTCACGGCCGCCACCACGGGATCGCGATACAGGCCGAGGAACGACATGGCGGTCGACAGCACGCCGGAGCGCTCGTTCTCGCTTTTGTTCAGAAGCTCGCGCGCGGCGCTGGCGACGACGGGATGCACGCCGGCCTCGCCCAGATGCGGCGTGGTCATCATGGCCCGCAGCGTCGTCTCGATCGGTCGCTTTGGATCGGACAGAAAATTGGCGACGCCGGCGAGCGTTTTGTCCGGCTCGGCGTAGAGCACATGCAGGATCGTGCCGACCAGCAGCGAATGGCTGGTTTTTTCCCAGTGGTTCCGCTTCTCCAGCGCGCCTTCGGGATCGACCAGCACGTCGGCGATGTTCTGGACGTCACGCACCTCCCATTCGCCGCGGCGCACCTCTAATAGCGGGTTATAGGCGGCGCTCTCCGCATTGGTCGGATCTAAGATCAGCACCCTGCCGAACCGCGCGCGCCAACCGGCGGTCAGCGTCCAGTTCTCGCCCTTGATGTCATGGACGATGGCCGAGCCCGGCCAGGTCAGCAGCGTCGGGACGACGAGACCGACGCCCTTGCCGCTCCGGGTCGGCGCGAAGCAGAGCACATGCTCCGGCCCGTCATGGCGGAGATAGTCGTCCCGCCACCGGCCGAGCAGCACGCCGTCATGCCCGAGCAACCCGGCGTCGCGCACCTCCCGCGTCTCGGCCCAGCGGGCGGACCCATACGTCGTGACGCGCTTCGCCTCGCGCGCGCGCCACACCGAAATGGTGACGGCGACGACGATGGCTGCAATGCCGCCGGCAGCGGCAATGTAGGCGCCCTCGACAAAGATATCGCGCGCATAGGCGTCATAGGCGAACCACCACCAGAAAAAGGCCGGCGGATGGTAAACCGGCCAGCCGAACACCTCGAACCATGGGTGGCCAAGCCCCGACTGAAACCCGAGCTTCCACGCGGTCCATTCCGTCGCCGCCCAGACAAAGGCGAGAACGGTGGCGCTGACGAGGACCACCTGGCCCCAGAGGATCTTGGTCGCGTTCATGGCGACGAAGGATCAGGAGGTGCGAGCTCCTAAATCGCAAGGCCGATTGCTTCGTTATCGGCTGCCCGAATGTCGTGGCGCGCAAATCGGATAGTGCGTGCGCCGGTCTATAATTCGTGGCTGATCCAGGCGATCACCGACTCATGCCGCGGAGCCCAGCCCGTCAAAGCGCGGGCCTGTTTTCCCCGAACACGGCTGTTCGAACCAAGGGCATAGACAGCCCGTTCAAGGCCCCATTCCGTCACGGCGTCCTCCACCGCCCAAGGCTGCGGCGCGCTAGTTCCCAACCGCTCGCTGATGGCGCCAACCATCTCCTGGAACGAGGATTCGCCATTCTCGGCGAACAGAAAAGAACCGGCGGGAGCCTTGTCGAGCGCGAGCAGATACAATTCGGCCACATCGTCGATATGGACGTTCGACCAGATATTGAGGCCGCGTCCTACATGGCGGGCGATCCCGGATTTGCGGGCCTGGCTTGCCAGCGCCGGCAATTGGATACTGTCGCGATGCGGACCGCGACCATGGCCATAAATCAGCGTGTTGCAGATCACCGCCGATCGAATGCCATGGCCGGAAGCGGCCTGCACCAACCGGTCGATCGCAACGCGCGCCGCTTTGTCGGGCGTAGGCTCCGGCAATGAGAGCTCGTCATACACAGCATCGGACGGTTCGCCGCGTGCATCGTCCGCCACGATGCTCGATCCGCTGGTATGCAACAAAATCTTCCCCGATCCTGCCAACGCCTCGATGAGAACCTCAACCGCGCCGCGATGGTCGCTGTCGGCAGCGTTGATCACCGCGTTCGCGCGCCGCGCCTCGCGTGCCAACAGCGCCGCATCCTCAAGACTGCCGAGGATGGGCGTGATGCCGAACCGCGCCAGTTCGGCGGCTTTCTCCGGGCTTCGCGCCAGACCTGAGACCTTGTGCCCCGCCTCCAGCAGTCGAACTGCTACGGCCCCGCCGATGTAACCCGTCGCACCAGTGACAAACACATCCATCGTGAATTCCTCGCGCCGCACTTCGTCCTGTCGCCAAAGCTGCGCATTGGCCGGCCGTTCTGGTAGGGTCGTAGTCGGACATCCTATCGTGCGTGGAGGGACTGAATGGCGGATCGGCTGGCTGAGGCCGAAGCATTGCTGGCGATCTTGGACGCCGGAAGCATTGCCGCCGGCGCGCAGCGCCTGGGGCTCACGCCCTCCGCCACCAGCCGGCTGCTTGCCCGGCTGGAGACCCGCCTTGGCGCGCGCCTAGCGCACCGCACCACCAGAAGCTTGCAACCGACCGCGGAGGGGCTAGCCTTTGCCGCAGAAGCGCGGGCGGCCCTGGACCGGCTGACGGCGGCGGAGGCCGCCGCGAACACGGCCCGGGCCGCACCTTCAGGCATGCTGCACATCAATGCGTCGGTGCCCTATGCGCTGCATCGGATTATCCCCCGGCTGCCCGCGTTTCGCGCGGCCAACCCGGCCATCGAGCTCAATCTCGCTTTGACCGATCGAGTGGTGGATCTCGCCGCGGAAGGTGCCGACGTCGCCGTTCGCGTCGGGCCGGTTCGGTCCGTATCGGGCCTCCGCGCCCGGCTGATCCATGAGGGAGGCCGGGTTGTCGTCGCGGCACCTTCCTATCTGGCGAAGCGCGGCGTGCCGGAGACGCCGGCGGACCTGCGCCGCCATGATCGGCTCGATTTCGATTTTGCCCGCGCGCAGACCGCCTGGCCATTCCAGGTTGGCAAGCGCCGCGTGCTGGTGCCGACGGAAGCGACGATCAGAACCGATGGCGGCGTGGGCCTGCGCGCCATGGTCCTCGCCGGTCTTGGCCTCGCCCGGCTGGCGGAGTTCCATGTCGCCGACGATCTGGCCGCCGGGCGATTGATCGAGGTCCTAAAACTCTACAATCCCGGCGACCGCGTCGAAGTCCACGCGCTCTACCCGGCGGATCACGGCGTAGCCGTAGCCGCGCGGGTGCGTGTGTTCATCGATTTTCTGACGCGGTAGCAGTATCGTGTGTTCCGATCAAAGGCCCAATCCACGCTTGCGGCCGAAATTCCAATCGACTCCACCACCTGGCGCCATCACGCCAACCACCTGCTTGCCAAGCTGCTGCTCCAGCGCCGGCCGCCAGGGCACGAGCTGGAATCCCATCCCGTCATCGATCATGGCGAACCGGCCGGAGGAGAGGGTGACGCGCTGGCGGTAGATGCCCGAGACGTGCTCGCCCTCGGCGGACGGCCGATGCGCGAGGCCTGTTTCCGCCGATAGCTTGGAAGCGATGCCGTCGAGTTCCTGACGACGCAGCGTGTTGATGAGATCCCGCGCGAATACAACGCGCTGGCCCTTCCGCTCGGCCACACCGTTTCGGGCAAGGTGATCGATCCGCCGGTCCATTGCCTCGCGGACTTCGGCGCCGAAGCCGCCGCCGCTGAGCGCAGGGTCTTTCGCGAGAAGCTGGCGGTCGATCCAGGTGGCGCCTGGGGCAGAGATTTGCGCCTCGATCGTCAGGTCGGATCGTGTGGCGAGGGACATCCGTTGCCGTCCATTGGCATCCTCATACGCCCGCGTCTCGACAATGGCGCCGGGCCGCGCGTCGCCGGTCAGTTCGAGATCGGAGAAGCGAAGATGATGGGTGCGCCCATCGACGCCCTCGACGATCGCGTAGGCCGAACCCTTCAATTCATCATCCAGGCCGCGTTGGACGAGTCGGCCCAGCACCGGGTCGGCCGGCGCATCGCCGTGGATCACGAAGCCGGCGATGTCGGGCTCCCGGTCCGCCCCGCTCATCGCCCTGTGCATCGTTTTGATGATGTCGCCGCGGATGCCGAGGTCACGGAGCGTCGGCTCGATGCCTGGCTTCAGAGTCCATTGCGCCGGGCCGATCTGCTCGGCGAGGCCAAGCCGTTCGAGTTTTGCGGCACGGCCGAGCATCAGGCGCCGCATCTCAGGGTCGTCCTCGCCGCCTGGCCGCAAGTCGGCGACGCCGCCACCATCATCGGCGATATCGCGCAGCGCGCGGTCGAGGCTGGTCCAGCGTTCGGCCTCAACCTCCTTTTCCAGGGCAGTGCGGATTTCGTGTTCGCTGCGGGGACCGAGTTCGATGGTGACGCGCTCGGCCGCCCGATCGCGGAATCCTCGGCTGATATAGTCGCGGCTGATGACCAGGTCCTGGCCATCGTCGGCCCGGCCACGGATCAGGACGTGGACGTGTGGGTTGTCGGTGTTCCAGTGATCGACCGCCACCCAATCGAGCCTGGTGCCGAGGTCGCGTTCGACATCCTGCATCAGCTCGCGGGTGAAGGTGCGCAGGTCCGCCAGCTCGGTGGCATCCTCGGGCGAGATGATGAACCGGAAATGGTGCCGGTCGTCCGCCGTCCGCTCAGCGAAGGCCTGTTCATCGGCCGCGTCCGAGGTGGCGTCGAACATCCGGGCATCAGCGCCGTCGCGGGTCACGCCGTCGCGCTTCAGATAGGCCATGTGCTTGGGCAGCGGTGCGGAGCGGAAGCGTGTGCCCTGGTGCCGAACGACGCGCGCCTTCATCACGACACGCCGGGCGTTCGAGCGGAGCCGGATCGAGACCGCGGCCCGGCGGCCGCGTCCGAACCGAGACCGGCTGCGGCCCTGGTTTGACCGTAAGCTAGAGCCGACATGACCGGCCTTCTTTGCGGCCCGCATGACCTCGCCGACGAAGGTCTGCGGGCGCTTGGCGCCCCGGTTGCCATGGTGGATGTGGCCTGGGCGAACCTGGATGTCGTCGTCGCTGGTGCTCATGGCCGTGACGCGGGCTGGAATGCGTAGCGCCGGCGGTCGAAGCGTTGAAATACTTGAAGAAAATGCCTGGAGCGCCAGCAGGGGGCGGTGATCGAGTGCGCAAAATCTCTAATCCAACCAACCACTTGCGCCGCCCGGAGGGCCAGCCTTTTCCCTTGCCGTCCGTTGGTCGTGTTTCCCTGCTCCCCCTGTCTGACCCCCAAGCCTGTCCCTGTGCCCGCCACCCCACGATGAAGCCCGATTCCGGTCATGGCTGCGGATTCCGGCGGGATGTCTGCACAAACAGGCCCTCCGACTGCGGGGCGAGCGCGGTCAAATCTTGGGCGCCAGTCTCGGTCGCGTGGTGATCGGCGTGCTGTTCGCCGGCCGGCTGATCTGCCGTCGTGTGGTCGTCGGCGCGCACGGTGAACAGCGGCGCCTCGGTCCAGGAACGGGCCGCCATTGCCACCATCGCGGTCTCATCGATCACGCCGTCGTTGATCAGCGGCGCCAGCAGTGCGACGTAGGCTCGTGTCTCGGCCGGTAGCGGTTGGCCTGTCGCGAGATGGTCCTCGTAGCGCGCCGGGCCTGCATTGTAGGCTGCCAGAAAGCCGGGCGATCCATAGCGGTCATGCAACTCCCGCAGATACGCGGCGCCAGCAAAAATGTTGTCGTGCGGATCGAACGGGTCCGCGCCGAGGCCGTAACGGAGCCGCAGAGTAGCCCACGTCTCCGGCATGATCTGCATCAGGCCCATCGCCCCCTTGGGCGACACCGCTCGCGCATCACCACCGCTCTCCGCCTGCATCACGGCGCGTATCCAAGCCGCCGGAATGCCGGATCGTTGTGCGGCCTCGGTGACAGTGGCGGCGATGGGGGCAGGTGTGACCTGCGCGGCAGGATTGCCGACCGGCTCTGCATGGACGGTGTTTCCAGCCATCAAAGCGAGGGTCGCGGCGACAAAGATTGCCCGGCGAAATGCGCACGCGCGGGAGCTACCAACCCGACAATCAGCAACATCAGGAATGGCCGGAAAGGAGAAAGGGGAATGCGGTGTTTGCTGCTGCGTTCTGGTGAAGTACAGGCAGGCGGGAATCATGTTCACTGGGCCTCCTCAATCCAGATTGGATCGGCCCGGCCGACGATCGTGGTGGTGGGCAGCGGGCCGAAATATCGTCCGTCGAGTGATGCGACGGACTGACGGTTCATCAGGAAAACTTCACCGGCCGAGATCACCTGGCAGCCCTGCCAAACCGGCAGCGAGCGACCCAGGTGATCCCGGTCGAGCGCCGCACCGACCGCGCTTCCGTCGATGCTGATCGTGTCGCCCGTTCGGCACACGGTCTGCCCTGGCAGCGCTGCGATATGCTTCAGAAGCGGGACGCCCTTGGGTAGGTAGCGCCGTGCATCAAGGAACGTCGCCAGCTTCTCGGGCGGCGTCACCACCAGCAGTTCGCCGGTTCGCAACGTGCCGGCCGGATGCACTGCATAGAGGCCGATCGGCACGCTGGCGCTGGCGTTCCAGATCAGCCTCGGCGCCGGGTGGAACAGCGCCGTGGCGCAGCTCACCAGCACTGCGCTGTAGGTTGTCATGACCCAGCCGAAGCGCGTCATGCGTCGATCCTCCGCCGCTGGAGCCAGGCTTGATGGCGATCCCTGCTGTAGGGTCGCGGCGCTTCGCCAGCGGCGAGGCGGTTGTGGACGTGGCGCCAGTGATCGGGACAGGCATCGGCGGCGTCGATGCCGAGTTGCTCGACGGCGTCGATCGCTTGCAGCACACGCTCGACCTTCGGCCACCCGGATTGGCGAAGGTAAATCTCACCGCCAGGCTGCACATACGGTACCGTCGAGAACGCCTCGCCCGGCACCACCGCGCGCAGAATATCGATGCGCGACACGACGGTGCCGAAGTCGTTCGCCGCCCATCGGACGTAGGCGAACATGCTGCCCGGCGCGAAGCTGAGGATGCGGCGGCGCCGATCGAGAATCTGCTCGGCCACATCACGGCCGAACCGAATCCACTGCTCGATCCGCTTCTCGAACCAGATCAGCTCGACATGGGTGAGCGTTTCGGATGCGGGCGCGGTCATGACGCCGCTCCGCCGTCATCGGGGAACTCGCGATCGAGCAAGGCACGCAGCATGTCGGCGACGGTCATGCCGCGCCGGAACGCAGTGACCTTGATTCGGCCGCGCAAAGTCGGCGTCACGTCGATGGTCAGCCGCGCGCTGAAATCCTCCGGCGGTCGGCTTGCCGAGGGCTGTTCCGGAGCCCGAACCCATGCGTCAGGATCGCCCGGACGCGAAGCGAACCCGCGCTTTGCCGAACGCTCGCTCATGGTGTGAGCCCCGCGACTTCGGCGGCGAGCGCAGCGATCTCGCGCGCCGCCGGGCTGGCGTCATCCAACTCGGCGACCAGGCGGCCGGATTGCGCGGCGTCAGCGAAGGCCACGCGCTGGCCGATGCGGGCGGCCAGCACCGGCGGCTCATGTTCGGCCAGCGTCTCGGCAGTCTCGCGGGCGATGATGGTGCGGGCGGCGCAGCGGTTCAGCACGAACCGAGCGACAAGAAGTGGGCGGAAGATGCGCGCTTCCTCGATCAGCTTCAGCATCTCGCCGGATGCCCATCCGTCGAAGGGCGACGGCTGCGCCGGGATCAGCACGAGGTCGGCGGCCAGCAGCGCCGAGCGCAGCAGCCCCGCCACCCTGGGAGGCCCGTCAATGACGACATGCTCGGCGTCGCGGGCCAGCTCAGGCGCCTCGCGATGCAGCGTGTCGCGCGCCAGGCCGATGACGCCAAACAGCCGCGGGAAGCCGTCCCTGGCGCGCTGCTCGGACCAGTCGAGCGCCGAGCCCTGCGGATCGGCGTCGATGAGGGTGACTCTTTTCCCTTCCCGGCTCCATTCGCCAGCGAGATGCAGGGCGAGAGTCGTTTTGCCGACGCCGCCCTTCTGGTTGAGGAGAGCGACGATCATCGCGCCCTCTTCGCGGTTATCCACCGATCAGCGCAGGGACCAACTTCAGAGGAGTTAGATTCTCTTAGGTTAGACTCTAAGTTAAGGACGCCAGAAGCCGTTGACTCAATTGATGAAAACGGCGCTTTTTGTTCCTGATAGCACGCACTCGGTGTTCCCGATAGCACGTGCCCACCCGTTCCTGATAGCACGCGCTGTTCCACAGCTTGTCCACAAGGGCCTGTGGATAAGTCAGCGCGCGCAAAGCCCAAAACCTCCCGCCCGCCGGTTTCCCGTTCCACCGCGAGGCGGTAGCCTGGCAGCGGTTGGCGACGGACAATCTCGCGCAGTTCGAAGGCGAAGCGCCGGAACGGGGAGAGGCTGGCCGATTTGGCATGCAGGTGCCGGAAATCGAACCGCCAGCCGCCTCGCTGCTGGCCGCCATGCTTGCGAACGATGCGGTAGAGCCAGCGCTCCAGCCCGCCTGTGAGGTCGAAATACGCGCGGTCGATCGTCAGCACGAGCGCATCGTCGAGGACGGCCCGGTAGAACCAGTCCGGCATGATCAGATCGATGCCGTCGGTCTGGCCGTGGGCGTCGGCGTGCTCGGTCCATTCGTTGATCCAGGAGAAGCGGTGCATCCGCCGCTCGCTGGTCTGGCGCAGCGATGTCGCCACCGTGGTGGACTGCAAGCGGTCCAGCGCGGCCTTCAGGCGGTGGTAATCGCGTGCGCTGGTGCCGCGGCCGGTGAAGGTCAGGATTTCGCGCGGCGTCGCTGCCATCAGGCGCGAGGTACGCACCCCGGCGTCGCGTGCCTCGACGATCTGGCTGGCCGCCCAGATCAGCACGTCGGCGTCCCAGATGGTCGCCATGCCGTGCTCGGGCACCGCCTCCACGCGGATGGCGATCTCGTTCACTCGGTAATCGATCGGCGCCGTCCGGTGGGTCTTGGCGAGGCTGAAGAAGGGGTAGGCCATCAGGTCCTGCGCGTCGCGGGGCGCCAGATCGCCGGGCAAGGCGCGGAACAGCTCAAGCTGTTCGCGCTCGGATCGTGTGCGGT
>Ga0326727_10009032_pt1 | contig 24874 bp, 23 predicted proteins | sample MB2enrmetagenome_FD_207643 | JGI IMG/M metagenome (GOLD analysis project Ga0326727, IMG submission 207643) | Lab enriched peat soil microbial communities from McLean, Ithaca, NY, United States - MB29MY | ecosystem: Environmental > Terrestrial > Soil > Wetlands > Peat | place: USA: New York... | reverse complement strand
CCGAGTTCAGGAAAACCGTCAAAGAGATAACTCCCCGGGTAGTGGTGCAGTTTGAGGTCGTAGCGGCGAGTTTACCTCGCCACATGGCGGCGTAGCGGCGAGTTTACCTCGCCAAATGGCGGCGTAAAGCCGCCTCTACGTCAATTTGCACCAACACCACTCGCCGTGGGGGGCGGTGGCTCGGGATTCCGGAGTAGTGGTATCAAGTCCGGTGCCCGCCAAGCGCCGCTCCCTTCGGTCCGATTACCCCGCGAACAGACCGAAATCCGAGAGCGCGGGGCAAACCGGCGAGCTGGTGATTCGCAGCCGCACATGGTCGGTGGTGACAGGCTCGTCAGTGCGGATCAACCGGCAATTCCCCACGCTGGTGGCGCCGGCAACCTTGCTCCACGCCCCGTCGCGCCAGGCATCAATCTCAACAGATGCCACACGCTGTCCCAGGCGGATGCACTCGCGCAGGCGGATCAGGCGAAAGGTCACGGGCTTGCGGAATTTGAGCGTCAGCTCGGGTGTGGTTACCGAATCATCCGTGGCCCAGTACGTCGAGGGATCTTCGTCCAGCAGGTTTCGAGGAGCGAACCTTCGGTCATTGCCTCGGGTGTTGGAGGCCGTCAGACGGGCGGCGACGGCGAGATTCCTCGCGAACGTCTTGCTCCGCAACTCGCCGAATTGCCGCAAGGAGACGGCGTCGGCTTCATTCACCCGGCCGCGCCGGTCAGGCGGCACATTGAGCAGAAGATTCGCGCCACGCCCCACCGATTGGCAATAAAGGTCCCACAGCACCCCGGCGGTTTTTACTCTGCCGTTTTCTTTCTCGTGCCAAAACCATCCCGGGCGGATGGACACGTCGCACTCCGGCGGAAGCCACAGTTTTCCATTGCGCGTGCCGGTGACGGACTGCCGCGTGTCAACATCGCCCACTGACGCGGGGCCTCCCTTTGCCCCCACCGGATCGAAGGTCTCCCAGCAAGTCTCGCCGGCGATGCCCCTCTCGTTTCCGACCCACCGGATGTCCGGCCCCATGTCGCTGAACATCACGGCGTCGGGCTGAAGACGGCGGACCAGCGCCCACGTGTTCGGCCAATCGTAATACGTGGTCTTGTCGATCAAACGCTTTTCGCGGGCGCCTCCGTAGTATCCGGTCCCCCCATTCGCGCCATCGAACCAGATTTCGAAGATCGGTCCGTATTGGGTGAGCAGTTCCGTCAACTGCGCGCGATAGATGGCGATGTATTCCGGTTTGCCATAAGCCGCATTGTTGCGGTCCCAGGGGGAGAGATAGATTCCGAACTTCAGGCCGTGGCGCCGTGCAGCTTCGGAAACCTCGCGCAACACATCGCCCTTGCCATCCTTCCACGTGCTGTTCCGGATGCAATGCTCGGTGGTCTTCGTCGGCCACAGGCAGAAGCCGTCGTGGTGCTTCGCGGTAGGAATTACACCTTTCAGGCCCGCCGCCTTCAACGCTGCCACCATGGCGTCGGCATCGAAATCCGTGGGATTGAATACGCTCGGATCTTCATCCCCGTTACCCCACTCCCTGTCCGTGAAAGTGTTTACCGTGAAGTGGAGGAAACTGTTGGTCTCAAGTTCATGCCAGCTTAGCTGCCGGGCTGACGGCAACGAACCATAAGGAGCGGGCTCAGACTCCGCACTCCACGCCATTGATGCCAGCGACGCCGCGAGCGGCACTGCACGCAAAAAGTCCCTTCGTTTCATGATTTCTTTCCTCTCCCGTTCTTCCTTCTCATGACCTCAGCAGAATGCACGCCAGAGACAGTAACGCAGCATCACTGCGGGAAGCGAGCATAATTTGGAGCAACACGTCTCGTAGGGGTACCCCTACGAGACGTGCGTTTGGCGCGGGACACCGGATTGCGCAGAGCGCAGCTCTGCGAATCGGTAACCACGAATCCACGGCGAAGCCCCAACCGCAGAGCTGCGCAATCCGGCAACGCAATCCGGCAACACGTCTTGTGGGGGATGGGCTTGCCCCCGGGCCAATTTCTTCACAACTCCTTGCGCCTTGGGCTATCATCTTTTGTTCGTTACCCGGACGAGCAGGAAGGGGGGCAGCATGATCCGAGGGTTTCGAGCTTGCCGTCATTTAGGACTGGTTTTGGGAGTTATCCTGTGGGGAGTGGCATCCATGTCAAATGCTGAGGAAAAATTGATTGCGAAGCAGCCGCCGACGATCGCGGAGGCGGAAGCCTTCCTCAAGAACGCCGAGGCCAAATTGCTTGAACTTAGCGTGAACGCCGCCCGTGCCGACTGGGTGAAATCCACGTACATCACCGACGACACGGAAATTCTGGCGGCCCAGGCTGACGAGCGGGCGATTGCCGCGCAGGTTGAGTTTGCCAAGCAAGCCACGCGCTTCGACGGCCTGAAATTGCCCGCCGACCTGGCTCGCAAGATGCTTCTGCTGAAAGTATCACTGGTGCTCCCCACTCCCGCCGATCCCCACCAGAGTGCGGAGCTCACCGAGATTGCCTCGCGCATGGAGGGAACTTACGGCAAGGGCAAGTGGTGCCCGCCCGGCAAAGACAAATGCCTCGATATCGAAGACCTGACGCGCCTCATGGCCACCAGCCGCGATCCCCACGAACTGCGCGAAGCCTGGGCGGGCTGGCACCAGATTGCGCGCCCCATGCGCAAGGATTTTGTGCGCTTCGTCGAGCTCTCCAATCAGGGGGCTCGCGAATTGGGATTCAAAGACACCGGCGCGCTCTGGCGCTCGAAGTACGACATGCCGCCCGATGATTTTGCGCGCGAGCTGGACCGCCTGTGGGAGCAGGTGCGCCCGCTTTACTTGCAGCTCCACGCCTACGTGCGTTGGAAGTTGCGCGAGAAATACGGCGACCAGGTGGTTCCCGCCAGCGGCCCCATACCCGCCGACCTGCTGGGCAATCTGTGGGCGCAGACCTGGGAAAACGTCTATCCCCTGGTGGCGCCGCCCAATGCCGACCCGGGCTACAACCTGACCGAAATTTTGAAGAGCCGCAACACCGACGCTCTGGGAATGGTCCGGTACGGGGAGCACTTCTTCACGTCGCTTGGCTTCGCGCCCCTGCCGCAAACGTTTTGGGAGCGGTCGATGTTCACGAAACCGCGCGACCGCGACGTGGTATGCCACGCCAGCGCCTGGGACGTGGACTTTGAGCAGGACCTGCGCGTGAAATTGTGCATCGACATCACCTCCGAGTTTTTCTCCACCATTCACCACGAACTCGGGCACAACTTCTATCAACGCGCCTACCGCCATCAGCCTTACCTGTTCCGCGATAGCGCCAATGATGGGTTCCACGAGGCCATCGGCGACACCATCGCGCTCTCCATCACGCCGCCCTACCTGGTGAAGCTGGGGCTGCTCGCCCAGTCTCCTGACCCCTCCAAGGATTTGGGCCTGCTGATGCAAAAGGCGCTGGAAAAAATCGCCTTCCTGCCTTTTGGACTGCTCATCGACCAATGGCGGTGGAAAGTCTTTTCCGGCGAGATCACGCCCGAGCAGTACAACCAAGCCTGGTGGGCCTTGCGCTTGAAGTATCAGGGCGTCGCCCCGCCCACGCCGCGCAGCGAGGAGGATTTCGATCCCGGGGCAAAATACCATGTGGCATCCAACACTCCCTACACCCGATATTTCCTGGCGGACATCCTGCAATTCCAGTTTCATCGCGCTCTGGCGAAAACCGCCGGTTGCATGGAGCCACTCAACCGCTGCTCGATTTACGACAACAAGGAAGCGGGCGCGCGCCTGGCCAAGATGCTCGAAATGGGCCAAAGCCGCCCCTGGCCTGACGCCCTCGAAGTCATGACCGGCCAAAGGCAAATGGACGCCACGGCGATCCGCGACTACTTTGCCCCACTCGAAAAGTGGCTGGAGGAACAGAATCAGGGGAAACCGGTGGGGTGGTGAACAAGATTAGTTGATAGGTTCGAATTTGCTTGAGGGAGGGGTGGAGCGGCGTCGGGGGTCCGGCAAGGGACAGAGAAATTCCAGCCCCGCAATCAATTCATTGGTTTCACTCCCCGGCTTGGTCCACACCACCCGGCACGGTTCGGGGCGCTTGGTCAAGTAAACTTCCACAAGCTGGCCCGGCGCGACTTCGCCGCGTAAGCGGAGTCGAACTCCCGACTCCGAAAGATCCATCGTGGAAGAATCCTCGATGAATTCCCCTTTAAGGGGATTGGTGGCCAGGGGCGCGCGCATCGTGCATGCCACACGCTGGGCCCTCCGGTAATCTTGGTCATTCGAAGGCATGGGGATTTAATCCCAATGTAATTTATCCGACCCCCGGTGTCAAGCACGTCTCGTAGGGACTGCGTTAGAGCCATCAAGTCAAGTGCCTACTCGAACTCAAACGTCGGCTCGGTTTGCTCGGGGCCGACGCGGCCGGCGGTAATCACTGCCTTAAAGTAATTCTCCCCCCGCACGGGGCAGCCGGCCAGGCGTCGCAGCATCGCAATCTGGCCGACGTGCGTAAGAGCATCGGCAATGGGCCCCTGAAACAATCCTTCCAAAGAACAGGCGGGCGGAACATCGGAAGCCAGCCGCTTGTCGAAGGCTTCCAGCGCGGAGAAAAAGCGGGCCGTTCCCTGCTCCCAGGTAAGCGGCGGGGAATTGTGCCAAACGTTTCTGCCCTCGGCGATGGAAAGCCCCCAGTCGAGCAGGTCGCCGATGTGCGCGAGGATTTGAGCGGGTGTGCGCGTGGTCTGGCCGGCGCGAAATTCCGCAAACTCCGCGGGCGCTCCACGCAACGTCTTGCCCCCTCGATAAGCGAGCGTGGCCAGGGTGTGGCGCAGGAGATCGATTTTCAAATTGTGATGCAGCAGATCGGTCTTGTCATCGCTCATGAAAACCTCCCGAGCGCGCGGGAATTATTTTTTCTCCAAACTGCGCGCGCTTTTATCCGTGGCGGGGTCGATCCAACCGACATCCGCATGCCCATCAATAAAGCGGCGCAGACCCGCCTCCTTGATGGCAGCGTCCGGAACCTTGTGGAGTGGGGTATAACGCGGGTGGTGGGATTCCTTGTAGGGATCGTTGCGCGCCGCGTTGTAACAGCAAATCAACGACCAGCGCGGGTGGTCAGAACGGTTCTGGTCAGAGCGGTGGAGAAGATTGCAATGGAAAAACAGAGTGTCACCGGGGTCCATTTCCACGTGGACCAGTTCCAAGCGCTTTTGAATCTCGCCCACGCGCTCCATATCCGCGCCCGCCTGCTGGCCCGTCAGGACGTGGTCAATGCGCCCCAACTGATGCGAGCCGCGCAGCACCTGCATGCATCCGTTTTCCCGGGTGGCCGGATCAACCGCAATAAAAGCGCTGCAAAGCAATGGAAGCAAAACCCCATTCTGGTACCAGTAACCATAGTCCTGATGCCACGTCCAGGCGCCGCCCACCTTTGCATCCTTCATAATCATTTTGGAATGGTAGTGGTATACCTCGCCGCCCAAAAGCCTTTCGGCAGAGTTCACAATGGACTCGCAGCGCGCAAACATTCCATACAGCGTGTCACCCGGGTGATTCCAGCCGGAAAGGCGCACCGTCCCGCCCTCGCCATCCTTCCTCCCAAAGGAATGTTGATCGAGTTGCCGGTCCTCCTTCGCAGCACGTTGGAGCAAGCCGGTCTCCTCAGCATCAAAAAGATGCTTGACCAGCACATAACCATTCAAATCGTATTCCTGCTGCTGTGGTTCGGTGATCGGGCCTTTGGCCATGGCGGTGTCCTTGCGGTGAGAGTTGTTACTGCTTGCCTTTCAGGCTGCTGGCAGCGGGATTGGCGGTGTGCTGCCACCACGCGACATCGCCTTGCGAATCGGCAAAGCGCCGCAGACCCGACTCCTTGATGGCCGTGTCCGGCACTTTGTGGAGCGGGGTGTAGTTCGGGTGGGCGGATTCCTTGTAAGGATCGTTGCGCGCCGCGTTGTAACAGCAGATCAGCGACCAGCGCGGGTTTTCCGACCGGTTCTGGTCCGACCGGTGCAGCAGGTTGCAATGGAAGAAAAGTGTATCGCCCGGGTCCATGACCACGTGGACCAATTCCATCTTCTTGAGGATTTCCTCCACGCGCTCGCGGTCGGCACCCGCCTGTTCTCCCGTCAGGAGGTGATCGATGCGGCCGAGTTGGTGTGAGCCGCGAACCACCTGGAGGCAGCCGTTTTCGCGGGTGGCGGGATCCATGGCGATGTAGGCGCTGGCGAGCAGCGGAAACAATGCGCCAAACATGTACCAATACCCGTAGTCCTGGTGCCACGCCCACGCTCCGCCGATCTTGGGGTCTTTCATGATCACCTTCGAGTGGTAATGGTAGACCTCGCCGCCCAACAGTTCTTCCATCGAGTTCACAACGGATTCGCAGCGCGCGAACATCCCATACAACGAATCGCCTGGATGATTCCAGCCGGAAAGGCGCACCGTCCCACCCTCACCGTCCTTCCGGCCAAAGGAATGCTGATCGAGTTGGCGGTCCTCCTTGGCGGCGCGCTGGAGCAACCCCACCTCCTCGGCGTCGAACAACCCTTTGGCCAACACATAGCCGTCGGCGTGGTAATCGCGCACCTGCTGATCGTTGAGCGGACCTTTCGCCATGAAAACGCCCCCGCGGTGAAATTTAAGGAATTTGCCTGAATTCTCAGTGTAGAACCGCGCGCGAGGGCGTGTCAATGCCCATCACGGAATAGGGTGCGAGGCTTGTCACGCGGGCAGCCTGCCCTGATAAATTGAGGTCCCGCCCGCGCCTGGAGTCTCTGTATTTCTGACCAGGATTCTCCGTTTCGGACCTTCCGAGATTGGAGCCCAGACTAGACGTGCGCTTTGGCCGTCGTTTCATAGTAAATTCACCCCAAATTTCTGCAAAATACGTTTGCTTCCATACAAAATGTCATAAGCTTAGCATACACTTACGCAAAATTTTCGCCCTTTTTTTTGACAAATTGTCATGTTGTCCTTTGTTTTCATACACATTCCGGCTTCGAACGTACTTTATTTATTTTTTTGTTTTGCAGTATTCCTTCCCGGATCTTCCCGAAGGCGTTGATAAGGCGCCACATCCGCCGCAAGCTGGAGTCCCCCAGGCTTTGCAGATGCGCAGACTGCTGATCCGCCTCCGGAGCCATGAGCGCGGCCAGATTTTCCGCAGACCGGACTATCTCGGCTAAATTGCCAAGCAGCCGTCTCGGGGGATGGGGCCTGACACCTGCCATCTCTATTAACTCCCTTACTTTTCATCAACATCGTGGAGAGACCGCTTTAACTCGTTTCCTTTCATCAACATCGTGGAGAGGCGAAAAGCAGACATTTTTTCTGTACTTGTTTTCATTAACTTATAGAGGGTCGGCCTCACTTTTTAATCCCCCCTTTTTCCCCTGACCCTGGCCAACGAAAATTAGCTAACTGCCGTACTTCCAATAACATAGACTTTTGCGAGGTTTTCGCTCATCATGGTTAATTCTTTTTGTTTCTAGTACATCGTGGAGAGCCGCGCCCATTTTTTCGCCTTGGTTCCCACATTTCAGCCTAACTGTCCCCATTTGAGTGATTTAGGGATTTCAGACATTTTTACTCTAAACGGCTAACCAGCTTTTGTTTCTAGTACATCGTGGAGAGCCGCGGTTTTCTCAAACGGTCAGGTACCAGGTGCCGGGTGTCAGGAACAGCACAAAGTGTAAATTGTAAATGGTAAATTTCGAACCGTACTACCTTTTACCCTTTATCATTTACCATTTACAATTTGTCCTTTGGCGATTCCACAGCACCCATGCTCCCAGTGCCCGACACCTGACACCCGGCAACTTCTACCGGCGCTTAGACCCTGACAACTAGCCGTGGGGCGCGATTTGGCGCTGGCGCCAAACTCCGGGTACGTGGCGAGCACTCGCCATGCCATAGGCCAGAAATATTGCCCTGGAGGGAGGGAATGCCCCTAAAGTGGTCAAATTGCAGCACCCCCTTCCCGGGATTTTCACAGGGTGAAATTCTAGCCTCGGCTAATCTCCTTTGAGGCTCATGAGGTCCGGTCTCATCGGACCGGTAATCGGGGGGGCAGAGGGTGGATTGAACCAGCACAGCGCGGAATCGCCCATTTCCGCGCGCGTCGTGCGGTCGGTCAGCGAAGCGTGCGTGTTTCGTCGTAGGGGGGCGGCTCGCCGTCCCCTCGTTCCCCATTCACCCTGCGGAACGCCTGGTAGGGCAACTTGTCCCGGCGAAGTCGGGAGCCCGGCATCTCGTGACTGCATTCACCCATTCGAACGGCGACTGAGGTTGTGTGACCCGGAGGTGGCCACGGTCAATTCGTCTTCGGAATTGACCGTAGGTTCGTTATCGGGAGAAAAGCCTGCGGTCACGAGAGCAGTGATTGTACCTACCCACTTTCTCTACAAGGTTGCAGGGTGTAAACTCTCAACCGGCAGGAATCTGGAGCGGAAGCCCGCATTTAGGTTCCATTTTTTGCAGCACCGACAAGGAGTTGCAGCCGTGGAGAATGTTAACTGTTCCTGCGACGGGCTGAATGAGAACTGCATGTGGTGTGGCGGAACGGGCATCAGGATGAAATCGCCCCCCGATCCAGCGTCCACCGTTACCTGCCGGCGCTGTGGGGCCGAGGTCAAAACGAGCGCAATCGAAGGACATTTGGCCGAGCACGAGAAGAACTTCCGGGTTGCCCAGATTCAAAGGCTTGAAAGGCTTCACCAGAGCCTCCTGGACAGTCTCGACAGACTCACTAGGACCTCAGAAGGGCCAACTCCCTCAAGACGGAGCGTGCAATGTCCGGTCTGTTACGCTTATGTCCAGCCCTCTGCGCTGAAGTCGCACATCTCTTTGGAACACTCCGTTCGGAGGCACAAACGGAAGGTCCGTTGCCGAAAATGCGGAGTGGTACTCACGCTCTCGGAGCTGTTCGCCCATCTTCGCTCCGTACCTGGGCACCGTCGGGGTCAAGTCCCTCGGAAGGACGGCACACTCAGAAAGCGACCAGACAACATCAGCTTTACGCGCGACCAGACCCCTGCGGAAAGACGGCTGGACGCCACAAAGAACTATGCACACAACTTCCGCGAGTTTGGACGCTACGGATCGCATCCGTCACATGACGATTTCAGCGACGATGGCAAACCCTGAGCGGGCAGCAGGCTGTGTAACCTGCACCAGCCAGCCGCTGTCTGTCGGTGCCGCCGAGACTAAGATTCATAATGGGTTCCCGACCAGCGAGCCAGGAATCCTTGCGGATGACTGAATGAGTAGCGTGGCAGTAAAAGACGAGATACTTCGTCGGGTTTCCTCGGGTCAGAGATGGTTTCCCGTTGGCATGGCGAAGTTTAAAGTAGGTAATCGTCTGATCCACGTAAGATACTGTTCAGCCGACAAAAGCAACAGCGTCCGATACAAGTTCAACATAAATCCCAACAGCCTAGTTTCCGATTACGAATTATGGATCTGCGGGGACGTGGACCACTACTACCTCATCCCAAATCCGCTCATCAGAGATATATATGCTGACCCGTCAGCATACCCCGACAAACGCCATAGCGAAATCCGGGTCGTTTCTGTGAACGCGGGCAGTCATATCGCAACTTACGCAACCGGTGGCAAGTTTGTTGACTTATCCACATTCCTGTGCGCAAAAGTGAAATTGTGATCGCCGCGCTGACCATCGGTCGTCAGATCCTCGCGAAGTCCTTCTTGGAGCGCACGGGACGCATACTTGCTCTTCATGGATGCGCGCCGGCCGCACGCGCAACATCTCTGTCCACGCGTCCTAGCCCTGCCCTGTCGCGGATTCTTTACAGTCACCGACATAAAAGGCAATGTCGGTGCCGCCTGCGGTTACGAAAGCAGTGACTATCGCTATCAGCCGATGATTCATCACGCGGATATCGAGGGCTATACCTTGTTCTCCAAGATTTCCCGAAGGACGTAGACATCGATGCTATCGCTGCCGACCAAAAGGGCGTAGCGACCCGGTGTGTCCATTGAAACAAGCTTTGAGTTTTGGCCATCCGAGAACGACTGAACCTGTTTAACACCACCAAGTTCATAACATACAATCGCATGATAGCCTTCAGGCGGATGTGGCCATTCATAAAGTTTGCCGAGCGAATAAACTAATTCGACCCATTTAAGGGCGAGGATGCCTTTGTCACTTTTCTCCACGATTAAATCAACGCCGTACGAGGTGTTGTAATCCCCAATTACAAAATCGATGCCCGGATGTTTGGAAGAGATCATCGCTTGCAGTAACAAAGCTGTCTCGGCCTCATTCTGAGGCTCCTTAGTGATCTGTCCGATGAGCCCATACGATTTCAGCTTTGCTCGACCGTTATATCGATTGATTCGCTGCTTGCGGGCCTCACTCGCTCGGGCTTTTCGCTCTTGCTCACCTTTTTTTTGCTCGTCCTCGCTTTGCTTCTCCCGCTCCTCCTTGTTGGCTTCAAAATAAGATTTGACGAAATCGGACTCCCAGAGGTGCTTGGAGAAATCTTTGATTCCCCTAATGGCGAGATCATATTCTTCTTGATCAGTTCGAATATTATTGCGGTTGGCCGTCAAATCGAATTGTTGGCAGTTCGCAAATAGCAAAAGGGAGCGGTAATAATACTGTCCGCCGAATACGTCTTCTAAAATCTCATTGTTGCGTTCGACTCTTATATAGTCCTTGCACAGCCAGAGACCCATTTGCGTATAGGTATGTGAGACGATGTCGCGTTGGCTGTCCCCAAGCAACGCGCCAATGATTTCAACGCGTACGGGTTTTCCTTCCTCAGTAACTCCGCAATCGATTGCGGTAGGCCCGAAGAGCTTGCAGACAGCGGCGGTCCCTTTCGTGAGGTCGATCTGCTCAACCGGAAATTTGAAGCCATATTCGACTGTAATCGGTGACGAGATATCGAGAGACTTCAGTTGAACATCCATGCGACGCGGGCTGTTAAAATAATTACCGAATGAACCTGTGACCGTATACCACCTGATGTAATCGACTAGCTCGCTAAGGGATGAGAAGTCTTTTTGTTTCGCTTGGAATCCATCGATTCGGATTTGCGTACCTTTGCCTGATTGATCCTTAGTGTCGTCAAGGCTGTAAGTCGGCACGATTCCCCTCTGCAAAGCGTCCCATGGCGGCTCATCTGTTCTGGCGGTAGTCTTCGTCCCGTTCTTCCACGTCTCAAGATTAATTCCTAGGCTTTTATAATAGATCTTGGTCCCATGACCTTTCGATCCAATTGACCCGTATGGCTTACCGCTGTCACCGAGATTGAAGAAGCCCTCAATCTCACTCGACCCAATCGCGGGACGTGGCTCATCGTTCATCCCGCAACCGTCGTCAACTATCTCAACCATGATTTTTCTTCGCTGAGTTCCAGGAATCAATGCTAGATCAAATCTGATTGATGTCTTCGATGCACCAGCGTCCCAAGAGTTGCTAAGGGCCTCGCGAATGATCTCTCGCGGGTCTTTGAAGTCCTTCGCGATTTCCAGAAATTCTCTTGCCTCGTTGACACGAGGTCTTATCCCTGACCTCATTTGTTCGGTCCCCCTTTCAATCCGCTTCAACGCAGCGACACCCACAGGACGTATCGCCGCCGGCACCCACTTAACACGGTACCCCTGTTCCATCCTAACACCGCGCTATTCGGAAACCTAAGAGCTTGGTGTGCGCGGTGGAATCGTGATGTTCGAAATGTGGCCCCCTGGCACTTGCAGGCTCGGGCGGCTTGGCGGCGCGCAGCGCCTTCAGAAATGCCTCGCTCGCGCCTGCGGCCTTGAGGGTTTTAAGATCCTCAGACGGGGCGAAATCAATTCCGCGCTGCTCGATCAGCTTGGCGCCCGACTCGTCTCCGAATCCGTCGCGCACCATGCTTACGACCTGCTCCTGGGTAAAGGGCTTTCCCGGGGTCGCTGCTGTGGCGCCATCCTTTAGGGCAGCACTTTGTAGGGGTCGCCGCGGCGACCGCTCGGCCTTTTGTAGCGGCGGTCGGAGACCGCCGCTACAGCACCGCCGCCCATGAGGGCGGCACAGGCAACGTAGGGCCGAACAGCGTTCGGCCTCGGCCCAGCGCTGCTGGGCCCTACGTTCCTCTGTCGCGCCCCGGCAAACGGGGCAACGATCAACGCCGTCGCCAGAATGAGAAATGTCAGCGTTTTGCGGAATCCCATGGCCACCTCGCGCGGTTCCTGTGGACTGAGCAAAATCAGTGGGGGTGATTATACCGAAAATGGACAAGCGTGGCGTGAACGCGTTCCGTAGCGCGGACCCCCGATTTTGGGGTCCGCGGCTCTTACCGCGCAAATGCCACGAATGCCGGATTGCGCAGAGCGCAGCTCTGCGAATCGGTAACCACGAATCCACGGCGAAGCCCCAACCGCAGAGCTTTGCTCTGCGCAATCCGGCATATCCCCGCATTTGAAATGAACCGCTTTCCCTACGTAAGTGCCGCAGACCTCAAAGGCGGAGGTCTGCGCTACGACCTCGTTCTGCGCCAGCCGCCCGTCCCCTTTGAATTTCTCATCATGGCCGGACGAAACGAAATTTCGGAGTGCGGCGACTCGTCGTCGCTATTGCTTGCCGCGATTCGTCGCGACCTTTCCAACCGCTGGGGACAGAGTCCGCACCTCGCCGGGCTGGTTTGGGGCTCCGAAAATGTAGAAACTCCAGGCGCGGGCGGATCGTGCCCCAGCTTGGAGATTTGGTGGGAGCGGTGGGATTCGAACCCACAAAAAGACGCAGGGTTTAAGCCTGCCGCATATGCCAACTCTGCTACGCTCCCAGGAAGTGGCGGAGGGCGGAGGAGTCGAACCCCGAGGTTTTACCCTCCCCTGGTTTTCAGGACCAGTTGCCAACCGTTTAGCAGCGCCCTCCGTGGCGGAAGAAGCAGGGATCGAACCTGCGCCGGTTTTGCCCGGACTCCGAGTTAGCAACCCGGTGCCTTACCGCTCGGCCATTCTTCCGGTGCCCAAGAGAGGATTCGAACCTCCAACCACCAGCCTCTCAGACTGGCACGTCTACCCATTGCGTCACTTGGGCTAAACTTTCTTTCTTGGTGCCGGTGAGAGGAATTGAACCTCCACGCCCGAAGGCACGAGTTCCTAAGACTCGCGTGGCTGCCATTTACACCACACCGGCAAAACATGGTCCCGCTGGGTGGATTCGAACCACCATGAATAACGGCTTCTGAGACCGTCGCGTCTCGCCAGATTGCGCCACAGCGGGACAATCTTTTGGTGTAGGCGGGAGGACTCGAACCTCCGTAGACCACGTGGGCCAACAGCTCTACAGGCTGCCGCAATTGCCGCTCTGCCACGCCTACAAAAACTTGGTGCGGGGAGTGGGAGTCGAACCCACAGAATCTCCCGGGTTTGAGCCGGGCGCCTTTGCCTATTTGACCATCCCCGCAAAATAAAAAAGCCGCCTTTTTAGGGGCGGCTGTTGGGGTTTTCCTGTATCTCAGTTTACCCAGACCCCTCCGCCCCGACCGAGTTAAGATAACTCAGCGACAATAGTGACAAGAGCGAGGAGGTTAAGGTAAACGTCATAACAGATCTCAGCTTCAAAACACCATACTAACACTCAAAATCATGCTTGTCAATAAGCACAATCGTTTGGTGGTGTCCTAATTTGACCGTAGCGCCGCCATCTTGGCGGCTCAAGGCCGGCTGGAAACCGGCGCTACATTTGAAATTATGACAGCACCAATCGTTTGCCTGCAAATTCCGAAACAAGTATATTGCACGTATATGTGTTCTGCTGGAATTGAGGCGCCAAGATGGGTGAAATGACAATCTATCTCGATGATGCCACGGAGCGGCGCGCGAAGGCAGCGGCACGGAAATCCCGCGTCTCGGTCAGCCGATGGGTTGCCGAGCTGATTGAGAGCCGGACGCGCACCGATTGGCCGCCCGAGGTCCGGGAACTTCCGGGAGCGTGGCCGGATTTTCCTGATCTCCGTGAACTTCGGGTGGTGGCCGGAAAGAATCACCCCCGGGGGCGTCTCTAACTGGACAACCTCATCCCAGCTGCAATCCCACGCTACCCGGGCTTCGCCTGGCCGAAGACCTTGCATCAGTCGCCGTGTAGGCGCTTCACATCTTCGAACTCGATGCGCTTCATCATGCCGCTCCGATCGGTAAGGTAGGATTTCAGCGCGCTGCCCAGCCGGGCGGGAACCACCACGACCTGGTTATAAGCCATTTGCCGCCAGGAAATCGGCCCCACGTGCGGAACAAGTCCCGTGCCCCACTGAAAAATGAACGCCAAGTTCCAAAGGATCAGGGCGCCGACGACCGGCGCCAGCACGGCGTAGGCCGCACGTCCCTGCTTGAACCAGCGCGCCGCTTCCTGAAGGGTGACGGCCAGGCCGAGAATGAAGAAGGGCGTGAGCGAGATGAAGAACCGGTTGCCAAATGAGGAGAGGCCGTGCCAATCCGTGTGACAGGCCACAATGTAATACATGGCCGCCACGGCGGCGAGCGAGTAATTGGCCAGTTCCTTGTCGTATTTCCGCAGAAGCACCAGGCCCACGAGGGCGGGGATGACGATCGGCGTCCAGGTGATCAATCCATGGTTGGACGAAACGAGCGGCTGCCAGAGCGCGGGATGAATCCAATGGGAAAAACCCAGGTTATCGTATCCCAAGTCCAGGGGATGGCCATTGATGATCTGCCGCGTGATGAGTGTGGGCAGAAAAGCCACCACGGTTGCGCCGGAGTACGCGAGGTTAGCCAGGAAAAGCCGGCGCATGCCCGCCCAGTCATGCCCCGGCGCCCGCCAATTTCGCCAGTAACCCTGCAACGACTCGAGCAGAGGCAGCAACAGAATCGCGATATTCAAGTAATAAATATCGAGCAAGAGTCCCGACAGAAGGCCGAGAATAATCCACTGAACAAAGGATCGCGCGCGGCGAGTGCGGTTCCAATACCAAAGGAAAAGTGCAGCCGCAAACATCGACGGCGCGTGCGCATAGGCCGGAAGGAAATACATGTAGACCGGCAGAGAGCTGGCAAACCATATGCCCAGTGTGGCGAGGAAACCCCAACGCTCCGGCACGTAGGAACTGGCGATTTGGAAAGAAAGACAGAGGCCAGCAAAAGCGTACAGGGCCGTCGCCAACGCCATCGTCACAAGATAGGGTTTGGAAAAGCCGTCGGCCGAAAGGTCGAAACCGAGTCGCTGCAAAACCCCGATGCCCGCATGAACGGGCACGAGGAAGGGCGCCCAGAGCATGGACGCTCCCACCGCGTAGTCATTCATGACATGCCCCGTGCTGGTGTAAAATTTCGGGGCGATTTCACCTTCCGGATTGACGCTATGGATGCGAAAACTAAGATTGGCGTGGCGCCAGTCGTTTTCAAAATTCAAATGGTGCTCGACCAGTAAAGATCGAATATAGGCGTAGTAGCTAACGCCGTCGCCCCGCACCCAGGGGTTCGAAAGCGGCAGGGTCAGGACAAAAATGGCGCCCAAGATTTTGAGATAAGGGGATCGCTTCATGCAGATTCAGGATTTCGCCGCGACCGGTTTTCTAAAATCAGATAAGCCCGTCACGGAACAGATATATCGTCCACATCGACGCTGGGACCCAAATCGTTTGCGGAATCCGGCCCGGCGAGAAAGATCGCCGCGGAAAGGCTCAAAATCGGTCCCGCCACATTAAAGAGGGCGCGGGTCGTATTGCCCGCGGCATTGTTGTATGCTCCCAGCGCCAGGGCTCCAAAAAAGGCCACCGCTGAGCCCAGAACCCAGGGGCGGGGCAAGCGGCGCAAACACAGTGTCCCCAGCGGGAGCAACCAGATAAAGACGTACCAGAAAGTGTGGTTGGCAAGGCATCCCCACAGGCCGTCAAGAAGTCCGCCCTTAACATGCATGTAGGCGGCAAACTCCCAAGGCCAAATCCAACCCTTGGCGACAACGGCCATGGCTATTAGTGCCACACAATGGCTTGTCAAGCCAAAGACGCAGACCCAGAGGAAACGCCGGGACCGCCTGCGGCCGCGGTGCGCCTCGGCTAACCACCAACCGATCACGAACAGGGTGGAAAGCGGAGCGAAGGTCTCCTTGGCGAGCGCACCGAAAACTCCCCACAGCGGCAGCAAGAACCAGCGGCCTGTCAGCAGCGACCAGACCACGGCCATCACCATACAGCCTTCGCCGGAATCGACCAGTCCCACCAGATTGAGGTTGGAAACGGCAAAATTCAGCAGGTACAAGGCGGCGGCCAGCAAAGCCGTGGAAGAACTAAACCCCAACCGGCGTCCGACGGCCACCAGCAGACTGGCGGTGGTCGCCATGAAGAGAGCATTCGCCATCAGCAAACCCAGGAGTGCCGGGTCCCAGCTTCCCACCCGGCCCTTCGCCAACCAATAAAACGGCTTGGCAATGTAAGGCACAAGGACGCGGTAATAGTTTTCCGACTGCCCGAGGCGGGCAAGAGGGTCGCGTGCATCCCCAAGGTCTGGCGGTAGGGTGTGTATGACGATGTCGCGGTAGGCGGCGACGTCGTAGGTTCCCGGTTGTTTCGTGGGGTCATAGCGGTTCAAGACCGGATATCCCAGGCCCAGGCAGATCACAAAAAATAGCAGCCATAACAGCGCCCTGCGTGCGGGTGTCATCGAGGCGTTATCTTCGGCGCTTTCGCCGCGCGGCCCAATCGCTTCAATCATAGGAAGTCGACTCTGAGGGAATGTCCACGGCCTGGCGAGATCATTCCCCTCAAACCGTCGCACTACGCAGGGTGGAGCTCCACGTCACCAGACGGCTTCGGCGTTAACAAGAATTGGTAATTCGGCGCCAAGCCGCACTCCAGTATACACGCTGCACAATTCGCCGTCTGGTGAAGAACATTTCATGAAGGGAATCCACTATGCGCAAGGCAGCACCCGGTTCAGCGGGAGTCATAATCACCAATATAAGTGCCTCTACTGATTCCCAACATGCTCATGAAAAACGAAGCGAAGATGACCTGTATCCCCAGCAAAAAACAGAGTGAAAGGAAGATGACCATGCGCACCTCGTGCAAGGGGCCGAATCCACTGGCAATCCATTTCCAGAGCACCCAAACGGCTCCGGAACCGCCCACCAGCGTCAAAATAGCGCCGGCGACAAGTCCTTGTTCCAGCGTAACACGCGTGAGCCAACGCTCCAGACTGCGCTGACTCCGGGAGAATCGCTCCGTCAGGCTGAAGACTTTGGCAAAGAGTCCTATGGAAACAACCTGTGCGCCCGTGAGCGCAAACATCGCCCCAAACAACATGGTGTGGAGGTCAATCACCGCACCGCCCAGATGCCGGGGCCCCGGCAACAGCCACACAACGATGGCGACGCCCAACAGAAACAGCGTGGTCCCGGGAAGGAGGAAGAGCCAATTGGGCGCGTAAAGTAGCATAAAGCGCAAGCTCCGCCAGCCGTCATGGAAGGTCCGGAGGTGGGGTGGGCGCCCGCGCTTGTCCGGCCACAAAGTGATGGGAATCTCGGTGATTGACACCCCGAGCTTCATGGCCTTGATAACGAGCTCCAGGGCAAACTCCATGCCGGCACACCGCAGGTCGGCGCGCTCGTACAGATCTTTGCTGAAACCTCGCATGCCGCAGTTTGCGTCCCCGATAGTTCCATGAAACAGGGAATTCAACATCCAGGTGAGGGCGGGATTGCCAAAATACTTGTGCGACCAAGGCATCGCACCCGGTTTGATTTCTCCCTGGAACCGGTTGCCCAGCACCAGTTCAAAACCTTCACGCAATTTCGCCAGGAACCGCGGAACTTCGGAGAAATCATAGCTGTCGTCGGCGTCGCCCATGACGATGAATTTCCCGCGAGCTTCCCCGACGCCGTTCCGTAAGGCGTGTCCATAACCGCGCGTTTCCACGTGCACCAATCGCGCGCCATGCTCCCGGGCGATTTCAATCGAACCGTCAGTGGATCCATTGTCCGCCACTACCACCTCGCCCCGGACGCCGGCGGCGCGAAAAGCTGTCAAAGCCTTGTCGATGCAGATCCCGATCGACCGTGCTTCATTGAGGCAGGGGATCACCACCGACACCTCCGGCTGATCCGACGGCTTTGCTTCCGACGGTGTGGTAAGTTCCGTCTTCGCCCCCTCATTGCTCATCTTGCTGTCTCCCCACAAAGTTCCATTTGCCCCAAGCGAAAGACTCATGAATGGTGGAAAAGCGTGCCCGGGCCAATGTCAAAATCAAATTGGACTCTCTCAGCCATTATTCATAGGTCCGCCGTTCGTGCTCGAACATGGTCTGAAAGGCATCCAGTTTGACTGAGCAGCGGCGCATCAAGTGCTTGGCGGCAATCCAATGGACCAGTTTCAAAAAGGGAGTTAACCAGGGCTCGACGAACATCACGCGGCCGTTCTCCCGCAGCACGCGTTGCATCTCCATGAATGTCTGATCCAGGTCATCCGGAAGGTTGGAAAGATGGTGCAGACCGCCGTGGACGATAACGACATCCTTGCATCGCTCCGGAAACGGGAGATGCCGGCAGTCGCCCAGATGCGTCCTGGCAGGCCCCTGATAATGCGCCAAAAGGGTACTCGATAGGTCCACACCCTCCACGCGGCCAAACCCCAGGCGCTCGAGAGCATGAAGGCCATTCCCGCGGCCGCAGAAAAGTTCCAGGATTTCAGCGTCCCGAGGCCATTGGTCGGCACCCAATTTCCGCAAACGCCTGACGAATTTCCGAATCTCCTCTTCCGGCGTTTCGAAACGGAGATAGGCAGCTTCCCACGCGGAAGTGGAAAGCGTACGGGACGCATCAAACCGCGGAGTTGTGGTGGACTTAACCAGGGGAAATAACTCCCTCTTTGACTCGCGCATTACTCATGCCCCGGTTCGTGAAGTTATGGCAGCCTGAACCCAAAGACGTTCTTAAAACTCACCACCTCTGCGGCGGAGAGCAGCGCCGCGAGGAGCGCCCCCCCCCAAAGCAGGCGCCGGTCGCGCGGAATCCAATCGCGCATTGCGAACAAGAGAAGCGGCAGTCCCGGCGCCAGGTACCTGTCAAAGGCCAAGAAAATATCTCGATCATTATAGGTAATCACGAATAGAACATACATCCAGGAAAACAGGGCTTCGGGTTGATGCTGCCCAAGCCGCTGCCGGTTTCGAGGGAGCGACATCGCCACAATCCCCATCAACGCCACCATCGGCCAAATCGCGGAGAAGGCAAAAAAGGTCCAACGCCTCTCATGAAAAGCCAAAAGGTAGCTGGGAACCACGGCGCCGAAAGGATAAGTGAGTGGCCACCCCTGAGGTCCCCAGTGCGCTCGGTAGGCGACGAAGTTGGCAAAGGGATTTCCCAGGATGATCCCCAGGGGAATAACGTAGAGCACTCCGATGGCCAGACCGATCAGGGTGATGACGGCCAGTTGCCGCCAGCTTTTTCGCATGGCCAGGACGGCTGCAAAGCACAGCAGGGCGAGGACTCCCACCGGCCGGACGGTGCTGCTGAGCGACGCCAGCAAGGCGGCGGTGTTCCACCGGCCGGAGCGTACCGCCAGAAAGGAAGCATACAGCAAGCACAAAAAAAGCGGTTCGCTGCCCCCCTCTACCGAGAGCACAATCCACTGGTAATCAATGATGATGAAAACCGCGGCAACCCAGCCTCCATAAAGACGATGGATCAAAATACACGCGGCCAGTGACCCCAGAATCGAAATCAGCACCAAGGCCATGGGTTGCGGAATCGCCAACAGTCTGGAAATCCCCGCAATGGCATAAGGGAAACCCCAAAATTGCTGGGGCATGTTGTGACCCGAAAGGCTCCCCTGGCGAATGATCGCAGCGATGTCCAGATATTCTTCGCCATCGAACCAGGGAGTCCTTGCATCCCAAAAGTTGCGCACCCTGCAGACCATCAAGAGGTGCACCGAGCACACCCCAGCGAACATGAGGAGCACTTCCGATAGGGATGGCTCCCGGGGCTGTAAAGCCGCGGCAGTACCGACATCACCTCCCACCATCATATGGAACCAGGACTTCGCTTTGGAGATCATGAGAAGTTGTGGGAAGCCTCCCCTCCCCCAGCTGCTGCCAAGGCAACATTAGCACGGTTGGAGACTCCCTGAGAATTACAGAGAAAGGTGGAGGACTTTAACCGGGCGGCGAGGAGGGGTAGAGATTCAATGGACAAACAGGTGATACAGAGTGTGCACGTTCAAGGCGCTCACGGCGCTGAGAAGTCCAGCAACCACACTCATGGGCAGAATCACCCAGGGCGTGAGTAGCCGGGACTGAAGACCCAGGAGATTTTGTGGGACCACCGGCGAGGAATAGCGGGGGTAAGCCTCATACCCATAACTGGCGTTGAAGCTCAGGCAAAACCCAGTAAACAGGAGGAAGAAAGCCCACTCAACCTGGCCAATAGGGTCGGCAAATGCTTGACGCCGGCGTTTCCATAACGTCACCAAGCCAAAAATGGTGAACGCCAGAAATAGCCAAACCTTCAGATGGCGCGTCCAGGGGTTCCCAGGCAGCAATGCCGAGCGGATTATCGGATAAAAGGGGAATGAGATTGGAAAGGGACCGTACCAGGAGTCAGCATAACCAGTCGCCGGGGCCCACGGATCCTTCGCCAGGAAGACGAGGGGGATAAGGTAGAGTGTTCCTAAAATGGCCACCACCGACGCCGAGGTCAAGACCTCTCGCCACCTGCGGTGCCAGACCAAAACGCCGACGATTGCCAAAAGTAAGAACGCTCCGGTCGGGCGCACACTGGTTGCCAGGGTTGCAAAAAATACAGCGCTCAACGTGTGCTTTTGCCTCCATAGCCAGAGAGAAGCAAAGATAAAGACGATAAAAAAAGGTTCCGACCCACCCAAGCACTCGGGTTGAGTCAACATGATATTTATAAAAGAGAAGAGGGTTGCGACTCGCCACCCCCAAAGCCGGCCACAAAGGTATACAGAAAGTGCGCCGCACGCCAAGGCCATAAAGGGCAGGCACGCTGCGGGCGGCAATGACGTCAGTGTAGAGACGAGCGCGACGCAATACCCGGTGCCGCGATAATACTGCCGGATGGCTTGGAGTTCGGGCCCGGCAAACCGTTCTTTTACGGCGTCTTGAGCAATGGTGAGATAGGCTTGATTATCTGCCCAGTGGCTGCTCATATCCCAGTAATTGCGAACTCTGGTCACCGCCACAATGAAGGCGAGACAACAAAGGATATAGCTTGCCAAGGCGATGGGTGCGGTCAATGGCTCGGGTTGTGCGCGCACGCCATCCTGTGGCGGTTCGCCGGCGATCTGCATGCTGGAGTTTGACGCCATGCCGTCGCATTGTAACATTACTCGTGCCGAGCCTCAGGCACGTCTTGCCGACCCTTCCGGTCGAAGACTCCGTAATCATCGCAGAATAAGGCAGAAGAATGAATTTTATGGGTCGGGGCGAACGACGTTACATCGTTCGACCTTCAGCGGCGCGTGCTCAGGGCGCCTCCCCGGTGTGCGGAAGGCAACCGCCACCGCGTGGTCATTCTCGTAGACGGTCTCCGTGCAGGAAATAGAGGGCGGCGGCAAAGGGGGATTAGGGCCCACGGCGAATCGATACAACGTCCGCCGCCCTCGCAGGTCTTCCAAAGTCAAAATCACGGGTCGCGGCGCGTAGTAGGAGGGCAGACGTGAATTCACCACATAGAGCACGGCATCCGCGGGTAAAATGCGGTCGAGAGCGCGAAAGTCCTCGGTAAAGGCGACGTACTCATTCAGAAAGGATTCTCGGCTTTTGATCCCCGCATCCACCATGATGAAGGGCCTTGCATAGTAGACCTGCAAAGCGAGCCAGGGGAGGCACAGCGCGAAGAGGACGATCCACCATCCTCGGATGAGGTGAGCCCCGAGCCGGGACGGCCAGAATTCCCCTGCGCCCAGGATGAGGACCACATATTGAAGCCCCCCGAGAAATCGAAACTCGTGCGGCAAGAACCAGTAAATGAGCAGAGCTTGCCCGCAGACGAGCCCGGCAACGATTCTAAAAGCGCCCCCGCGCCGCAAAGCGGCAATCGCCACAACGCCAAACGCCGCAACGACTCCCACGGAGACGGACGGTGCCAGCCAACTGAGATGAGTCCTCCAGCCTTCGGGCCCGACTCTTCGGGCAAAGTCCAATTTCGCAATCGTCTCCGGCCCGAAGTAGTGGGAGTGAAAAAGAGTGGCCGTTGCCAAGCCCCAGGGTGATCCACATTGCATCGTGGTCCACACAAGGATCGGACCGTACCATGCGCCCCAGACACCCAGGGCAATTTTGGCGGCCTTCTTCCATCCCAGTTGAGCTGCCGCACGGTGGGCGCCGATCAGAGTGATGGTCGCTGCCACCGGCAGATTCGAGATTTTGGTCGAAGCCGCGATATAAGCAGAAAAGCAAAGGAGCATTAATCTTGTTTTGGGCGTCAGTTCACGGGTCTGGGCATCGGGAAGCAGGGCGAGAAGACAAGCGGTGACGGTGGCAAGATCTCCCAGCGCGTGAGGCCCGCTGGTGACGTGCCACACCGCCGGATAGAGCCCCACCGCCGAGATGGCGCCCGTCATCCATCCTGCCCTCGCGCTCCCGGTCAAGTCGGCGGTCACGCCCGCCACCAATAGAACCAGCACGATACCCAAGCCCCAACTCACCACGTTGCCGGCCTCGGGGAATCCGGCGGCATGTTCGAGCGTGAGCCCCAACTGAAAGGCAGTTTGCGGGAAGATCGCCGCCTCAAAGGGTTGGCGGTAAAGATAGAGTTCGCCATCAGCAATGACTCGCTTGGGGATGAGCATGTGGTAGTGCAGTTCATCGATTTTAGTGGAGGGCGCAATGGCGATGAGAAGGTTGATGGCACAAGCCACCACGATCACCGCGACAAACCAGCGGTCAGGATGGATCGCCATCTTAAGCCGGGGGATGGAGGGCAAACTTTTCCGGAGGGCAAGCAACGCGCCTAAACCTATCACCACCGCGCCCATCCCAACCGCCTTCACTCCACCAACGCCATCGCCGGGAAAGAGAACCAGCAGCACTGCGATATCGATGACAGCCACACCGCTCAGCAGCGACAGCGCGAGACGCCAGCGACGGGGAATGGGTCCCAGTAGGCAGGTGAATCCCAAGCCCACGCCAGCGGCGGCAATCAGGCCGAGCAAGCCTCCTGCTAAAGTCTCTACAGCACCCATCAAGTCATCCTATGCATCAATTTGGTTATCCTGACCGGCAGCAACATCAGGGCCTTAATCACACGCAAGGAGATGCAACACTTGAGGCCCTCCCACACTTGGCGAAGGGCGAGCACAAACTCCCCCTCACTCCCCGCCTCGGACGCATTGTTCAGAGCACGCAACGAAATAAGTTCTCGGGCCTTGCGCGACATGCTCTCAGCCCGCTCGGCAGGTAATAGGGGACGAATCACGGCGAGGCAACGGAGGCCATCCGCGACGTTTTCGACCGATCTCACCACCAAGTCTGTTTTGGAACAGGAGTGCACACGCCAAGCTGCCAGGATTTGGGGTTCATACCAAACCGGATGACGTGCTGCAACCCTCACCCACATTTCCCAGTCTGCGGTGGAGGATAGCTCGCTCCGGAACCCTCCCAAGTTCTCGTAGACAGCGCGCCGAACCACGATGGAAGGAGTCGATATCCGCTGAGAAACGCCGATTTTATCTATGAATTCAACTAGTATCCCAGGGGTGGGCATCTCCAAATCAGAAGTCCAAAGCCTATCTTCCTTCTCGTCCACGATAACCCATCGGCAAAAGGCCGCCCCGATGTCGTCCCTTCCTTCCAGGGCAGCCTTAAGAGTCGCGTAGAATCCGGGGAACACCACATCGTCGCTGTGCAATACGTGCACCCACTCGCCCACCGACCGTTCGATGCAGCCATTCCAACTCCCCACCAACCCAAGGTTTCGAGGTTGACGGAAATAACCCACACGGTCGCCTCCCACGCGCCGCACCAGCGGTTCCGGGTCATCCACGGTTGAGGCATCGTCCACCACTTCAATCTGCATTTCCTCAGGCCCGGGATCCTGCAACAGCACACTTGACAATGCCCTTTCCAGGTAGGTCGCACGGTTGTACGTCGGAATCATCACGGACCATCGCGGCCGGGATCGGATTCCCGGCAACGGAGCGATTCGCGGGGGTGGGGAATAGGTCTCCATCAAGGTGATCGTCTGCAAACTCAAGTTGCCACTCAGGGAGGTTGGGCCGGGCGCCAGCAGCAGGAGCACTGCGACGGCTGCGCCACCTGCGATGTCAAGCGTCTCGCGGGGTCGTCGTTTTCACGGAGTTTAGCGGACCAAACCTGCCTCGGAAAGCATCCATCAAGCCTTTTAGGCTGAACCACAAGACCGAAAATCGCTCCCTCTCGTACAGGAGGATTTTCACGTGGTCCATGCAAAGTCTGCGAACCATCATGGCAATGTAGTGGAGACTCAGATCATGCCTTTTCATCATATAGAATGTATTGCGCGTAAGGTAGTAGCGGGCGTGTTTTCCGTAATGGTCGTAGTACGCTTTTCGCCAAAGGAACTTCCTGGCCTCTTTCGATCCTTCCTTATGCAACAACAATGCCTCGCGGCACCGAAAAACCCGGAATCCGCCCCGTCGAAGGCGCAGGCAAAAATCGTCATCGACGTAGTAAGTAAAGAGTTCCTCGTTAAAGAAACCTATAGCGTCAAACACTTGACTCTTAATCAAACTCCCGGAGGAAATCAACTCCCCCTCCTCCAAGGGCATTCCGCTGCCTTCCGTCGAGGGGTAATCCAGGAGGAAGAGTTCGGCATTTTGGTCGAAGGGATTGGCGCCGACCAATCCCACATTCTGAATTCCCTGCCGCTGGAGGGTTGCGTAAGCCTGCACGAGCTTGTCAACCATACCAGGAGTAGCCTCACTGTCGTGATCCAGC